>PR_CR_10_Liq_1_inCRDRAFT_1000642_pt1 | contig 21387 bp, 18 predicted proteins | sample PRCRCaboRojoPR_3_FD_10241 | JGI IMG/M metagenome (IMG submission 10241)
ACCTTTTACTCAGCCCAGCAATCCTCAGAGAATCCCACCTTTTCAGCAGTTCCCACATTTTGCTCCAGTGAGTAACACTCAGCAAGACCCACCTTTTACTCCACCAAATCAAATTCCATCCGAAACTCCCATTCAGCAACCTCTAAGTTCCGGATCAGCATCTCAAGATCTTAGATCCCAGACAAAAGGAAAGTTCAACAAAGAATACTTATCAAAAGAACTTAAAGAAATCGCATCTTCTGTAGACTCAATTGATTCAAAACCTTCAATAAAGACTCACCAACCTCAAGTCAAAAGCACTTGTTACAAATGCCAATGCGAAGTAAACGAGTTTCCAGGACAAAAATGCAAACATTTATGCAGAGAATGCACTGCTGACTTTATCAGAAAAAACCAAAACAACTGCGGCATGTGCCAAACTGAGTTTGAGACTAACTTCTTTATCCACGAAACCCAGTACTGCATAGGGTGCGAACAACAAGTCTACATCATAGGAGACTACCTAGCTAAAGCCTGCGAAAACCACGAACTGTGTTACTTATGCCTACTAAAAGCCCTTGACTCCAAAACCTGTGCCTGCAAAATCAGTCTTTCAGAAAGCCAACTTGCCCATATAAAAACTGTTCTTTTCGGAGAGTGTGGGATATGCAAAAGGGAATTCAAAAACAACTACTTGTTGGTAAACTCTTGTTGTGAACTGCAAGTATGCGGCATTTGTCAATACCGAAGCAACCAAAAAAAGTGCAAATGCGGGAAGCTACTGGACTCCCGAGGCATCAATTTGATGGAAACGATCAAGATGATCTTAATTACTTAACTTGCCTTGCTTGGAAGAACTTAACAATCTGAGGCCCTGAAAGTTGGCAAATCGAAGCGTCTCTTCTGATGTAAGCTTCTTTTTTGTGGGTAAAGTAAACTTCGTTTTTCGAACCTGCTTTTACACTGATTTCTACTACGTACATTTCTGGCATCTTTTGCATGTGGGAGTTGCACACGTCTGCAAAGTGGATGTTGTAGTTGTCTGAGTTCACGTGAGGAGTGAACTTGTTAATAGCTGCGTCTAAAGCCAAAACTAAGTTGTCTCTTAATTTCCTGTTAAGAACTACTCCAGTCACTACTCCGTCGTCCCTAACTCCGTAATAAATAGTTCCTCCTTCAGTGTTCAGAAACGCCGAGACGTAAGGCGCTATGAGTTCAACTGCCAAACTAATGTTGAAAGCACGAGTTGTGCAGGCTTTGAACTCAGTGTTGCGGTCTTCATAAGTTTTAACTTCTTCTTTGAANATGTAAAAGCCCCTTTCAGAAGGTCTTCTTTGGGACACACTGGGCTTGAAGTGGTTTTCTGGAAGAGGAGTTTCGCTTTCACTTTCGCTTTCGTAGCCTTCTTTGTCTTCGACTTGGCGGATGCAGTTTTGTCTCAGAGTTTCTGACTGGAGCTTTTCTTCAGGCGAGTGGTAGTAAGGGCAGTTGTAGCCGAGTTGGCACTGGATCGAGTGCTTGAAGTAGATGCACTCTTTAGTTTTGAAGTTCGAAGGGTGGTAGTTGTACTCTGTGAGGTTTTTGCAGTACTTGCACATGTCATGAGTGCAGTAAGGGTTCGTAATCGCTTCTAGGCACAAAAAAGGCTTGTAAGGGGTGGTGGGAGGGCGTCTTCTGTCTTCTTCAGAGTGAAAGAAAGAACAGGTTTTTTTCTGCTGGCATTCTTTGTTTTCTTGGACGCTTTTGCACTGTTTAGTTTTGTATGCTTTAAATACATTTTCTGTGTTCATTGCAATTATAAGTTAATTAAGGAAAGGCCTTTTTAGTCATGATGTTGTAGAAGTCTTCAGCAGTTACTTGGCCATCCCCATCTGAATCGGCTCTTTCAATCATTTCCATGAGCTCTTCGTCAGTCATGGTTTCTCCAAGTTCCCTAGCTACTCTTCTTAAGTTTTTGATCGAAATCAATCCTGTTTTATCGTCGTCAAAAAGACGGAAGACCTTGTTGATGTCCTCCTTGGTGTCCTTGTCGCTCATTCGGGCAGTCATCATGTCGAGGAACTCATCGAAGTCAATGGCTCCTGAACCGTCTTTGTCTAAGTCACTCACCATTTGGTAGATAGTTTGGTTTTTGGCTTCAAAGCCTAAGGACTGCATGGCAGTTTTCAGTTCACGCGGGTCGATGGTGCCTGAGCCATCAGTGTCAAACAAGTCAAAAGCTTCTTTGATCTCCTCAATCTCATCCTCGGTGAGACCTGGTCTTTCATACTGTTTGGGGTTAAAAGCTTTTTTAGCACCACGTGAAGCTCTTCCAGCCATGTTTTTATAACGTATTGGCTCATATAAAATAAAATGTCACGAAAAGCCAAGTATTTTTCTGAAGCCCAATACAAAGGGGCTAGGAGGAGTATGTCTCAAGGAAAGTCTCCAGGCCGCAGGGAGTCGGATGTTCCTTCAAACCTGACTGAAGACGAAATCAACGAAATCAAAGAAGCCTTTGACCTTTTTGACTCCGACGGTTCAGGCACAATTGACCCCAGCGAAGTTGAGGCTGCCATAAACTCGCTTGGAAGAGACCAATCACCAACTATATTCCGCTTGTTAGGTGGAATTGAAAAACTAGGTGCAGAAATCACCTTTGACGACTTCCTCTACCACATCTCAGATAAACTTGGCAACCGTGAATCCAAAGAAGGAATCCAAAGGATCTTTGAGTTGTTCGACGATGATGGGTCTAACACCATTAACGTGAAGAACCTTGCCCGTGTTGCAAGAGAACTTGGCGAGTCCATGACTGAAGAAGAGCTCCAAGAGGCCATTTCTAAAGTGGCTGGCAACAAAAAGGAGATCTCAGCTGACGACTTCTACCAAGTGATGACTAAAAAGATTTACGGTTAATTCTCAATAATATGGGTCGCAAGAATAGACAGAAAGTAAAGTTCCTAAAGCCATTTTGTTATTACTGCGACAGAGAATTCGACGACGAGTTCGTTCTGCACCAACACCAAAAGGCCAGACACTTCTCTTGCAGAGTGTGCCACAAAAAGTTTTCTACTGCAGCTTCTATGGCAACCCACGTGCTCCAAGTCCATAAAGAACAAATCCTCAAAGTGCCGAATGCCAAGGCAGGAAGGGACGCAATTGAACTAGACATATACGGGATGGAAGGAGTCCCTCACGACCTAATAGAATCCCGTGCTTTAGGACTCACTCAGAAAAAACAGAAAGTAGAAGAAGTAGAAGGTTTGGGACTGCCTCAAGAAGCCTTGACTTCTTGGCCTTTGCCAGTGATGCCTTTTAACTACGACGTGACTCAGTTAGTTTACGCTGACGACTGGGTTACTCCTGAAGAAAAGCGTGCCTGCCTTCCTAAGTATTCCTACGACAAAACAACTATCCAAAGCAAAGCCCATACTCTTGACGAAAGTATCCAAGAAAGAATGAGTGCTTTACTTTAATAAGGGGGTTAATATCTATGGAAGAAATAGCTTTGTTTGCAGTTCTTAAAGGAATTAAGTTCACTGAGGAGTTGTACTGGATCCAAGAAGCAGTTCTTGACAAGTGGGTAGACAAACTCTGTGTAAGAACCAATCCTTTTTTCAAGCAACTCAGAAAGTTCATAGTTTGTGAATTGCAGGAAAAAGGCAGACAAGTTCTTGTTGAGGAATTTGGAATAGACGAAGCCACCGTGACTGAGTTAGAGGAAAGTGTCAGGGCTCAAGAAGAACTCGAAAACAGAGTTTCGGAGTTGTTTTATAAAGGGTTTTCTTTGCAAGAAGTTAGTTGCGAAACTTCTTTATCTGTTTCTAAGGTTCAAAAGATTCTTCGCAATCAAGGGAGACCAATCAAGCTCCAGAAAACTGAGGAAGAACTTAAGTAATTAAACTAACTACTTTAGATACCTATAACTTATTCAACTATGGTATTGCTTACTCTTGGAATGCTCATCAACTACTTCTTAGCTGTTTGGAGTAGCAACTATTGCAACTCAAGTAGTGGGTGTAATTAGATCTGCTACAAATGCATCAAGAGTTGTCCGTCGTACCTATACTTTTTATAAGAGTACTTTGAAGAAGGAGAAGACGAAGAGTAGAAAGCAGAGTTAGAAACTCCACAAAGACATTAAAGCTATCAAAACCAAAACTGGTGAGATTCTCCAAGTTTCCCAAACACTCAAAGAGTCCACTACATAGAAGAGAAGCTTGACGAAGTACTGGAAGACTAGTCTTATAATAATATGATAATAGTTTGGATGCTGCTTGGGGCAGCTTATGCCTACGAAGAGTTTTTAAAAGGCATTCTGAGAGGAGCTGACTTGGAATACGACTTTACCAACTGCCCTTCTGTAGAGTTCTCTGAAAACCACAAGAAAAACCTATACGACTACGCATCAGCCTGCAGAATGGAGCGAACAAAAAACCTTTTGTCAGAAGTAGACTTTTCAATCCCCAAGAAAGAATCTTACACCTACTCAAACGGGCTTTCAGTTGGAACTGAGATCCGCCACAAGTTTGCTGAGGTTTCTGAAACAGTGCTCAAGTTCAGCCCCGGGAAACCTGGAAGCTCCAAATCACAAATCCCACTTGCAATATTCCACGGGCTGGGAGACTGTTGTTGCTTCCCAGGAATGAAGAACTTCACTGCTTACATGAAGCAAGAAAGAGGAGTCCACACTGAGTGTGTAGAAATAGGCTCAGGCCCAGTTTCTTCTTGGCTGATGCCTTTTAACCAACAAGCTCAAGAAGCTTGTGAAAGTCTGCAGAAGAACCCTTACTTCAAACAAGGACTGCACGTTATGGGCCTTTCTCAGGGAGGCCTCATTGCTAGGGCAGTGGCTGAGCAGTGCAACTTAACTGTGCACTCGTTAGTTACGCTTGGAGGACCTCACATGGGAGTAGCTACATTGCCTAACTGCAAAGCAGGGTTCTTCTGCGACATCATCAATTACATAGCGGACATAGGAGTTTACAACTCGTTAGTGCAAAGACACTTTGGCCCAGCAGGGTACTTCAAGGACCAGTTCGACTACCAAACTTACCTTGAGAAAAGTAACTTCTTAGCTCAAGCTAACAATGAAAGAACTATAGACGAGAACTACGTGAAGAAGCTAGCTCAAATCGACAAAATGGTGTTAGTAAAGTTCCAAGAAGATACTGTAGTGGACCCTCCTGAAAGTGAGTGGTTTGGTTACTACAAAGTCAACACTAGACAAGTAGTGCCTATGAACTTGACTCAAGACTACCTAAACAACTACTTAGGCTTAAAAGCACTTTCCCGAAAAATAGTACTCCACTCCATTGAAGGCAACCACCTAGAGTTCACTTTTGAAGACATTAAAAAACTAGTGCTGCCTTATCTTAATTAATAGTTAAAAACTGCAGTTTAGCTCTGACAGACTCAAGTAAGGTTTGGTTAATGTTTTCTTCAAGTTGGATTCCATAAAAGTTAGTGGGTGAAGAAGACTTTATCATGTACTCCCCTTTCCTAAGAACTTTATCAGCTTTTTCTATAGAGTCTTTAAGGGACTCATAGTCATTTGCACTCCCTAAGTCAACTTTAGCTTTTTCTTGGTAATATTTAAGTTCCTCGTCGAACTTTTTCCTTTCGTTTCTGCGTAAAGCTAAGTAGTCTACATAACTCTTTTTGCGTTCAATGTTGGGAGTGGTGCTTTTGGCAACAGGTCTTTTTCTGAGTTTGTGTTCTACGTGTGAGAGACGTTTCAACGAGCTTTCTTCCCTTCTGATGGGTCTGGGGCGTTTGAGGGACATAGCTTCTTTTCTGAGTTGCATTTCTTTTTTCTTAAAAGGGTCTATTCGTGGCACAAACATTTCTCTTACGAGGTTTCCGTACTGTCTTTGTTTGCTGAGCATTTGTTTGCGGAGTTCTTCTCGTTGAGTTTGGGCGGTCTTTTTGGACTGGGTTTCTTCTACTACTGACTGGTAACTCTTAGTTTGCATACTTGAGTGGACACTGTTGTCTATTGAGTTGCTTTCTAGTTGTTTTTTGCGTCTTTGCTCGTTTTCTTGTTGTACTTGGTAGTACTTTTTTTTGTGGTTTTTGATGTCTTCGTGGTTGATAGAGGAGTTAAGTCGTTTTTTGGCGAGTTCAGCTTTGCGTCTTTCGAGTTCAGGGAGTTCAAAGTTGTTTTTAAAGTTTTCTTCGAGTTTTACGTAAAGGGGTTTTTCGAACTCAGGTTTTTCTCTGAGGATCTTTTTGTGGGACTCAAGTTCTTTTTTGCGCAAAATGGACTTTTGGTGCATTTCTTGGACTTTTTGTTGTCTTTGTTGTTGGACTTTTAGTTCTTGTTCTTTTTGGAGTTTTTCTTGTTGTTCAATTATGTTCATGAGTTTTTGTTCTCGGAGTTTAGCATCTTCTTCTTTTAGTTTTCTGATGCGGTCTTTTTCTTGTTTTAGGCGTTTTGAAAGCTTTTTGAACTCAGTTTGACGGGAGTTTTCTGGGGAAAAAGACCTTAACGAAGAGACTTTGTTAAGGGGAGGTTTGGGTTCTTGGAGCATTTGAATGCTTTGGTCGAAGGTTTCGAGTTTTTTGCTGAGGATTTGTTTTTGGTGCTTGGCTTCTTGGAGTTTTTGCTTTTTGATGAAGTCTTCTGCGTAGGTTAGTTTATGTCTGTACTTCCTGAGTAAAGTAGTTATGTCTTGGGTGTTTTTGATCTTTAGTTGGTTGTTTTCGAGTTTATTAGTTATTTGATTTTCTGTTGAGGATAACAGTTTGTCAATGGTCTAACTAGGGATTACTTTTACGTTGTGAAGCGAGAAAAATCCTATTTTATGGTAAAGGTGCTCTGTAATCGGATTCATTTACTAACAGTTAATTAATTTACTTCATTACTTAGTTTTACAAACCTTTAAGTTCCTAAGCAAATGTGGATATAATTTATGCTGCCAACCTAAAATGTTGAACATTCCATCATACATCGAAGACCCAAGCTACCGATACAAGATGCCTGCTCTGCGGATCAAAGTAGAAGGAAGAGGCAACGGAATCCGAACGAACATCCCCAACATAGCCGACGTCGCCCGAAGTCTCGGAGTCCCGCCCGAGTACCCCCTTCGGTTCTTCGGAGCTGAACTGGGTGCCCAGTCTAAGTACCTACAAGCCGAGTCCAAAGCACTTCTTAACGGATCCCACCGCCAAGGCGACCTGCAAAGCACTCTTGACAAGTTCATTGAAAAGTTTGTTTTGTGTCCTAAATGCCACCTTCCTGAAATCAACATCAACGTTAAGAAGAAGCGCGACTTGTTTATGGACTGCAGAAGCTGCGGGCACGTTGCCCCTATGGACATGAGTCACAAGATCTGCAGCTACATTGCCAAGAACCCCCCTCCTAAGTCGACCATGAGTTCTTCACAGCAAGTCACTGAGCCCAAAAAGCACAAAAAATCCCGCAAGTCTAAAAAGGCCGAAGAAAAAATCACTCTGGACAGCGAAGTAGTTCAAGAAGCCATTTCTCGGCTGGTAGCGGCTGAAAACAAACCTTTAGACGAACTTGTCCAAGAAATCAGTAATATTTCTTTGGCTTGGCGGTTCGAAGCAGACCTTAAGTTCTACGTGGTGCTTAAAGGACTGTTTGGAGGGGCTTTGTTGAAGCTGATGCAGCAAGAAGAAATGGTTAGGCTTCTCAAAGAAGAAGTCAAAAGCTTACAAGAAGACTTGCTTTCAGCCTTTGCAGCAGTGTACGTGCCTGACGAAACCTTCCACAAAAAGGTGCCCACTGCACTTAAGTACTTCTACGACCACGACTTGCTGACTGAAGACTTTCTGCTCAAGTGGCACAACGACCAGGCTGTGTTCAACGAAGAAATGATTACTTACTCTGAAAGAAAGCTCCAAACCCTCAAAGAACTTGCCTCTGAATTCTTAGACTGGCTTGAAAACGCTGAAGAAGAAGAAGGCGACAGTGAAGAAGAAAGCGAAAGTGAAGAAGAACCCCAGAAACCCCAAGAAATCCCCCAACCCAAAGCACCGCAACCTGAAGTGTCTGAAGAACCCAAAGCACCCTCCTCAGATATCATGACTCAACTCAACCAAGAAGAAGTCGACATAGATGACATCTAATAAATTATCACTTAGGTGGTTGGAGCTTAATAAGGCCTTTTCCTGAAGACTTAGGCTTTTTAGCAGCCCCTCCCAAAGAAATAGTTTGTCCTTGGTTAAGTTGTAAGTGGGAAAGGTCCGGGCCACTCTCAGAAGTTTCACTGGCTTTTTCTTCTTGCTTGATTTGCGAGCCAAAGTCAACTAAACTAGCCCAAAAGTCAAAAGCGTCGTTTCGTTCGTCAAAACCCATTCCGATAAACGCATGCTGTCCATTAGGCCCCACTACTCTTAACACAAAGTACCGAGTGCTGTCGCGAACTCGTTCAACTGATTTTTCAGGGTTAAGAGGGTCTACAGGACAAGCTACAAACAACTGGTTGTCTTTGGTGAGTAGCTGAATCAAGCAAGTTCTACCGCAAGCACTGACTTTAAGTTTTCCGTGGAGTATTTGTTTAGTCCACTCCTCTGCTAAGTGCCCAGTTGACCTTGCTGAAGGAGGGATTTCGTAGGCTTTAATGTCTGGCTTTTGTAAAAGAGTGTACTCTACTTCTAACGAGTCCATATTACTAAGACTTATCTTAAATGAAGAAGCATCTGGGTTGGGTTCTCTATAAGTTCCTTCCAGCGCTGCACGAACCTTGCAGTGGTTGCTCCGTCTATGATTCGGTGATCAGCTGACCAAGAAGTAGTGAGCACTTGCCTTTCTAAGATTTCTCCGTTTAGTTTTTCAAGTCTGGGCCGAGTAGCTCCCAAAGCCCCTATAAACACTTGGGGCGAGTACAGCACAGGTCGTGCGTAAGTGCCTCCGATGCTTCCAATGTTGGAAAGGCTTATGGTGCCTTCACTTAGGTCTTCTTCTGAAATCTTGCCTTGGTTTCCTAGAGACTGGAGTCTTTGGAGTTCCTTGGCTATTTCGTAAATTGAAAGGTTTTGGCAGTTCTTAACGTTGGGAACTAGCAAACCTATAGGCGAGTCCATTGCAAAGCTGATGTTGTGGGAAGACTTCAGTAAGATTTCAGATTTGTTGTCTAGAAGAACAGAGTTCATAATGGGGTAGTCCCTAAGTGCAACTGAAACAGCTTTCATGAAGAAAGGCAGGTAAGTAATTTTAACATCTGAGTCTTTTTTAAGTGAGTTCTTGAGTTCTATTAAGTTGTCCATGAAGATATCTTCCATGAGGGTAAGGTGCGGAATGGACAAAGACTCAGTCATAGACTTAATCATGGCTCTTTGGATTGAAGACACCTTAATTACTTGGTCTTCTTGAGTAGGTTGCACTTGGGCAGTTTGTGGCGTAGGGTGTGGTGCAGCTTGGGCAGAACCTTGTTCCATGTAAGCTATTAAGTCTTCCTTCAAAACTCTGCCTCCTTTTCCGGTAGCTTTTACTTTGCTCAAGTCAATTCCTTTGGACTTAGCGATGTGCCTTACAGCAGGGGTTGTAAGTACTTTTTCGTATGTGTCCAAAGACTGTTTCTGTGGCTGGGGGTTTTCAGGTTCGGTTTTTTTTTCAGTAGGTTTTTTGTGGGACTGCTTGGGGGGGTACTTTTGGTCGTCAATCTCGATTTTGTAAAGAGCTTCCCCAATCTCAGCCATTTGTTCTGGCTGTTTAAGTATTTCTGTGATGACTCCTTCGTAAGGACTTTTGTACTCGATGAACCCTTTGTCGCTTCTGGCTTCGCAGAGAATTTGATACTCTGAAACTTTGTCTGAAGGACTGGCAAGCCACTTGAGGATCTCTACCTCAGCTATTCCTTCCCCTGGCTGAGGAATCAAAAAGGTTTCTATGCGCTGGAGCAAGGAGCTTCTTCTGAAAAACCTTCTTATGGTGCTAGAGTACATTTTATATTCACAAAAATTGAAACTAGAAAGTCTATTGGTGTTTATAAATGGCTTCTGTTGACCCTAAGACGCCACTGCTAGAGAAGACTCCTCAAACTTCAACTAAAACAAGGCCTTCTAGTTTAGGTTGGGGCTATATGGCTTCTTTGTCCAATCAAAGTGGAAGTCCTCTCATAGACATAGACTACAAGTTTATTCGCAGCAACATTTCTAAGTATGAGAACTTAAATTGTGGGTTGATAATTGATTACTGCTACGATCGCGCACGCTGCAAAGCTTACTTCCTGACAGAGTCCTACGTTTTAGAATACGAAATCAAAGGTTTAGCTTCTAGAGTGGTATGCGAGATAACCGATGAAAACTACGACAGGATCTTTCTAGACCCCAATCACAACTTTTTGCTGTGCATAAGCAAGAACAACATTTTGACCATCAAAATAAGCACAGAAGAGAGTGAGTCCAAAGAAATCCCCGACTTTTCTTACTGCAAAGTAAGTTACTCTCCGAAACTCAGCTTGTTCATCTACCACGACAAAAAGGATAAAAGGACCATAAAGACCCTCGACCCTTTCACCCTGGAAAAGTCTGTAGTTCTAGAGTTGGGTTTAAGTGTCAAAAAGCTCTCTGTGAATGAAACCGGCAAAATTATGGCAGTTTCATTTGGAAGGTTTGTGTCGATCTACGAACTAAGAGACCGAGAGTCCTTTAACTTAATCAACAGCATTCAAAGCCAGGACGGATTCGTAGGTCACATTAAGATTTCTCCCACTGGAAAGTTTTTAGTGACTTCAGTCTCAGGCAAGAACCCGTCCTTGTGGATTACCAAAAACAGACAGTTTGTTCGAAAGTTTTACAACTACCAAGTTCTGTTTTTCTCAGAAAATTATATTTTCTTGTCCACAAAGAACTTGCAAGTAAGCATAACAGGTTTGGGTGACTTAGAAGAGGTAGTTAGCATTAACTCAACTAAGTCCATCAAAGGAGTTTTAGCCTCAGAAGAAAGGAATGTGCTTATAATCGTTTCTGACTACGGAGTGCAAGTTGGCAAAATGCACACTAGCGGAGTTAAAAGAGTCCACAAGTTCAACAACGAAATCCACTACATGGGCCAGTTCTCTGACTTGAAGGTTTTTTATGGCACTAAAGACAAAGTAGTCATTGAAAACTTCAACAACAAAAACTCCCAAAAACTCGAAATAAGCAGTCTGTTCAACGCCCAAAAGATCATCAAAGAAGACATCAAAATGAGTCTCAACACTAAACTAGGGATACTGTTTATAAGCTACTGCAAAGAGTTAGTTCTGTTTGACGTTTCAGAAGAAAAAATCCTTAAATCGCTTTCTTTCGAAGACAAAATCATTAGTTTGGGGCATGGTGAGAAGTACTCACTTGTGGTTGGTTTTCAAAACAACACTATTAGGTTGTTTGAGGACGTAGTGAAGCAACCCCACTTAGAACACAGAGTCAAACTTACGTTTAAACCTAACATCATAAAGGCCCTTTCAACAGGAACAAGCGAACTCATAGTTCTTGGGGCAATTCGAAGGCACATTGTGTGTGTGGTGGACCCCGAACCAAGTCCTCCAAAGATGGACATAATACACACAACTTCAAACTTAACTTGCGTAAGAGTTGACAAGAAAACAAACTACCTTTTCTTAGGGGAGAAAAATGGGTGTGTAGAAGTGTGGAAGCTTTGGAACGTAGAAGAGAGACAAAAACTATGCATTCTGAATGCTTCTAGCACCTGGATTACTGACATTATGATTCCTAAAGGTTCCAAAAACTTCTTGACCTACAGTGCTGACGGAAACATTAAGATATACCGAAAAACTGACTTTGAGTACATTTCAGAACTCCGAATATTCAAAGGGGAAAAAGACTTCTTTAAGGGGAACTTGCTTAAGTCTGTAGGTGACTGTCTTTACATTTCCTACGAAAGGTCAGTGTACTCAATCCCGAACCCCATTACCACAAGGTACTTAGTTGGACCTTCTGCAGAAAAAGAAGAGTACTTTAGGTACTTGCAAGCTATTATGAAGCGCGAAAACCCTGTGTACGACCCTAGGATGGACTCTTTTTGTATCTTCCCTAAACGAATTAACACTCTTCACTTCTTCGTGAGTTTCGGAATGACTGAGCACCTTAAAAAAGCACTGGCCACGGGGACTTCTTTTGTGATCTCCAAACAAAACCAAACTCCACTCACCATTGCAATCAAAAACAAAAACTCAGAGTGCATCAACGCTATAATCAAGTACCTAAAAAAGAAGTGCAAAAACAAACTCATTCAGCTAGGACTTGACCACGACCAAATAGTTGAACTCAATGAAGTGGCTCCTGCTTACTTAACTGAGTTCTACGAGATCGCCTTGATAAAAGACACTTCGGGATTCTTGCCTGATACTTGCAGTGACCAAGTGGGCCTCCCTGTGATCAGTGCATCAGATGATAACAGAGTAGTCAACTTGTCTAACTTCACAGAACCAGAAAACTTCAAGGCCGATGGGTTAGCTATTGAGTTTAAAAACTCAGCTATCAGTTTGAATTTGGAGTCAGGGTCTAGTGACTCTATTGAGTTCCTTAAGTCCATCAACAACAGTCCAATTGAAGAAATCTTTACCACTAACTATATTGGAGCTTTGCTTGACTACAAGTGGCAGAGCCTTAAGTGGGTACTGTTCGGACAAGGGTTTTTGTACCTTATTTACTTGGTGATTTTGAGCGTGTACACAGGGTTTATGCGGGGAAGTGACTCTTTGATGATTCCTCTGTTCATAGTGAACTTTTTTCTTCTGGCTTACGAAGGGTTCCAGATATACGTGCTGAGAAGTTCTTACTGGAAGGACAAGTGGAACTGGATTGACTTTTTCAGGTCATTGACCTTTATAGTCTACGCAGTGATAGTTTGGATAGACACGAATGAAAAGCACTACAACTGGTTGCTTATAGAAATAGTAGTGCTTTCTTGGATAAGAGGCATTACTTACTTTAGGTTGTTTTCCAACACAAGGTACATGGTTAACCTGATCAGTGAGGTGTTTAAAGACATGATTTCTTTCCTTATTTTGTTGTTTTACTCTATCATTGCTTTTTCGTTCATTTTCATGTCTCTCCAAGAAGACGGTTACGACAAAGAAACCTTTTCAGACCTGTTCATAAACTCTTACTTGTTAGGACTGGGCGAATTCAGCACAGATGGGTTTGGCACTATACAGTGGGTAGTGTTCTTTTTGGCTTCGTTAGTCAACACTTTGATTATGCTGAACTTACTGATATCTATCATGGGAGACACTTTCCAAAAGGTCCAAGAAAACAACTTACTGGCTGACCGCAAAGAACTTATTGACATGATTTTAGAAGCTGAGACTTTGTTAGTCTGGAGAAGAGACCGCAAAAATTACAAGTACTTGCAGGTGTGCAACGAAAAAAACTTCTACAGCACTTCTTCTAACTGGATAGGCAGAATTAAAACTATCAAAAAGAAGATCGCTTCTTCTCAAAAAATAGTCATTGAAAACATGCAGTCAAATGAACGCAGAATTCAGGAAGTAGTAGAAAGCTACGTCCAAGAGTACACCGAAAAACTTGAAAGAAACTTAATGGAATTCATGGAACACCGTCTTAACAGAGCAGAAAGTGGCAGTCACTCCACTCCTCAAATGAGACTTCTTCAAACTGTAAAGAATGAAGAACTCAGTGAAGAAGAAGTTTTAGATGAAAGCGAAGACGAGTCCAGAGAAAAAAGCAGCATTGAAAACAGTGAAGAAGAAAAACTCATTGACGTTTACTCAGATATTTTTGCTGAAAAAATCGGAAGCATACTTGCAATGGGCACAGTCAACTCTGAAGTCAGCTTAGAACCGAGTCCTCGGGATCTTAGTTAAGTTACTTCCTTTTATACTTCCTAGAGTCTTTTCTGTTTAGTTTGCTAGGGTCTCTACACCCTTTGCCGCCTTCCCAGAACTCCTTAGTTTTGGTGTCAGTTTTTAAGCTAGCAACACACCTTTTGCAAGGGTCGTTGCCTGAAACAGGCTGTTCTAAGCTGCAGTAACCACATATCATGTAGTTAGATCGTTCGCCTTTGTGGTCAGACTCTCCGTCGTGGCACTTTTCGCAAGGAAAAATTCTGTAGCAACACGGGAAGCGGAACCACCTGAAGCTTTTGGTGTAGTGTTTGCAGGTTCCTTTGTTGGGGAGTGGTTGGTTGCCTCGGACTTCTTTTCTTTGGCTGGGTTTTATAGTTATTTGAATGGGTTCTTCTGAAAAGTCAAAGTTTTCTACTCGGAAAACAGTAAGTGCTGAGCAGTTTTCACAGGGAAACTTGTATGTGGCGTGAGGCATAACTCCTTTGAGTGTAAGATAATAGTCACATTTGTAACAACTTCCTTTGAGTTCGCTGTGTCTGTAGTCAAGTGGAGTGCAGTTCTGGAAAGTGATGTCTGCAAATAAAGGATTGGGTTGGGCTGTAACAATTTTAGGTTCAAAAGTTCCTAAGAGTTCCCTTGTGCACTCACACTCTTCTGAGAACTTGAGTAGGTTAAGTCCTGCACTTGAGGTTTCTGGAGTTTTTGAGGTTTGGACTAAGTTTCTTCGTGAGCATTTAGAACACTGAACTTCCAAAGAGCAGTGTTCTAGACTCAGGGAACTTATGTTGACCATTTTCTGGCGTTCTCCACAGAGCTTCATTGAGGTAGGTTTGGAGTACTCCTGCATTCTTTTTCTTTTTTCAGAAACGATGTACTGTGTGTTTTGCTCTTCTTTTTCTAAGTGATGAACAGTTTCATGGGCAGACTTAGACTGTGGTTTGGGAGGCTTAGTTACTTGTTTGGCAGCTTTGCGAGTAAGTTCTTCTATGTGTGAATCGATGTACTTAAGTGTTCTAAACAAACTCTGGAACTGAAAAGAAAGCACTTTAAAGTTGTTTTGCAAAGTGCTTCTGAAAGGTTCTGGCAAGTCATTCCAGATGAAAAACTCACAACCTGACTTAAAGTCACTGAGTGTGATTTCTAAGTCTAAGGAGCCTTGAGCCTTCAAAGCACTGAACTCCAAAGGTTCGATTTCATCAGGTTGGGAAAGTTTGTGTTTAATTCTGAACTTGCCAGTATCGATGTCCTGGAAAGAACTCTGGTACTTCCTTCGGACCTGGGCTACTTCTACTTCTACACTGTTTTCTACTCCTTTGATGAACTGCATAAAGTCGCCTCCGAATTTTTCTTCGTTTTCAAAAAACTGAGTTTTTTCTTCTTCAGAAAGGCCTTTAGCTTTAACTCTTGCCATTTATTATATTTTGCGCTTTTTGTAGGCTTCTTCTATTGTAGTTCTTCTGGCGGTGACGTCCAGGCGTTCCAAAGACCTCCAGATGGTTTTTAGGTTGTCTTCTACAGGTTTGCCTATTCTTTCTACAGTTTCGTCTGGGTTCTTGTAAAACAGCACATTGAACTTTTTGTCTTTTTCAGCGTTGTAAATCACTCTGATGTAGCCTTCTTGTTTGAGGTGCTGAATGTCTTTTTCAATGCCTCGGTAGCAGTCAAACAAGTCTTGGTTCTCAGGCACTCCTCGAGGAACTTCTTTGAGGTATCTTATAAGTGAGTCTTTGTCACTGATGTTGTACAGCTTGCGCAGAGAGTACCTGTTTTGTGTTTCGTCGTAGTTGATTTTCCGGTTGTCTCTTATGATAGCTAGTAAGTCTTCGTTGTTGCTAAGGTTCATGTTGATTGTTTGCTCGATCTCTTCAAGCAGCAAAGGCCTTGACGCACTTCTTAAGCACTCGATTATTTTGTGTATTATGTTGTTTACGTGAGGACTTCTTTTTTTAACTATTTTGCTCATATTTAATGTTCCGCGAAGAAACTATCCTCAAAAGACTTGTTCAGAAAGAAAAGCCAACTTTCAGAGCACTTGCACAGAACTGCTTGAAACTAAGTTTCTGGGAAACGCTGTCTGAGGACCAAAGAACTCAGGTACTTCAGGAAGTCTCTGCAGACATAGAAGCTTTAAGCTTGCAACTCACACAACAAAGACTGTCTTACAAAGCCAATGTGGAAGACTTAGAAAACCTACAAACAACTGAAACTTCTCTTCAAAAACAAATACTGGACATCCAAGCTCAAATAGAAAACTTAATTTCTGAGTTCAACTGTGAAAAGTCCCAAAGAGCTAACTTCCTTGAGTACGAAGAAAAAGCTGCCCAAGTAAACAAGCTACCGACTACTCAAGAACTCCAGCAAGACATTGAAACTATAGACTTAGAAATTCAACAAGTGCAAGAATCCATCAAACACAAACAGTTCAAGCTTGGCCAAATCCAAAACATGACCCATGTTATGGTTTCTTCTCTGCACCAACTACTCGACCTTTCTAACACCCACTTTTAAGTTCCTTCATTTTTAAGGTAAATTTCTTGGCGTTCAGCAATCTCCCTTTCGACCTGCAGGCGTTTGCTATTCCAGTAATTTTGGGCAAAAGCTTCTGCGCCTTCTTCAAGTATCTGTTCTTTCAAGTACTCGTCAGCTATAACTAAGCCTTGCTTTTTGTTCTGAACTCTGGTTTCGGCAACTTTCCTTTTGAGCATGAGTTTTTGTTGTTGTCTTCCTTTAGCAGTAAGCATGTGTTGGTAGTTCCTTACAGTCTGGTAGTCTAAGTCGTTAGTGAGCATGTGGTTCCTCAGAAGGTTAGACATTCCAGGACTGAACTTGCCATGCATGATTTCTTTGTAAATCTGTTGAGGAGTTTTTTCTTCGAGCACAATGGTGATTTGCGTTCTAGGACGAGTGACCCTTCCACTTCGGCCTTTAGCGTGGTAGCGTATTCCTGGAATGTGCTTGTTTTTCCCAGTCACTGCGTACTTCACGTAGAGCCTTTCTCTGTCGAAGGCTTTGGTTTTAACTCCGTTGCGGATGGCTTTCTCAATCACCTTTTTGATCCAGTAGGCAGGTTTCTTAATTGAGGAAGACATAGCAGTCATAGCGTCAATTACGTGCTTTCCACTTACAAGCTTCATGAGGGGAACAATCTTTTTGACGCTGGTTTTCATGTACTTGCGAGTGGCTTTTACAATGGGGTTGGGAGTGGGCTTTTCTAAGGATAAGTAGCGAGTGTTAGGTACGGGTAAGGGTTGGAGTTCCGGGGCAGGAGGCGCCAGTTTGAATGAGACTTGTGCAGGGGGCTGCAAAGAGTCCATTTGAGGCTTTATGATAAGCCCTCTTTCACTGAAGATTATGGGAGGGGGTGGAATTGGTTTTTTGTGAATTAGGTGAACTGATGGAACACTTACCCATCCTCTGAGTCCCAGTTTGAGTTTGCTGAGCATAAATATGGATTACAAAAGCACTAGTTAAATAATAAAATCTTAGATGATGAAAAAGAGAACCCAAAGCTATGTAGCTATGAAAAAAGGAAATCAAGGCAAAACTATAAGAATCACCTCAAAAGAGCCAACTTTAGAAGCAACTCAAAAACCAACCCGACCCACCACTGCTGTTAAAAGAGGACCTTTGTTCAAAACATTTTTCACAAAGCTAAACTTGCGTTCAAAAGACTCTACTCCACGGAAGACCAACACCACCACTGCAGCTACTTCCACCAAAAAGTTTTTCAACCAGGACAACCTTAACTTGACTGGAGTGCTTAAAACAAACAAAATGGGAATCAACCCTCAGGGCGTTAGAATCCTTAGACACAGAACCTCTGAAAAAGCCGACACCAAACAGGAAAACCCAGCCTTCAAACTCCCAGATAAGTCCCAAACCACTCCTAAAAGAGAAGAGGAAAAGTGCTTCCTCAACAAAACTTTTGCCAAACTTACTCCCAAAACACTGGAACCTACCCAAAATACTTTTTTTGATGCAAGCAACTCACTTATAGAGATTAAAAGTGGAAACATTGACGACTACTTAATAGGCCAAGAAATAGGCAAGGGTGCCTACGCTGTGGTGAAAACAGCCATCCACAAACCCACTAACCAAAAAGTAGCTTTGAAAATCTACGACAAGTTCAAACTCCTAGAACCCAACCGTAAGAAGTCAGTTCAGCGGGAAATTCAAATTCTCTCGCGAATAAGCCACCCCCACATTATGAAACTCCACGAAAGCATTGACACGACTAAACATCTGTACTTGGTTATGGAGTACATCAGAGGGTTTTCCCTGCACTCTTACTTAAAGTCCAAACCTAACAGACGCTTAAGTGAAACAGAAGCCAAAGTAGTGTTTAGGCAACTCATGGACGCAATCAACTATTGCCACAGACACAACATCACCCACAGAGACATCAAACTCGAAAACATTTTACTTGACCAGGACAAACGAGTTAAGTTGATTGACTTTGGCTTCTCAACTTGTTTTCCTCACGAGAAAAAAGTAAGGATGTTTTGTGGGACTCCTAGTTACATGGCTCCTGAAATAGTGTCTAAAAAAGAGTTCTCAGGAGCCCCTGCTGACATTTGGGCTTGTGGAGTGTTACTTTATGTCATGGTTTGTGGAGCGTTTCCTTTCAGAGACACAAGTGAGAAAGAAAAAGACTTGTACGACAAGATCTGTAAAGGACTGTTTGCTATGCCCAGCAACATTTCTAGTCAAGCCAAAGACTTAATTACTGAGCTGCTCTGTATGAACCCTGAAAAACGCCCTTCTGCCAAGCAGGTGCTTCAAAGCCAATGGATGACTGAAAAAGGTTACGCTAAGGCTACTGCTAGTTTCCTTAACACTACTCACCGCTTGCAAAGGCATCAAAACAAGTACTCAACTCGCTTGTACAAAAAAGACACGAATAAATTTTTCAGCAACAGTGGAAGGAACTTCCAAGAGGAAGCTAAGCATTGATTAATTACTTAAAGAAAAAATAAGTGGCACTGTGGTGTTTATATGAATAACTTGTTCAGTAGGTTCGTTGCTTGAACTTACCAGACCTCCCATTTGGACCTGGGCTTCTTGCAAGTCCCACTTCAAACCCCAAGTAGACACTTTTCCCTGGCCTTGCAAAGGAAAGTACCCGCAGTACTTCCAGTCGAGCTTATTTCCCAGGTGTATTTGGTTGCTTCCAGAATTCAGTGCAAAAGCTATGTTGCTTTCACTCAGCAAAAAGATGTCTCTTTCTAAGTACTGAGGTCTGAGCAAAGTGCTTAAAATCGAAATAGAGTGGTCAAACCGTCCTCCGATTTCCCCAAGTATCAAAGTAACCTTGTCTAAGTTAAGCATTCCCAAAGCTTTTTCTAAGTCAGTTGAGTCTTGGTCTTCTATGAGTATTTGAGGAACGTTTTGGAAGAACTCTTTAGCAGAGGAGTTTATTGAGTCGAAGTCCCCAACTATTTTGGTAGGATGCGGAAGATCCTTATGTTCTAAGAAGTTGCAAAGATTGTTAGCAGCTCCGTCCACAGCTAAGATTTCTTCTGCGTTAGAAGCCAAACGCTCGTAGGTTTCTACTAGTTTCCCGTAGTTTAGGGCTACGATGTCAATCTTTTCTTTGGACCAAAGAAAGTCGAGTCTGATCTGTTTTAGCATTAATTAACCATACTAGGACAGGCCTGTATGGAGAGTTAACTTAGGGTATTTTTTGTAATTACAAGCTAAATTTACTAAGTCGCAGGGTTCGTTTGGAAAAACCAGTTTTGTCAGAAGTACAAGTTTTGTAACTTCGCGGACCATAAACTCCAAGTCTTGGTGTTTAACAACTAGTTTCTTGCCACTTGCCCTGACTTCAGCTATTGCTTTGGACAAACACTTGGTTATGGCTTGGGTTAGGTCTTCTAGGAACCTGTAAGAGCAAGGTCTGATGGAATTTATTATGTTCTTGTGGACAGTTTGAATTACTTCTTGGTAGTTGTCAGAAGGCGAGTAAGGAAGAGAAGTAGTGAAAGGTTTAGTTTGTGCATTTAGTTTGGTGTTTACTTCTTGGTCGTTGTAGGTTACTTTGTTGTTTTCAAGGAAGAGTATTTTGTTTTTTTGCATGTCATTAAAAAAAACTGCTACTAGTTGTTGGAGGTTTACTTTGGAGTGTTGCTTTTGCTTGTTAAGGATTCCTCTACAGAGGTTTTTGAGCATCGAACTTAATTTGTTGACTTTGTTAGGCCTGTTTGGAGCTTTGTAGATTTTAGAGTAGAATTTGTTTAAGAGTTCTAAGTAGACTTTTTTGAAGCTTTCTGGGTGGGGGTTTTTGATGTCGACTACTGGAACTTGAGGCAAGTACTTACTTATGACATCAGGTCTGCAAGTAAACACACAGATGTTTTCTAGGTTAGAAAGTTTGCCTAAAACTATTCCCCTTTCAAACTCGTTTACTACTCTGATGAAGTACCTTCCCTGTTGGTTTATCTCGTTTACACTTGACACCCAAGTAAAGTGCCTTAAAAAGCACTCAGAGACCACGGAGTTCTGATTAAGTATCAGTAACACTTTAGGATGCTCCAAAGCGCCTTCGCCAAGTTCACTTCCTAGTATATCATACACCTGCATTTAAATATAATGGAAAAGGTCAAAGCACTAGACTCCAAAGTCGAACAACTCAGACAGAAACGCGGCCAACTAGAAAGGAAAATCAAACTCCGCGAAGCCCACACTCTCCAGAATTCAGTACTCAAAAGCAGAACCCTCGAAAACGAACTTAAAATAATCCAAAACCAAAAACAAGCCGCCACAACTCGCAACCAAAAAACCCTAAACGAAATCATGAACTACTTAAACGAGTTCCAAGAACACACCTCCAATTCAGACCTCAAAAAGTCCTCTGACAGACTTAAGCAAGCCAAAATCCACTTCGGAGAAATGGTTTCGGCCCACTACCCTGACTGGACAGGCGCCATCCAAGACCCTATCTCCTTCCAGCAGAAACAGTACGCTAAGTCTTTAGAAGCCCTTAAACAAAAACGCATGCTTTCCGAAGAAGACTTCAGACGCCAAATCGATAGTTACAAAGAAGTAATGAGGGCCCAGGAGGAGTACTTGCAAGAAGTCCAAAAAGAATACCAAGCCTCCTTAGAACGCGACAAGATCCTTTCTGAGGCGGCTTACCAGCACGAAGAAAAAAAGGCCGCTCTCCTCAAAGTGAAGAACTCTTTTCTTGAAAGGAAAGGCTGGCAAAGTGCTGAACCTTCCCGTCCCGTTTCTTCTTTCATGGACAGAGTGGGCACTCCTAATACTCATATTCCACACCAAGTAAGAATTCCTAGACAAGTTGACCAGTATGCTGGGTTTCCCCAAACTGCTCCTGTTTTTCATAATGGAACTCCTGTACTGCACTATGATGGTTCTCAAGTTGTTTACCAGCCTGTGTATCCTCCCCAGGTTGTGTATTCTCCTCAGCAGGTTCCTTATACTCAAACTCCTCAGTCACAGAAGTACTATGAAGCTTCTCAGCAAGATTATAGAGTTCAGGATCAGTATGAACCTCCTAAACAACACTACCAGGAACCTCCTAAACAACACTACCAAGAACCTCCTAAGCAGCACTACCAAGAACCTCCTAAGCAGCACTACCAAGAACCTCCTAAACAACACTACCAAGAACCTCCTAAACAAC
>PR_CR_10_Liq_1_inCRDRAFT_1000643_pt1 | contig 21374 bp, 23 predicted proteins | sample PRCRCaboRojoPR_3_FD_10241 | JGI IMG/M metagenome (IMG submission 10241)
ATCCGGACCGGCTGGCCAAGCTGCGCGCGCAGTTCGCCGACCCGCCGCTCTGCGTGGCCGTGATCGCGTCGCCGAAACCGTCGGAGAAGATCCCCGAGGTCGAGCAGACGCTCTCGGCCGGGGCGGTCTGCCTGACGCTGGTGAACGCGGCGCTGGCCGCGGGCTGGGGCGCGAGCTGGCTGACGGGCTGGACCGCCTATGACCGGCCCTTCCTCGAGCAGGGCCTCGGTCTCGCGCCCGGGGAATGGGTGGCCGGTTTCGTCTATATCGGAACCGAACGCGCCGCCCCGCCCGAGCGTCCGCGCCCCGATCCTGACGCCGTGATCACCTGGGTGTCGGAATGATCTTCGGGGCGATCTCGAAGGCGCTGGCACAGGCGGGCGATCCGCGGTTCCGCGGCGTGCTGCTGCGCGCCGTCGGTCTGACGATGCTGCTGCTGGCGGCCTTTTACGTGGCCTTCGTCTGGCTGGTGGGTTGGCTCGTGCCCGACAGCCTGGCGCTGCCCTGGATCGGCGAGATCACCTTCGTCGACGACCTCGCCTCTGGCCTGGCGATCCTCGGGATGCTGGTGCTGTCCGTCTTCCTCATGGTGCCGGTCGCATCGGCCTTCACGGGCTTCTTCCTCGAGGAAATCGCCGACGCCGTCGAGGCGCGGCATTACCCGCAACTTGCCCCGGCCGACGACATCCCGTTCTGGGACGGCCTGCGGGATGCGGCGCGGTTCCTCTTGATCGTGATCCTCGCCAACCTGCTTGCGCTGATCGTCTACCTGCTCTCGACCGTTCTGGCCCCGGTCGTCTTCTGGCTGGTGAACGGTTACCTGCTCGGTGTGGAATACTTCCAGCTGGTCGCGATGCGCCGGATCGGGGAACGTGAGGCGCGCCGCCTGCGCCGGCGGCACATGCTGACGGTCTGGATCGCCGGCACGGTCATGGCGATCCCGCTGACCGTCCCGGTGCTGAACCTGGTCGTCCCGGTGATCGGCGTCGCGGCCTTCACCCATATCTACCACGCGCTGGCCGCGCGCGGGGCGGGTCAGTCGCCGGCGCCGTAGTGCCCGTCGCCGTAGCGGTTGAAGATGTCGATGCTCTCGACCGTTATGACGCCCGAGATGATCACGGCGCAGATCGGCACCCAGAGCGCCAGGGAAATCCCCGTCACCCAGAGCAGCCGCTTCTTCATCTGCAGGTTCACCGGGGCCGAGGCGGGCGTGCCCGGCACGATCTCGCCGCTTTCCTCCTGGCTGGTGATCCGGAACTGGATCGCGAGGAACAGCACCATGAACCAGATGACGGCGTAGAGAACCAGCGCGCTGGTGATCTGCATCGCTCAGACCTCCTCGAGTTCGATGAGGGTGCCGTTGAAATCCTTGGGATGGAGGAACAGCACGGGCTTGCCATGCGCGCCGATCTTCGGCTCGCCGGTACCCAGCACCCGCGCGCCCTGGGCGCCGAGCCGGTCGCGCGCGGCGATGATGTCGTCCACCTCGTAGCAGATGTGGTGGATGCCGCCGGCCGGGTTCTTCGCGAGGAAGCCGGCGATCGGGCTGTCGTCGCCCAGCGGGTAGAGCAGCTCGATCTTGGTGTTCGGCAGCTCGATGAAGACGACCGTGACGCCGTGGTCGGGTTCGTCCTGGGGGGCGCCCACCCGTGCGCCGAGGGTGTCGCGGTACTGCGCGGCCGCGGCCTCGAGATCCGGCACGGCGATGGCAACGTGGTTCAGTCGGCCGATCATGGGCTCCTCCTTGGTCCTCGCGATCACTTAAGCCGTGGCGGCAGGCGGGACAAGGCGAGGATTGGCCGCAGGCCTCCCCCGGCGTTAACGCACCGTTAGCCAGGGCTTCGCAGACTCGGTGCGACTCGCATCACGCAAGGAGACCGGGGATGACGGAGATAGCCAAGGTGACGCTGGCCGGGCGGGCTCCGGCGGACAAGCCGCTTCTGGGCATGACGATCCTTGTGGTCGAGGACAGCCGCTGCGCCAGCGAGGCGCTGCGCCAGCTTTGCCAGGCGGGCGGGGCGCGGATGCGCCGGGCCGACACGCTGGCCGCGGCGCGGCGCCACCTGGCCACCTATCGCCCGGGCGCGGCGGTGATCGATCTCGGCCTGCCGGACGGCCCCGGGCTGGAGCTGATCGCCGAGATGGACGCCGCGCGTCCGCGCGTGCCGGTGATTCTGGCGACCAGCGGCGACGACACGGCGCGCTACGCGGCCGAGGCCGCCGGCGCCGACGGGTTCCTGGAAAAACCGGTTTCGGGGATCGCGATCTTCCAGCAGGCTCTGGTATCGCGGCTGCCGGCGGGGATGCGGCCGGCCGGGGTGCGGGCCCTGCCGGACGGCAGCGTGGCGCCGGACCCGGCCGCCTACCGCGACGATCTGGACCTTGCGGCGGCCGGTCTGGCCGCCGGCGACCCGGGGGCGCTGCCCTATCTGCTGCAGTTCCTGCAATCGGCGGCCTGCGCGGCCGGGGACAAGGCCCTTCTGCGCGTGGCGCGGGCGGCGGCCGCGCGCATCGGGGGCGGCACCCTGCCCGATGGGGTCACCCGCAGCCTCTGTGCGGATCTCGCCGGGCGCATCCGGACCGAAAGCGCAATGATGCGCTGAGACCGCGTATCAGGCCTTCTTGCCGGCGGTGCGCCGGGTCTTTCCCTTGCCGCCCTTCGCCGCCTTCTCGGCGACGAGCTGCACGGCCATGTCCATCGTCACCTCGGACGGATCGGTGCCCTTGGGCAGGGTGGCGTTGATCTTGCCCCACTTGACATACGGCCCGTAGCGGCCGTCCATCACGTTGACGGCCCCCCCTTCCTGCGGATGTTCGCCCAGTTCCTTGAGCGGCTTGGCCGCCGCGCCGCGGCCGCCGCGCGCCGCCTTCTGCGCCAGGAGTTCCACGGCGCGGTTCATGCCGACCTCGAAGACCTCCGCGACGTCCTTGACGTTGGCGTAGGTCCGCCCGTGCCGGACATAGGGGCCGTAGCGGCCGATCCCGGCCTCCACCGGTTCGCCGTCCTCGGGGTGGGGCCCGATCAGGCGCGGCAGCGACAGCAGCTTCACCGCGTAAGCCAGGTCCACGTCCCCGATCTCGACGCCTTTCGGGATCGAGGCGCGGGGCGGTTTCGGCACTTCCTCGGTCGCCTCGCCACGCTGGACGTAGGGGCCGAAGCGCCCCGAGCGCAGCGTGATCGGCAGCCCGGCCTCGTCATGGCCGAGCAGCTTGCCGTCGGGGCTGACGATCTCGCCCTCCTCGCCGCCGGGCACCGAGATCGGCCGGGTGTAGCGGCACTCCGGGTAGTTCGTGCAGCCGATGAAGGCCCCGCCGGAGCGGGCGGTCTTCAGGTGCAGCCGGCCCTTGCCGCAATGGGGGCAGACCCGCGGATCGGTCCCATCCTCGCGCGGGGGGTAGAGATGCGGCGACAGCACCTCGTCGATCGTCTCGAGCACCTCGGTGATGCGCAGGTCGGCGGTTTCTTCCAGCGCGGCCGAGAAGTCGCGCCAGAAGCGGTTGAGCACGTCCTTCCAGTCCTTGTCGCCGGCGGACACCCGGTCGAGATCCTCCTCGAGCTGGGCGGTGAAGTCGTAGCCGACGTATTTGCGGAAATAATTGAGCAGGAAGACCGTGACGAGCCGGCCCTTGTCCTCGGGGATCAGGCGGTTCTTGTCCTTGATGACATAGCCGCGATCCTGGATNGTCGTGACGATCGAGGCATAGGTGGAGGGCCGCCCGATGCCGAGTTCCTCCATCTTCTTGACGAGCGTGGCCTCGGTGTAGCGCGGCGGCGGCTGCGTGAAATGCTGCTCGGGCGTGACACGCTTCCTGTCGAGCNCGTCGCCCTCGGCCATCTGTGGCAGGCGCTTGTCGTCGTCATCGACGACGCTGTCGTCGCGGCCTTCCTCGTAGACGCGCAGGAAACCGTCGAACAGCACCACCTGGCCGGTGGCGCGCAGCCCCACCTGGCCATCGGGCGAGCCGATCTCGACCGTGGTGCGCTCGAGCCGGGCGCCTTCCATCTGCGAGGCGATGGTGCGCTTCCAGATCAGGTCGTAGAGCCTGCGCTGGTCGGTCTCGAGCCGGGCCAGCTTGCCCGGGTCGCGCGACATGTCTGTGGGGCGGATGCACTCGTGCGCCTCCTGGGCGTTCTTGGCCTTGTTCTTGTACATCCGCGGGCTCGACGGCACGTAGTCGGCGCCGTAGCGATCCTTGATCGCGTCGCGCGCGGCATGCACGGCCTCCGGCGCCATGTCGATGCCGTCGGTCCGCATGTAGGTGATGTAACCCGCCTCGTAGAGCCGCTGGGCCGCCGACATGGTCTGGCGGGCCCCCATGCCGAACTTGCGGCTGGCCTCCTGCTGCAGCGTCGAGGTCATGAAGGGCGGCGCCGGCTTGCGCGATGCCGGTTTCGCCTCGACCGAGGTGACCGCCAGGTCGCGCGAGCTCACGGCCTGGACCGCCAGCTCGGCGGATTCGGCTGTTGCCAGGTCGAACTTGTCGAGTTTCTTGCCGCCCAGAACCGTCAGGCGGGCCTCGAACTCCTTGCCGCGGGGCGTGGCCAGCAGCGCGGAGACGGACCAGTATTCGCGCGCGTCGAAGGCCTCGATTTCCATCTCGCGCTCGACGATCAGCCGCAGGCAGACCGACTGAACCCGCCCGGCCGACTTCGCGCCCGGCAGCTTGCGCCAGAGGACCGGCGACAGGTTGAACCCGACGAGGTAGTCCAGCGCGCGGCGCGCGAGGTAGGCCTCGACCAGATCCTCGTCGATACCGCGGGGGTTCTGCATCGCCTCGGTCACCGCCGACTTGGTGATCGCGTTGAAGACCACGCGGCTGACGGCGGTGTCCTTCTTGATCGCGCGGCGCTTTTTCAGCGCCTCTTCCAGGTGCCACGAGATCGCCTCGCCCTCGCGGTCGGGGTCGGTGGCGAGGATCAGGGCCGGGTCGTCCTTCAGCGCCTCGGCGATGGCGCGGACATGTTTCTGGCTGTCGCGCGCGATTTCCCACTTCATGTCGAAGCCGTGCTCGGGATCGACCGAGCCGTCCTTCGGCGGCAGGTCCCGCACATGTCCGTAGGAGGCCAGAACCGTGTAATCGTCGCCGAGGTACTTGTTGATCGTCTTGGCTTTGGCCGGGGACTCCACAACGACGACGGGCATAAGAATTCCTTTCGCAAATCGGGCGGGGCCCGTGGCGGCGGAAGATGTGGCGTCTTTGGGCGGAATGTCAATGGCGCTGCGGGACCGGATCAGGCCGGGCGGCACAGCATCCCGCCGGCGCGGCGGGCGACGCGGCCGTCCAGTTCCAGCGCCAGGATCTGCTGCGCCACGTCCTGCGCGGGCAGGTCGAGATCGCGGATCAGCTGATCCTCGGCGACGGGAGAGGGGCCGAGCAGATCGAGGATGCGCGCGGCGACCACGGCGGGCGCCAGGGGCGGGCCGGCGGCCGGCGGTTCCGCGGCGCCGAGCGGCAGGCCGGGCTGGTCCGCCCGGGGCGCGGGCAGCGGGCCGGCGAGCGCCTCGACCACGTCCCCGGCCGAGCGGATCAGCGTCGCGCCGTCGCGGATAAGCGTGTTGCACCCCGCGGCCCGGGCATCGAGCGGGTGACCGGGCACGGCCATCACCTCGCGCCCCTGGTCGAGCGCGGTGCGCGCGGTGATCAGGCTGCCGGAGCGCGCCGCGCCTTCCACCACGACCACCGCCCGGGCCAGCCCCGAGATGAGCCGGTTGCGCTGCGGGAAATGCCGCGCCTGCGGTGTCAGCCCGACCGGTTGCTCGGACAGGCGCAGCCCGTCGCGGGCGATGTCGGCGGCGAGCCCGGTGTTTTCCAGCGGGTAGATCGTCTCGATCCCGCCGGGCATCACGGCGATGGTGCCGCTGCCCAGGGCGGCGAGATGGGCGGCGGTGTCGATGCCGCGCGCGAGGCCCGAGATCACGGTGTAGCCGGCCTCGCCCAGCCCGGTGGCCAGTCGCCGCGCCATGCGCGTGCCGAGGCTGGAGGCGTTCCGCGCCCCCACGAGCGCGATGCCCGCACGGCGGGTCAGCCGCGTGTCCCCCAGCGCCCAGAGCACCGGGGGCGCGTCGGGCAGGTCGGCAAGCGCCGGCGGGTAGTCGGCGCTGCCGCGGCACAGCAGGCGGGCGCCGGCCCGCGCGCCGGCGTCGAATTCGCGCTCGGCCGTGGCGCGCGGGCAGGGGTGGTAACCCGCGACCCCCGCGGCTGCGGCGACGCCCGGCAGGGCATCGAGCGCGGCGGCNGCNCTGCCGTGTTCGGCCACCAGGCGCGCGAAGGTCTGCGGACCGACCCGTCGCGAGCGGATCAGGCGCAGCCAGTCGATGCGCTCCTCGGCGTTGCGGGGCGGTGTAAGCTCGGTCATCATCTCCCCCGGGATCACCGGTGGAGGATCGGCCGAGACCGGTTAAGCGGGGGTAAACGCTGTCAGGCGGCGCTGCCGCCCACGGTCAGCCCGCCGATCAGCAGCGTTGGTTGCCCGACGCCCACCGGCACCCATTGGCCGGCCTTTCCGCAATTGCCCATGCCGGGGTCGAGTTCCATGTCGTTGCCGATCGCGCGGATGTTCTTCAGCGCGGTCGCCCCGTCCCCGATCAGGGTCGCCCCCTTGACCGGCGCGCCGATGCGGCCGTTCCGGACCCGGTAGGCCTCGGTGCAGGAAAAGACGAACTTGCCGTTGGTGATGTCGACCTGCCCGCCGCCGAAGCCGACGGCGTAGATGCCGTCCTTCAGCCCGGCGACGACCTCGTCGCGGGTGGCGTCGCCGCCCAGCATGTAGGTGTTGGTCATGCGCGGCATGGGCGGGTGGGCGAAGCTCTCGCGCCGGCCGTTGCCGGTCGGGTCGACCCCCATCAGCCGGGCGTTCTGGCGATCCTGCATGAAGCCCACCAGCACGCCGTCCTCGATCAGCACGTTCTTGCCCGAGGGCGTGCCCTCGTCGTCTATGCTGAGCGATCCGCGCCGGTCCGGGATCGTGCCATCGTCCAGCACCGTCACGCCGGGGGCGGCCACCTGCTGGCCCATGAGACCGGCGAAGGCGGAGGTCTTCTTGCGGTTGAAGTCGCCTTCGAGCCCGTGCCCCACCGCTTCGTGCAGCAGGATGCCGGGCCAGCCGGCGCCGAGGACGACGTCCATCACCCCGGCCGGCGCCGGCTCGGCGCGCAGGTTCACCAGCGCGATCCGAAGCGCCTCGCGGGTCTTGGCCTCCCAATTCTGGCGGTCGAGCACCGCGGCCAGGCCGAAGCGCCCGCCACCGCCGGCGGTGCCGGTCTCGCGGCGGCCGTCCTGTTCCACGATGACCGAGACGTTCAGCCGGCACATTGGCCGCACGTCCCCGAGGCGCTGGCCCTCGGGGCGGAGGATCTCGATCTCCTGCAGCGAGGCCGCGACAGTCGCCGTCACCTGCACCACGCGGGGGTCGAGCGCGCGCGCGAAGGCGTCGATCTCGCGCAGCGTCTCGACCTTGGCCGGGAAGGCGGCGTCGGCCATCGGATCGGCGTCGGTGTAAAGATGCCGGTTCGTGGCCCGCGGCGCCGCGGCCATGGTGCCGCCGCCGTCGCCCACCGCAAGGCGCGCGGTCTCGGCGGCGCGCTTCAGCGCGGCCTCGGAGATCTCGGTGGCATGCGCGTAGCCCGAGGTCTCGCCGCGCACCGCGCGCAGCCCGAACCCCTCGGAGGCGTCGTAGCTGGCCGTCTTGAGCCGTCCGTCATCGAAGGACAGAACCTCGGCACGGCGCCGTTCCAGGAACAGCTCGCCGTCATCCGCCCCGGCCACCGCGTCGCGCAGAATGGCGGTCGCGCGCCCCTCGTCGAGCGCCGATGCGAAGGGACGAAATGTCTCACTTCCGGCGGGGTCTGGCATCTTTCCCTCTCCTCTCAAGCGGTTAGATAGTTTGACATAGATCAAACCACGGCGCAGGAACGCCTTGTTTCGGTGACCCTAATATGGTTTTTCAGAGGACGGACACAACGGGGATTCCGGGCGCGCGCCCAACGGGTCCCGCGGGCGGCACAGGGGCCGCAAGGCAAGACAGGACACATGCGATGAAACTGACCACCCTTCTTTCCGGTTTCTCGGCCGCCGTCGCGGCCGGTCTCGCCGCGGGCGCGGCCACGGCGCAGGAGGCCTTCGAGGGCCTGCAGACGATCGGCAAGCCGGTCGACGGCGCGATGGGCTTCCAGCCGGCCGCCACGGAGCTGGCGCGGGACATCCACTGGCTGGACGGCATGCTCCTCTACATCATCACGGCGATCTGCATTTTCGTGCTGGCCCTGATCGCCATCGTGATCGTGCGTTACAACAAGCGCTCCAACCCGAACCCGGCGCGCTTCACGCATCATTCCGCCATCGAGTTCACCTGGACGGTGGTGCCGATCCTGATCCTGATCTTCATCGGCGCCTTCTCGCTGCCGGTGCTGTTCAAGCAGCAGGAAATCCCCGAGGCCGACGTCACGATCAAGGCGACCGGCAACCAGTGGTACTGGTCCTATGAATATCCCGATCACGAGTTTGGCTTCGACAGCTTCATGCTGCGCAAGGAAGAACTGGCCGAGTTCGGCTACAACGAGGACGAATACCTCCTGGCCACCGACACCGCGATGGTCGTGCCGGTCAACAAGACCGTGGTCGTGCAGGTCACCGCGTCCGACGTGATCCACTCCTGGACCATCCCGGCCTTCGGCGTGAAGCAGGACGGCATTCCGGGCCGCCTGGCCGAGCTGTGGTTCAGCGTCGACCAGGAAGGCGTCTACTTCGGCCAGTGCTCCGAGCTGTGCGGCAAGGACCATGCCTACATGCCGATCACGGTGAAGGCCGTCAGCGAGGAAGAGTACCAGAACTGGCTCGAGACCTCGATCGCCAAGTATGACGGCAAGCCGCTGGACGTACAGGTCGCAGCGAACGACTGAGCTGCCGTGAAGATTTGCCGGTGCGGGCCTGACGGGCCCGCGCCCCACCCGGAGAGAGCATGACCGACACGACGATCATCCCGCGCCAGGACGAGGCCAGCTTCGGCGATTTCTTCGCCCTCCTGAAGCCGCGCGTCATGTCGCTGGTCGTATTCACCGCGGCGGCGGGGCTCTTCGTCGCGCCGGTGTCGGTGCACCCGGTGCTGGCCTTCGCCTCCATCCTGTTCATCGCCATCGGCGCGGGCGCGTCGGGGGCGCTGAACATGTGGTGGGATGCCGATATCGACGCGGTCATGCGGCGGACATCGGGCCGGCCGGTGCCGGGCGGGCGCGTCACGGCCGAGGATGCGCGCAACCTGGGCCTCGCGCTGTCGGGGCTGTCGGTGGTGATGCTCTATCTCGCCGCGAACCTCGTCGCGGCGGCGCTCCTGGCGTTCACCATTTTCTTCTACGCCGTGATCTACACGATCTGGCTGAAGCGCGCGACGCCGCAGAACATCGTGATCGGCGGCGCGGCCGGGGCGTTCCCGCCGATGATCGGCTGGGCGGTNGCCACCGGCGGCGTCAGCGTCGAGAGCGTGCTCATGTTCGCGCTGATCTTCATGTGGACACCGCCGCATTTCTGGGCGCTCGCGCTGTTCATGAACGAGGACTACACCAAGGCCGGCGTGCCCATGCTGACGGTCACCCATGGCCGGCGCAAGACGCGCAACCAGATCCTCGCCTATACCGTTCTTCTGGCGGCCATCGCCATCGGGATCGGCTTCAGCGGGATCGGCGGGCCGGTCTACNTCGTGGCGGCGCTGGGTCTCAACGCGCAGTTCGCTATCCGCGCCTGGATGCTCTGGCGTCGGGACGAGGCCGCGGCCGATGCCGATGGCTACCGCGCCGAGAAGCGCTTCTTCGGGCTGTCGCTGAGCTACTTGTTCCTGCATTTCCTGGCGCTGATGGCCGAGGCCGGCCTCGACCGGCTGGGCATCACGCTGGTGGAGGGCTGGTAATGGCGATCAACCGCGAACACGAGTTGCACGGGCGCCGCAAAGGGCGCAACCTCGGCCTGGGGCTGGTGCTGGCGGCCTTCGTCCTGATCGTCTTCGGCATCACCATCGCCAAGATGTCGGGCGGCGCGATGATGGAGGCCTATGACCACACCGTCCGGCCCTCATTGATGGTGGAGGACGAATGAGCCGCATGTCAGGTCAGAAGAAGACGGTCCTTTCGCTGCTGGGCGTCCTTGCGGTCATGGGAACGCTGACCGCCGCGGCCGTGCCGCTCTACGACTGGTTCTGCCGCGTCACGGGCTACGGCGGGGCGACGAACACCGCCGATGCCGGGTCCGACACGGTGCTGGAGCAGACCGTCACGGTGCGCTTCGATGCCTCCAAGCAGCGCGGCATGCCCTGGGAATTCAAGCCGATGCAGCGCCAGATGGAGCTGCGGATCGGCGAGACCGGCCTTGCCTTCTACGAGGCGCACAACCCCACCGACCGCCCGGTCGCGGGCAGCGCGACCTACAACGTCGCACCCTTCCAGGCCGGCTACTATTTCAGCAAGATCGACTGTTTCTGCTTCCAGGAGCAGGTCCTGCAGCCGGGCGAGACGGTGCAGATGCCCGTCAGCTTCTTCGTGGATCCCGAGATCGTCGAGGATGCGGACGCGAAATACGCCCACACCATCACGCTGTCCTACACGTTCCACGAGATCGACCTGCCCGAAGAGCAGGCGGCGCTCGACACGGGTGAAAACAGTTCGTACACGAACGTGCCTAACGAGGGATAAAGACCAATGGCGCACGAGAAGAACCACGACTACCATATCCTGAACCCCAGCATCTGGCCCTTCCTTGGGGCGGTCGGCGCGTTCATCATGCTGTTCGGCGCGGTCCTGCTGATGAAGGGATCGGCGCCGTGGATGTTCCTGATCGGCCTGGCGGTCGTGCTCTACGTGATGTTCGCCTGGTGGTCCGAGGTCGTCGCCGAAAGCCGCGCGGGCGATCACACGCCGGTCGTGCGGATCGGCCTGCGCTACGGTTTCATCCTCTTCATCATGTCCGAGGTCATGTTCTTCGCGGCATGGTTCTGGTCCTTCTTCAAGCACGCGCTTTACCCGATGGAGCAGGGCGCCGGCGGCCAGTGGCCCCCGGTCGGCATCGAGACCTTCGATCCCTGGCACCTGCCGCTGATCAACACGCTGATCCTGTTGTGTTCGGGGGCGGCCGCGACCTGGGCGCACCACGCGCTGGTGCACGAGAACAACCGCAAGGATCTCGTCAACGGCCTGATCGTCGCGATCCTGCTCGGGATCATCTTCACCTTCTTCCAGGCCTACGAATACAGCCACGCGGCCTTCGGCTTCGCCGGCAACATCTACGGTGCCAACTTCTTCATGGCGACGGGTTTCCACGGCGCCCACGTGATCATCGGCACCATCTTCCTGGCGGTGTGCCTGTTCCGCGCGCTGAACGGCCATTTCACGCCGGAGAAGCATGTCGGCTTCGAGGCGGCGGCCTGGTACTGGCACTTCGTCGACGTGGTCTGGCTGTTCCTCTTCGCCGCCATATACGTCTGGGGCGGCTGAGGTCCGGGCCTTCCAGCGACCAAACGACAGGAAGCGCGGGCCGAGAGGGCCGCGCTTCTCTCTTTTCGGGAGATAGACAGTCCGTGCTGAAACGAATGATCCTGCCGCTCATCTTCGGGCTTGGCGGTGCGGCGATCCTCGCCGCGCTCGGAACCTGGCAGGTCCAGCGGCTGCAATGGAAGGAAGGCGTGCTGGCCGAGATGCGCGCGGAATTGGGCGGTGATCCGGTCGCGCTGCCGGCGTCGCCGCAAGAGGCCGTGCACAACTACCTGCCGGTCCGCGTTACGGGCGAGATCCAGCCCGGCGGGCTGCATTTCCTGACGACCCGCAAGGGCATGGGACCGGGCTACCGCGTCGTCTCGGTGTTCGAGACGGCGGATGGCCGGCGCGTCATGCTGGACCGCGGCTTCCTGCGCGAGACCGACAAGAGCCGCGACCTTGGCGCCCGCGACGTCGCGGTGACCGGGAACCTGCACTGGCCGGACGAGTACGACGAAAGCTTCACGCCCGATCCGGATATCGACCGCAACATCTGGTTCGCGCGGCAGGTCGGACCGATGGCGGATTATCTCGGCACCGAGCCGCTGCTGGTGGTCGCGCGCCGGACCGAGGGCGGCGATCCCGCCATCACGCCCTGGCCGGTCGACACGTCCGGCATTCCCAACGATCACCTGCAATACGCCGTCACCTGGTTCTCGCTCATGGTGCTCTGGTTGGGGATGACAGCCTATCTGCTTTGGCGTATCAGGCGCAGAACCGTCTGACCAAAAGGCCGGAGCCGCCAATGCGCTACATCTCGACCCGGGGCCGCGCCCCCGCCCTGAGTTTCGACGAGGCGATGCTGACCGGGCTCGCCCGCGACGGCGGGCTTTACGTGCCCGAGGATGTCCCCGCCCTGTCGCGCGACGACATCGCGGCGCTGGCCGGGCTCAGCTACGAAGAGGCGGCGTTCCGCGTGATGCGGCCTTTCGTCGGCGATGCCTTCACCGACGCGGAATTCGGCGACATCATCGCGCGCGCCTATGCCGGGTTCGGCCATGACGCGCGGGCGCCCATGGTGCAGCTCGGCCCCAATCACTTCCTGCTGGAGCTGTTCCACGGGCCGACGCTGGCGTTCAAGGATTTCGCCATGCAGCTCATCGGCCAGCTGTTCGAGGCCGAGCTGACCCGCCGGGGCGAGCGCGTGACCATCGTGGGGGCGACCAGTGGCGACACGGGGTCGGCCGCGATCGAGGCGTTCCGCGGGCTGGACGCGGTGGACGTCTTCATCCTCTTCCCCGAGGGCCGCGTTTCCGACGTGCAGCGCCGGCAGATGACCACGCCGGTCGAGGCGAATGTTCACGCGCTTGCCGTCAAGGGCGATTTCGACGACTGCCAGGCGGCGGTGAAGGACATGTTCGCGGATTTCCCTTTCCGCGACGAGGTGCGGCTCGCCGCGGTCAACTCGATCAACTGGGCGCGGGTCCTGGCCCAGGTGGTCTATTATTTCACCGCGGCCGTCAGCCTCGGCGCGCCCCACCGCGGGGTCAGCTTCACCGTGCCCACGGGCAATTTCGGGGACGTTTTCGCCGGCTATATCGCGCGCCGCATGGGCTTGCCGATCGAGCGGCTCATCGTCGCGACGAACCGCAACGACATCCTGCACCGCTGCCTGGAGACAGGCGAATATCGGACCGCGGGGGTCAGCCCCACGATCAGCCCGTCTATGGACATCCAGGTGAGTTCGAACTTCGAGCGCGCGCTGTTCGACGTCTATGACCGTGACGGACGCGCCGTGGCGCAGCTGATGGACGAGCTGAAGGCCGCGGGCGGCTTCGCGGTCAGCCAGGGCGCGCTCGGGCGGCTGCGCGACATCTTCGGCTCCGGCCGCGCCTCCGAAGACGAGACCCGCGCCACCATCACCCGCGCGGCCCGCCGCATGGGCGAGACGCTCTGCCCGCACACCGCCGTCGGCGTGAAGGTGGCCGAGGAACAGGGTATCGGCGCCACGCCGATGGTCACGCTGGCCACGGCGCATCCGGCGAAGTTTCCCGATGCCGTCGAGGCGGCCACCGGCACCCGCCCGCCCTTGCCGGACCGGATGGCCGACCTGTTCGAACGCCCTGAAAGGGTGACAAGCGTGACCAAGGATTTACACTCCATCGAAGCGATCATCCGCGAGAGGATCCAGACTTGACCGTACGCCACCACACGCTCTCCAACGGTTTCCGCGTCGTGACCGAGGACATGCCCGGACTGAAATCGGCCGCCCTGGGCATCTGGGTCGACGTGGGCGGCCGCCACGAGCGGGTCGAGGAAAACGGCATCGCCCATTTCCTCGAGCACATGGCGTTCAAGGGCACGGCCAGCCGCTCGGCGCTGGACATCGCCGAGCAGATCGAGGACGTGGGCGGCTACATCAACGCCTACACCTCGCGCGAGATGACGGCCTATTACGCCCGGGTGCTCGCGGAAGACGTGCCGCTCGCGATGGAGCTGATCTCGGACATCCTGCTCAACCCGGTTTTCGACCCGCGCGAGATAGAGGTCGAGCGCGGCGTGATCCTGCAGGAGATCGGCCAGGTCAACGACACGCCCGACGACGTGATCTTCGACTGGCTGCAGGAAGTCGCCTATCCCGAGCAGCCGCTCGGCCGCTCGATCCTCGGTCCCGCCGAGCGGGTGCGCGGGTTCTCGCGTGCCGACCTAGGCGGCTTCGTGGCCGAGCATTACGGTCCGGATCGGCTGATCCTCTCGGCCGCGGGCGCGGTGGACCATGACGTGATCGCCCGCACGGCCGAGCGGCTTTTCGGGCATCTCGCGCGCAAGTCGCCCGTCACGGCGGCGCCGGCCCGGTTCGAGGGCGGCGAGTGGCGGCGCGAGAAGGATCTCGAACAGGCACACCTGACGCTCGCCTTCGAGACGCCCGGCTACCGCGACCCGGCCTTCTATACCGCGCAGATCTTCGCAACGGCCTTCGGCGGCGGCATGTCCTCGCGGCTGTTCCAGGAGGCGCGCGAGCGGCGCGGGCTCTGTTACACGATCTTCTCGCAGGCCGGCGCCTACGACGACAGCGGCATGATGACCATCTATGCCGGAACCAGCGGCGAGGCGCTCCACGACCTGGCGGAGCTGTCCATGGACGAGCTCAGGCGCGCCGCCGACGACATGACCGAGATCGAGGTCGAGCGCGCCCGCGCCCAGCTCAAGGCGGGCCTGCTGATGGGGCTCGAAAGCCCGGCCGCCCGTTGCGAGCGGCTGGCCAAGCTGACCTCGATCTGGGACCGCGTGCCGCCCATAGAAGAGACCGTCGCCAAGATCGACGCGGTCACCCCCGCCGGAGTGCGGGACTTCGCGGCCGGGCTCTGCGGATCGGGCAAGGCGGCGATGGCGCTCTATGGCCCGGTCGGCGGCGCGCCGCGTCTGCCGGATCTGACGGGGCGTCTGGCGGCCTGATGTTCCTGCGCCGGGCGAAGGTTACCGTCGAGACGGAGCGGATGACGCTGCGGCTGCCGATGCATCGCGACCACGCCCAATGGGCGACCCTGCGCCGCGAAAGCGCCGATTTCCTGAAGCCGTGGGAACCCACCTGGTCGGGCGATCACTTCACCCGCAAGGCCTTTGCCAACCGGGTCTTCTGGGCGCATCGCTCGTCGGCCCAGGGCGCGGCGCTGCCGCTTTTCCTGATCCGCCGCAGCGACCAGCGGCTCGTGGGGGCGCTGACGCTCGACAATATCCGGCGCGGCCCGGCCCAGTCCGGCACGCTTGGCTACTGGATTGGTGAACGCTACGCGCGCCAGGGATATATGCGCGAGGCGATCGAGGCCGTCGTCCACCATGCCTTCACAGTCCTCGATCTCAGCCGGATCGAGGCCGCCTGCCTGCCGGAAAACCTGGCCTCGCGCGGCGTGCTCGAGAAATCCGGGTTCAAATACGAGGGTGTTGCGCAAAGCTACCTGCAGATCAACGGACGCTGGCGCAACCACGTGCTGTACGCCAACCTGCGCGGCGACCGCCGGGGCAAGGCGCCGCTGCACTGATCGCCGACAGGTGACTCGGGCGCCGGTTGCACTACACTCCTTCTCAACAGGGGGAGTCGCACCATGATCCGTCATCTTCTCGCCGCCTGTCTGGCGGTTCTCGTCGCCCAACCCGCCGCAGCGCAGCTTCGTCAGAGCCACTGCATCGCGCTGGCCGACGCCGCGCCGGGGATCCAGTACCTGCACAAGGCATCCTTCGGGGCGCCGCTCGAGGATTTCGCGGTGCGCCTGAACTACGTCGCGCACGCCACCTTCGTCCTTGAAACGCCGGAGGGGGCGACCGCGGCGACGGATTACACCGGCTTTCTCGGCTCTGCGGATTTCGTGCCGGACGTGGTGACGATGAACATCGCCCACTCGACCCACTGGACGCCCAACCCCGATCCGCGCATCCCGCATGTGCTGCGGGGCTGGGACGTCGCCGGGGCGGCGCGCGACCATTACCTGACGGTGGCCGACATGCTGGTGCGCAACGTTCCCACGGATATCCGCGGCGGCATGGACGGCCGGCGCGAGGACGGCAACTCGATCTTCATTTTCGAGGTGGGCGGGCTCTGCATCGGGCATCTCGGCCATCTGCACCACGAGCCCTCGGAAGATCAGTATGCCGCCATCGGCCGGCTCGACGTGGTGATGGCGCCGGTGGATGGCGGCTTTACCCTGCCGCAGGAGACGCTGGTGCGGATGCTGACGCGGATGCGCTCTTCGCTGGTAATCCCGATGCACTGGTTCGGCGGCCATACGCTGGACCGCTTCCTGACCCGCATGGAAGCGGATTTCGCGATCGAGCGGACCGGGGACAGTTTCACGGAGGTGTCCCTGCGGACGCTGCCGGACCGCCCGACCGTGCGCGTGCTGCGGCCGCGCTACCTGGAGTGACCTTGCCTCTGCCGCGCGGGCATGCATGATCCGCGGCCAGGCAAAGGAGCAGAACATGCCACTCGATCCCGTGACCGACCCGTTCCGGCAGGCGCTGGCCGCGGAGCTGCCGCCCGCTGCCTTGCGCGCATTCGAGGCCCGTTACCGCGAGGAGCCCCGTGGCCGCTTCGCGGCGCGGGACGCCTTGCTGGTCGCGCCCGGATCCACCGAGGAGGTCGCGACCGTCATTCGCCACTGCCGCGCGGCGGGGGTCGGCGTCGTGCCCTACGGGGGCGGCACCGGGCTCGTCGGGGGGCAGATCCTCTCGGACGGTCCCGCACCCGTGGTGCTGTCGCTGGAGCGCATGACCGCGATCCGCGAGGTGCTGCCCGGAGAGAATGTCCTGGTGGCCGAGGCCGGCGCGATCCTGCAATCCGTACAGGAGGCGGCGGCCAACGCAGACAGGCTGTTCCCGCTCTCGCTCGCCTCCGAGGGGTCGGCGCGAATCGGCGGCTTGCTGGCAACGAACGCCGGCGGCGTGAACACGCTGCGCTTCGGCAATGCGCGCGCACTGGTCCTGGGACTCGAGGCGGTGCTGCCGGACGGGACGATCTGGCACGGGCTGACGCGGCTTCGGAAGGACAACATGGGCTATGATCTGCGCGACCTGCTGATCGGGGCCGAGGGCACGCTCGGCGTCATCACGGCGGCAAGCCTGCGGCTCTATCCGCGTCCCGTATCGGAAACCGCGGCCTTCCTGGCCGTGCCGGACCCCGCGGCGGCGCTGGAGCTGCTGAACCTGGCCGAGGCGCGGTTGGGCGCGGCGGTCACGGCCTTCGAACTGATCCACCGGCAGGGCTTCGACTTCCTGGCCGAGACCATGCCCGAGGTCCGGCTGCCTTTCGACGAGATCCCGGAATGGTCGGTGCTGATCGATCTCGGCGCGCCGGCCGGCATGGATCTCGACACCGCGCTGGAAGGCTTCGTCGAGGCCGGAAGTGCGGCGGGGCTGATCCGTGACGGGCTGCTCGCCCAGTCCGAGCAGCAGCGCCACGCCTTCTGGACGGTTCGTGAAACCATCCCCGAGGCCAATCGCCGGATCGGCTCGATCTCGTCGCATGACATTTCGGTGCCGCTCGGCGCGATCCCCGAGTTCATCGCCCGGGGTGGACGCGACCTGGCGAAGATCGGTGATTTCCGCATCAACTGCTTCGGCCATGTGGGGGACGGGAACCTGCACTACAACGTCTTCCCGCAAGCCGGGAAGACGCGGGCCGACCACGAGGCCGACCGCCCGCGGATCAAGCAAGCCGTGCACGATCTTGCCCATGCCCTGGGGGGCTCTGTCTCGGCCGAGCATGGCGTGGGGCGGCTGAAGGTGGATGACCTGGAGAAATACGGCGACCCGGCCAAGCTGGCCGCGATGCGCGCGATCAAGGCCGCTCTCGACCCCGCCGGCATCATGAACCCGGGCGCCGTGCTGCGCGCCGGCGCCTGAAGTGAAACGCCCCGCCGGGTGGCGGGGCGCTTCGTCTCTTGGTGTGGTGTGCAAGCAGCGCCGGCCTTTTGGGGTTCGGGCCAGCACCCCCGGTTCTAAAGCCCAAGGCTTACCGAAACGTTACCCGGTTCCGCTCAGTCGCCCTCGAAGGCGCAGAGCGTGTGCACGTTCATGCCGAGATCGAGCAGGCGCTTGTGTCCGCCGAGCGCCGGCAAATCGATGATGAAGGCGCAGCCGACCACCTCGCTGCCCAGCCGCTCGATCAGCTTGATACCGGCCTCGGCGGTGCCGCCCGTGGCCAGGAGGTCGTCGACCAGCAGCACCCGCTCTCCGGGCTGGAGCGCATCGTCATGCACCTCCATCACGGCCTCGCCGTATTCGAGCTGATACTCCTCGGCGATGGTGGGGCCGGGCAGCTTGCCCTTTTTGCGCACCGGCACGAAGCCCACCGAAAGCTGGTGCGCGATCGCCCCGCCGAGGATGAAGCCGCGTGCCTCGAGCCCCACGACCTTGTCGATCCGCTCGCCCACGAAAGGGCTGAGCAGCTGGTCCACCGCCATCCGGAAGCCCCGCGCATCGGCGAAGAGCGTGGTGACATCCCGGAACATGATCCCCTCATGCGGGAAATCGGCGATGGTGCGGATGTAGTCCCTGACGTCGCTAGACCTGTTCACCTGCGTCTTCCTTCCTTGTCTCTCGCCCGGTCAGAGCACCCGGCCCGCCACCGCGTCGAGCCTGGCGACCAGCGCCGGGTCGCGTTTCTCGGGCGCGGTCAGGATGGCGTTGTCGAGCGCGTGTTCGCAGCCATGGGGGCAGGCGGCCTCGCGCCCGCCGAGGAGCCGCGGCAGGTGGCCGACGAGGTGACGGCCCTTCTCGGCATTGCCGGTCAGGGTGGCCACGATCTGGCTGATGTCGACTTCGCCGTGATGGGGATGCCAGCTGTCATAGTCGGTGATCATGGCGACGGAGGCATAGCAGAGCTCTGCCTCGCGGGCGAGCTTGGCCTCGGGCATGTTCGTCATGCCGATCACGTCGCAGCCCCAGACCTCGCGGTAGAGCCGGCTTTCGGCCAGGCTCGAGAATTGCGGACCCTCCATGGCCAGGTAGGTGCCGCCCATGTGCACGCGGATGCCCGCGGCCGTGGCCGCCTCGAGGCAGGCGGCCGCAAGCCGCCCGCAGACCGGGTGCGCCACCGAGACATGGCCGACGCAACCTTCGCCGAAAAAGCTCTTCTCGCGGGCGAAGGTGCGGTCGATGAACTGGTCGACGACCACGAAATCGCCCGGTTCGAGATCCTCGCGGAAGGACCCGCAGGCCGAGAGCGACACCAGGTCGGTCACGCCCAGCCGCTTCAGCGCATCGATATTGGCGCGGTAGGGCACCGAGGAGGGCGAATGGACATGACCGCGGCCGTGGCGCGGCAGGAAGGCCATCGCCACGCCGTCGAGACGCCCGGTCAGTATGTCGTCCGAAGGATCGCCCCAGGGTGTCTCGACCCTGGTCCATGCTGGCTCCTCGAGCCCCGCGACATCGTAGAGTCCACTGCCGCCGATCACGCCGATCATCCGGGTCATGCCGTGCTCCATCTCGCTGTTTTCCCCGATCCTAGGCGCTCTGCCGCGCCGGCGGAAGGGCGGGTCACTCTCCGGGCCGCTTCAGGCTGAAGACATCCCGGATCACCGCGTAGTCCCTGTAGCCCATCCGGGCCAGCGGACGGTAGCGGGTGACATCGAAAATCCCCTCCACGAGGCAGTCGTCGCGCAGGTGCACGCCCGTCACCTCGCCGAAGACGACGAAGTTCGCGGCCCCCTCCAGCCGGACGACCTGGGTCAGCTTGCATTCGAGATTTGCCGGGGCATCGGCGACGCGCGAACACGCGATGGTGTCGCAGGCGACACGCGGAATGCCGGCCAGGTCGAACTCGTCGGTATCCTTCTCGTAGGGGCCGGAGGTGGCGTTCATCGCGTCGCGCGCAGCCTCCTCGACCACGTTGACGCAGAAGACGCCCGTTTCCTCGATATTGGCCAGGCTGTCCTTGCCGCGGGGGCGGTCGGGTTTCGCGCCCGTGGTGGCGAACATCACCTGCGGCGGGGTGTAGGCCACTCCGTTGAAGAAGGAATACGGCGCCAGGTTCTCGGACCCGTCCGCGCCGCGGGTAGAGATCCAGCCGATGGGCCGTGGCGTGATGATCGCGTTGAAGGGATTGTGGGGCAGCCCGTGGCCGTCCTCGGGGCGGTAGAACATGCGATCTCCTCTTCCGGTTTGCCAAAGACCTAGCCGGGTGCTAGGGGCCTTTCCAGTCGAAAACGGAGGCAGGCGTGGCGTTCCGGCTGGAGCCAGAGGGCCCTGAGGACTGGTGGGAGGTCGAGGCGCTCTTCGATCTGAGCTTCGCGCCGGGGCGCGAGGCGCTGTCGTCCTATCGGCTGCGCGAGGGCGTGGACAGGGTCGCGCCGCTCTGCCTGCTCGCGCGGGATGAATACGGGGCGGTCGCCGGCGCGATCCGCTTCTGGCCGGTTCTGGTCGGCGCGGCCGGCGCACCCGCCTTGCTGCTCGGCCCGGTGGCGGTTCACCCGACCCGCCAGGGCGAGGGCATCGGCGCGCTGCTGATCCGCGAGAGCCTTGGCAAGGCGCGGGCCCTCGGCTGGCGCCGCGTGATCCTTGTCGGCGACGCGCCATATTACCGGCGCTTCGGCTTCGCGCCCGCGCATGGGCTGCAGATGCCGCCGCCGACCAACCCGGACCGCGTGCTGGTGCTGGAACTGGTGCCCGGCGCGATGTCGGGCGTGCATGGCAAGGTGCGCCGTGCGGACACGGAAACGTGACCGGCAGAGGCCCATAACCTACCGGAATAATTGGTTTTCCTCTGGAACTTCGGCGGCTGCCACCCGTTGCCGGGATACAAGTGACGCGGCCATGAAGACCGGCCGCGGGAAAGGAGAGAGTGACCATGAAACGCATTCTGACCACCACCGCACTGATCGCAGGCGCGTTCGGCGCCCCGACCGCGATGGCGTCTTCCGACGACATGATGCGCACGCAGGTGCTCGATCGTCTCGAGATCTACGCCGTCGAGGTGAACGAGGCTGCGCTGACCGAGGAACAGGTCGACGAACTCTACGCCGTGATCTCGAGCGGCGGCATGCCGGGCGAGCAGCTGGCCAAGATCGAAGCCGTGCTGGTCGATACCCCGGCGCATGTCGAGACCGAAGGGTTCGACATCACCGTCGACGCGATGCCCGTGAGACAACAGGAGGACTACGTCGCGCGGGGCCTCGAGGTCCTGGCGCTGTCCGACCACTACTCGGCCGAGAACATGGACGTTCAGGAACTCGATCGCGCCTATGCGATCCTGAACGGCCCTGACAGCGCGGCCGAGAAACGCGCGCTGATCAAGTCGATGTTCAACTAGGGTCCGACGATACCCGGCAGCGATCAAGGGGCCGTCCCGACGGGGCGGCCCTCGTCATGTCTGGCGGGCCAGCCAGTCCATGACCGCCGGTCGCACTGACTGCGCGCCCGAGG
>PR_CR_10_Liq_1_inCRDRAFT_1000644_pt1 | contig 21372 bp, 19 predicted proteins | sample PRCRCaboRojoPR_3_FD_10241 | JGI IMG/M metagenome (IMG submission 10241)
AAAGCGGTCTTTCACCGGATGGAGCATATGTTCGCTTTGCGTTTTATAAGCTCTTTTACCGGTGTAGTGCCCAAGTTTAAAAAGGTTTAGGGCCATTACCGCATTGGCGCTGGGGATCACGTTATCAGCTGTTTCCTGGCTCTGTGCTATAAGTGGAGCGCTGCTTTTACTTTGGGTAAAGAATAGTTGGCTGGCGGCATCCATGAAATGTTCCTGGGCGTAGTTTACATACGCTTCCGCTTGCCGCAAATACTCTTCTTGGCCGGTAACTTCAAAAAGGGCTAAAAATGCTTGCGAGGCAAAAGCGTAGTCTTCCAATAAACCAGTTTGGTAGGCCTCACCATCCTTCCAGCAATGCCAAAGGCTACCGTCCTTTTGGCTTTGAGCCGATGCAATCCATTGCGCTAGTTTTTTTGCTTGTTCTAAAAATGTGGGATCTTGAAAAGACTTATAGGCCTCCACATAGGCCTCCAACAACAGCGCATTCCAGCTGGTTAGAGCTTTAGTATCTAAACCTGGCCGGATACGTTGCGCACGAGCCTCCAGCAGCAGTTCTTTCCAATGGTTTACTTTGGCTTCCAGTTCATCAGCCGAAAGGCCCCACTCTTGAGCATACGCTAAATTAGTGGTGCCGCGAGTTAAAATGTGCTTACCCTCCCATAAACTCTTGGTGCCAATTTGATAGTATTTTTTAAACTGCTTCCAGTCTTCAGGCGGTATTAATTCTTGCAATTCTTCCTCTGTCCAAACATAAAACTTACCTTCTTCTCCTTCTGAATCTGCATCTAAAGCCGAGTAGTACGGGCCTGCTGAGTGCTGCATTTCACGCTGTAAAAACTGCAGGGTTTCTTGCACCACTTGCTGGTACAAAGGAAGCGGATTGTGCCGGTAGGCGGTGCTGTAGAGACTGACCAACTGGGCATTGTCGTAAAGCATTTTTTCAAAGTGTGGCACCTTCCAAAAACTGTCGGTACTGTAACGGGCAAAGCCGCCCCCCGCCTGATCATAAATCCCTCCAAAGGCCATTTTTTCCAGAGTGTTCTCCACGTGTTTCACCGCACGACTCTCATTGTTTACTACCCCGTAGCGCAGCAAATAAGCCAGAGCTCCGGGCATAGGGAATTTTGGTGCACGGTTAGCACCACCCTGTTCTAAATCTAGCTGGGCGTACCACTCTTTAAAAAGTGCATCAAGTTGCTTTCGCTCAAATGCGGGTTCCCCTTCGGCCAATGGCAATACCTGACTTTGCTTTATGCCTTGGGTGAGTTTAGTGGCATATTCTTCAAATTTCTCAGGCTCTTCCTTGTACAGCTTTTGTAGCTGTTCTAAAACCTGTATCCACTGTGCTTTGGGTACATAAGTGCCGGCCCAAACCGGGCGCCCATCCGGTAAGGCAATCACGTTCAAAGGCCATCCACCCCGGCCCGTCATTAACTGGGCAGCCGTCATGTACACCGCATCAATGTCGGGTCGCTCTTCCCGGTCAACTTTTATAGAAATATAATTGGAGTTCATCACTTCTGCTACATTGGAGTCTTCAAAACTTTCATGCTCCATCACGTGGCACCAATGGCAGCTGCTGTAACCAATGCTTATAATGAGCAGCTTTTGCTGGGCCTCAGCCACTTCAAGTACAGTCTCATTCCAGGCTTGCCAGTGTACCGGGTTATTGGCATGTTGCAACAAATACGGACTTTTTTCTGAGGCTAAATTGTTTTTGTGGATACTCATTTTAGTAGCATTTTTGCACCCAAGGCAAAAAAAGAGCAGAGCCAGAATATGCACAGTGGCTAAACTCACATTCGTAATGGCACATTGCCCTCCTTTTAACATGGGGGTAACATTAGAATTAAACTTTTGCAGCTTAAGTTTCAAAGAAACAAAGAGAACCTGAATGGATAGCTATTTATTCCTCGTAATCGCCTTACTCATCTTAGCAATTGGCGATTTAGTAGTAGGAGTTAGTAATGACGCAGTAAATTTTTTAACCTCAGCCATTGGTTCTAAAGTAGCTTCCCGTAAGGTGATTTTAATCATTGCGGCTGCCGGTGTTTTTGCCGGGGCGGCTTTTAGCAGCGGTATGATGGAGGTGGCCCGTAAGGGCATTTTCAATCCCTCTTTTTTCTCCTTTGCCGATGTGATTGTCATTTTTATGGCCGTAATGATTACCGATATTTTACTCTTAGACGGATTCAATTCCCTGGGTTTACCTACCAGTACCACGGTTTCTATAGTTTTTGAACTTCTAGGAGCGGCTGTAATGGTGGGGCTGCTTATGACTCATGCTGATGCCACAAAAGACCATTCCATTTTAGAACTCATAAACACCAGTAAAGCCTCTCAAATTATTGCTGGCATTTTCTTGTCCATTGGTGTGGCTTTTTCGGTAGGTGCGCTTACTCAGTGGTTAAGCCGACTGTGGTTTACTTTTAATCTTCGTAAAGGCACTAAAAGATTTGGTGCTTTTTTTGCCGCTATTTGCATGACCATTATCACCTACTTTTTGCTCATCAAGGGTATTAAGGGAGCTGATTTTGGGGCTGGCGTGAACCGTTTTATCAAAGAAAACACTTTAAGCATTGTGGGCTTATCTTTTGCCGGAAGCTTTGCCATACTTTGGCTCCTGCAGCGCATGGCTGGTGTTAACCCCTTGAAGATTGTTGTGCTGGCCGGGACTTTTTCACTGGCCATGGCTTTTGCTGGAAACGATTTAGTCAACTTTATTGGCGTACCCATTACCGGCTATCAATCCTATTTTCTTTGGCAGGATAGCGGCCTTTTGGCAGATGCTTTTATGATGAGTTCACTGGCCGAGTCGGTACAAACGCCACGATTACTTTTGTACTTGGCCGGAGCCATTATGGTGGTTACGCTCTGGTTATCAGCTAAAGCCCAAAGGGTAACTAGTACCAGTGTACAGCTGGGCTCACAAGGAAAAGTTGATGAGCGTTTTAAACCCAACCTGGTTTCAAAAGGCATCATTACCGCTGCATTAGGGTTTAAGGATTTCTTTACCGCGGCTATGCCCAATAAAACCTTGGCGGCCATTGACAGACGCTTTGCTTTTGAAGAGGTTACCGATGAAAATAAACCAGCCTTTGATTTGCTGCGCGCCTCGGTAAACTTGGTTATTGCCAGTATTTTAATTGCTTTTGCCTCTTCGCTCAAATTACCGCTTTCTACTACCTATGTATCTTTTATGGTCGCCATGGGTGCCTCTCTGGCCGATAAAGCCTGGGGTGCGGGCAGCGCGCCCTACCGTGTGGCTGGCGTAGTTAACGTTATTGGCGGATGGTTTCTAACCGCAGCCGGGGCATTTACGGCATCGGCAATAGTGGCCCTGATTATTTTCTACGGAGGCAACTACACCGCCCTGGCGCTTTTTGCCATAGCCATAGTGGTGTTAATTCGCAGTAATCTGCGGAAGAAGTAATCCCTAAAGCCAGGACTCTAGAAGGCTAGCCCGGTGTCCGCAAATATTGCAGCGCTTCACACTTTTCAGAGAGTGCCTACCTAGTCATTAAGTTCTTTAAAATGCTTGTAAAAAAGCGGAATGGTTTCAATGCCTTTAAAGAAATTGAAAACGCCATAGTGCTCATTAGGCGAGTGAATGGCATCGGTATCTAATCCAAAACCCATAAGGATTGACTTACTTTCTAATTCGCGCTCAAAAAGCGCCACAATAGGTATGCTACCCCCACTGCGCACAGGTACCGGTTTTTTGCCAAAGCTCTCTTCCATGGCCAAACTGGCCGCCTGGTAGCCTTTGCTATCAATAGGACTCACGTAAGGCTCACCCCCGTGATGCGGTGTTACCTCTACCTTTACAGAGCTTGGTGCAATACTTTCAAAGTGCTTTTTAAAGAGTTCGGTTATTTTATCAGGATCTTGATTGGGCACCAATCGCATAGAAATTTTGGCTTGCGCATAAGCGGGAATCACGGTTTTAGCCCCTTCTCCCGTGTAGCCACCCCAAATACCGTTTACATCTAAGGTGGGCCTGATGGAGGTGCGCTCGGGGGTGGAATAACCGGCTTCACCGTGCACATCACTTAAATCAAGCGCTTTTTTGTAGCGCTCTGCATCAAATGGCGCTTTGGCCAATTCTTTACGCTCTTCATCGCTCAGTTCCTCCACGTCATCGTAAAAGCCTGGTATGGTTATGTGATTATTTTCATCGGTAAGGCTGGCAATCATCTGCGCCAAAATATTATTGGGGTTGGCCACACCACCGCCATACAAACCTGAGTGCAAATCGCGGTTGGGGCCGCTTACTTTCACCTCTACATAACTCAATCCGCGCAAGCCTGTGGTAATGCTGGGTACATCATTATCCAGCATGCCTGTATCCGAAATAAGGATTACGTCATTTTTGAGTTTATCGCGATTGCGTTCTACAAACCAACCCAGGTTGGCAGAGCCTACCTCTTCTTCGCCCTCAATCATAAACTTAACGTTGCAGGCCAAACTATTGGTTTGGGTCATGAGCTCAAGCGCTTTCACGTGCATAAACATCTGGCCTTTGTCGTCACAGGCGCCCCGGGCAAAAATGGCCCCTTCCGGGTGACGCTCGGTATTGCGAATCACGGGTTCAAAAGGCTGGCTGTCCCATAGATTCATAGGGTCAGGGGGCTGCACATCGTAATGGCCATAAACCAAAACCGTAGGCAGGCTCGGGTCTATAATTTTTTCAGCATACACAATAGGATAGCCTGGTGTTGGGCATATTTCGGCTTTATCGGCTCCCGCCTTTTTCAAACTTTCTTTTACCACTTCGGCTGCCTTCATGGTATCGTCCCGGTAGGCGCTGTCGGCAGAAATACTGGGCACACGCAGTAAATCAAANAGTTCCTCTAAAAAGCGATCCTTATGAGCCTTTAAATAATCCTTCTGTTCTTTCATGCTTTTCACTTGAATGGCAAAGGTACTAAGCGCCTTTGGATTTGCAGGTGCGTAAAAGATGGGCTTTAAGCCGATGGGCTATGGTGTAAATCTTCTGTGAACGTAGCCTGTTTAAACTTGTATAATTGGTATGGAAAACAAGAAAATTTTAGCCGCTGCCGATGTGGTAGTAGATAAAAATAGAAAACGGAAAACCACTGATTGTTTTGGTGAAACGCAAATATGAGCCACAGGCCAGCACTTGGGCTTTACCCGGGGGCATGGTAGAATTAAATGAGGAAGTAGTTTCCGCGGCCCAGCGGGAGCTCAAAGAAGAAACCGGCCTGGAAACCAAGCGCACAGATTTGGAGTTCATTGACTTTTTTGATGCGCCCGATCGTGATCCGCGTGGCCGGGTAATTAGTTTTGCCTACGGCTTTGCGCTACAACAAGAGGTTAACTTAAAAGCAGCTTCTGATGCAGCAGAAATACAATGGTTTGCGCTTGATGAATTACCGGAGCTGGCTTTTGACCACCGCACCATTATTGCCCGTTGGGAGGAGCGGTAATACTAAACAAGATTAAGCCAAAAATACCCGCAATAATCATAAAGCGATAAAGGTGGTTGAGGTATTGAAAGTGATGCCTTTTATCGGCAAAAGCCAAAAGACCCGCCCCTAAACAAAGCCCCGCCAAGCCCAAGGTTAGATAGTAACTAATGCCGCTGTAGTGCGTTTTGTAAAAAATGGCGGCCGCTGGAGCAATGCCGGTTAGGGTAAAGGCCATGATTAGAATTTTGGTTTTACGCACACCCAAGCGTACGGGCAGCGTGGGGTAACCTACAATCACATCGCCTTTTAAGGCTTCTAAATCCTTTACTATTTCTCGTATAAAAATGATGAGCAGTATGAAGCTTACGTAAGTGAGAATTAGCAGGTCTTGGAGGTTATAGTATAAGAAAATGGCAAAGAATGGGGTGATGGAAAGTAGGGCGGCCATTAGATTCCCTATGAAAGTAATTTTCTTGAGTTTATGCGAATACAGCCAAAGTGCCACGTTAAAGCCTGCAAAAAAAAGAAACACATTAAAACTAACTGTGCCGGCCATTAAAACGCCAACCGTGGTAAAAAGAAAGTAGAGCCGCAAAGCGGTACTTTGCTTCAGTATTTTCTCATAAAGCGTTTTGTTGGGCCGGTTGATGAGGTCTTTTTCTAAATCGTAGAAGTTGTTAATGATGTAACCTCCGGCCACCGAAAAAAGAGAGGCAAAAACAATAAAATGCAACTTAAAATCTGCTAATGTTTGAAACCACTCAGCAGGATTGGTGAGAATAAAAACCACCGCCAAATATTGCGCTAAGGCCAGAAAGAAGATGTTGTACCAGCGCACCAATGAAAGCAATGCCGATACTTTAAAGAGCAAAACTTTCTGAGGGCGGGAGAGGGCCACTTTAAAAACGGTATATCAATTCTGTTTGATGCCCTTTCAGAATTTTTTCAGCCTTTGCATAGTCAAGTGTGAAGCCTAGCACAAATCCACCCCCGCCAGAGCCGCAAAGTTTGAGGTAGTAAGCGTTAGTGTCCATGCCTTTTTTCCATAATTCTTTAATGTTATGCGGAATCATGGGCGTGAAATTCTCAAACACCAGTTGACTGAGCTTTTTAAGATTGCTGAAAAGCGGGGCGGTGTCTCCTTTTAAGAAAGCTTGAATGCAAGCGTCATTGTATTTGGTGAATTTTTCCTTCATCACCTTACGGAAACCTTCATGTTTCATTTTCTCCATGAAGATGTTTACCATAGGTTCAGTTTCACCTGGCTGGCCGCTATTCAAAAGAAAAATGGCGCCTTTTCCTTCACCTGACTCGGGCAGGTTTACGGTGCCTAACTCATTTTTAGAGTTAATGAGTACCGGCAGTTTCAAATAACAAATCAGCGGATCTAAGCCGCTACTTTTTCCATGAAAGAAAGACTCCATCTGGCCCAAAATTTCTTTGAGGCGTAAGATGTTTTCTTTAGTGATGTCTTCTTCGGGGTCTATCCGCTGTAAAGCGTAGCGGTCATAAATAGCCGCACATAGGGCCCCGCTGCTTCCTACACCATAGCCTTCCGGTATACTGCTGTCAAAATAATAACCGGCTTCAATATCCTTTTTAAANGCCNCNAANTCTAGNTCGGCCTTAGCTTCACCGCTGGCTTGCAGGGTANTTAAGTGCTGGTAAAAGCGCTGTAAACTTTTGTTCGATTTTTCAGNAAAGCCCTCTAATGCCTGCGTTTGCTTGAAAGCCCCCTGGTAATAGTTGTAGGGAATNGAGAGCCCTTTGGCGTCATTAATAATACCGTANTCACCAAAGAGCAGAATTTTAGCGTAGTAAAAAGGGTTGGCTTTCATATGTCAAAGCTTTACGGGCCCTGGGCCTATGCGGTCGCAAATATAGTCACCGCTTTTTAATAATCCTTTAATTTCTCTTTTAACCCACTCTTTCACAGCTTGTTCGTAATTACCTGGAAACAGCAGATGTACGTTGGCACCGGCATCGAGTGTAAAGTAGGCCGGTATTTTACTATCAGCTCTGAATTGCCATAACCTTTGAATAATTTCCAGGGTGTTGGGTTTCATCAGTAGATAGTAGGGGTTTGAGGTCATCATCATGGCGTGGAGGGTGAGGGCTTCACTTTCTACCAGCTGACCAAAACTCTCCAGGTCTCCCGTTTTTAGGTGTCGCGTCAAGCGCGATAGATTTTCATGCGCCTGCAGAAATCTTCGTTCAGCGTAAGGATGTCCATTCATCAGTCCGTGGCCAGCCGAGCTGCTCACGCTTTTCTCGCCTTTCTCCACCAATAAAATATAATCACAGAAATTTTGGAAAACGCTGTGTACCTCTCCTTCATAGGGTATGGCGTGCTCATTCGCGCTTTGCGGTACTTCGGCAAATTGGCCCCAAAGACCCAGCGGCCCGTACACGGAGCGGCTGGCGCTGCCTGAACCTAAGCGTGCCCACGTACTGGCTTTTTGGAAAAAGTCTGGAACAGCTTGGCCAGTCACCTTTTCTTGCAAGCTTAATAGACACAAGGCCAGGGCACTTAAACCACTGGCACTACTGGCAATACCGCTGCTATGCGGAAAACTGTTGTGGGTTTCAATTTTTAGGCGGTAACTCTTTAACCAGTTCAGGTCTTGAGCGATCCGCTCTAAAAAGGTCTGAATTTTACCTTTAAACTCAGGCTTGGGTTCACCATCAAGGTACAAATCAAAGGGAAAACTCTCGTTTGTACCATCAGCCGAAAGGCTTACCGTTGTTTGCGTGTAACTTTCACTTAAGGTGAAGCTTAGGCTGGGATTGGCCGGTAATTGGTTGTCATACTTGCCCCAGTATTTGACCAGAGCAATATTAGAAGGGCTGCGCCAGGAGGCTTGCAAATCAGACATTTATTTAAGTGCTAAAACCTAGGCGCTGCGCACCTCGGCATTTCTATCTACCTTTTTAACCAGGCCTTGTAACACTTTACCGGGCCCTACTTCAATAAATTCGGTGGCACCATCTTTCAGCATTTGCTTCACACTTTGGGTCCACTTTACGGGGGAAGTAAGCTGTTTAATTAAATTTTGTTTAATGCGCTCCGGATCTTTTACGGCCGTAGTAGTCACATTTTGGTACACCGGGCAAATGGGCGTGCTAAAAGGAGTGTTTTCAATGGCCTTGGCCAAACGTTCTTCGGCTGGTTTCATGAGCGGGGAGTGAAAGGCACCACCTACCGGAAGCGGCAAAGCCCTGCGCGCACCTGCTTCTTTCATTTTTTCGCATGCTTCAGCTACGGCCTCTTTAGCGCCAGAAATAACTAATTGCCCCGGGCAGTTGTAGTTTGCGGCTACTACAATGCCTTTAATGCCAGCACAAATTTCTTCTACTTTTTGGTCTTCCAAACCCAAAACGGCCGCCATGGTGCTGGGCTCTGCTTCGCAGGCTGCTTGCATGGCTAAAGCTCTTTCGCTTACCAGCTTTAGGCCGTCTTCAAAGGCCAGGGTTTTATTGGCTACTAATGCCGATAACTCTCCCAGTGAATGGCCGGCAACCATATCGGGTTTAAAATCAGGGAGGGTTTGGGCCAAAATTACCGAGTGTAAAAACACCGCAGGTTGGGTAACCTTAGTTTGCTTGAGATCTTCAGCGCTACCTTCAAACATCGTATCGGTAATGCTAAAGCCTAATATCTGATTGGCTTGCTCAAAGAGCGATTTGGCTAAATCGCTGTTTTCGTAAAGATCTTTGCCCATCCCAGTAAACTGGGCGCCTTGTCCGGGAAATACGTATGCTTTCATAGCTTTTGTTTGTGGGGTTTCATAAGATTAGGGCTAATCGCCAAAGTATTCTACCGCGTTATTGAGCGTTTCGTCCAGGCGAATTTTGTACAACTCGGCCTGATGCTCGGCAATTTTAGGCTGGAGTATTTTCCAAATTTCCTGCGCTAAAACCTCAGTGCTGGTAAACTTACCTTTTAAAAAGGGAACGTCATGATTTAAGTTGGCATGGTCTAGGGCCTCAATCACCTCGTTTTTTATGATGTTCTTAAGGTCTACCAAATTCATCACAAATCCGGTATCAGGGTTAATTTCTCCTTTAACGGTTACGCTAAGCGTGTAGTTATGGCCATGAAAATTTTTATTGGCGCATTTACCAAAAACGGCTTCATTTTGTTCTTCACTCCAGTTGGGGTTATACAACTGATGAGCCGCGCTAAAACGCTCTTTGCGTTCAATGTAAATCATGAGGATACCAAATTTGGCACAAAGATAAGACCTGTGTTTTACCTATCGGCCAAAAGCCAACAAAGGCCTGTTGCTAAAAAAAGGAATAGCTTGGCTCAAGGCCCATGGGGGCAGAACATGTGTTGTGGTTTGCTACCTTTCAGACAGGCGGCTGTAGCTTGCGCCTTGAATTCATTATGCGGAGGGCCATCCCCAGGTAGAAGGGTTAAAAACCTTAGGAGCCTGTTCAGGTTAGCCTTTGTACTTTCGCAGTATTAGTGGCAAAGAATAAAGAAACATCCCAAAAAGCGTTCACCGGTTTGGTTACCAAATCTACCGGCAGTTGGTACACGGTTAAGGCTGCGGGTCAAGAATTCCAGTGCCGCATTCGAGGCAAGCTACGCTTAAAGGGAGTGAAAAGTACCAATCCCGTGGCAGTGGGAGACCGGGTGAAAATTACGCCCTTGGAAAAAGAAACTGGTCAAGCCCTTATTACGGCTTTGGAGGAGCGACAGAACTACATCATCCGCAAGAGCGTGAATCTCTCCAAGCAAACGCAGATAATTGCGGCCAATGTAGACTGTGCCATGCTTATTGCCACCTTAGGTTATCCTCAAACCCACCAGCGGTTTATTGATCGGTTTACGGTCACAGCCGAAGCTTACAGCGTGCCGGTAACTTTGGTGTTTAATAAAATTGATTTGTATACCCCGCAGCAGTTTGAAGATCTAGAGTTTTTAACCCTGATGTACCTGGATGCGGGTTACCAGGTGTTACACACATCGGCTACTAAGGAGCAGGGTTTAGAAGATTTGCACCAGACCTTAATAGGTAAAACCACCTTGCTGAGCGGGCATTCAGGCGTGGGAAAAAGCACCTTGATTAACAAAGTTGAGCCCGGCTTAAATTTAAAAACGCAGGCAATTTCAGAAAGTCACGCCCAGGGGCAGCATACCACTACGTTTGCCGAAATGTTTGACCTGCAAGCCGGTGGGAAAATAATTGATACCCCGGGAATTAAAGGTTTTGGCTTGGTAGATATGGCGCCCGAGGAATTGGGTGATTATTTCCCGGAGATTTTGCGCTTGAAGGATCAATGTAAATTCAATAATTGTTTGCATTTGCATGAACCAGGCTGCGCCATTAAGGCGGCCGTGGAGGCCGGTGAGCTGGCCTATCTGCGCTATGAAAGCTATTTGAGTTTTGTGGAGGGCACCGAAGATGACGAGCATTTTAGAAAAGACATTTACGCAGAATGAGAGCTTTAATTCAAAGAGTAGCCCAAGCGCGGGTAGAGGTAGCTAATGAGATGGTGGGTGCTATAGAACAAGGGCTCTTGGTTTTCTTAGGCATTGAAGAGGCCGATGAAGCGGTTGACGAAGAATGGTTGGAGCGCAAAATTGTAAACATGCGTTTGTTTGATGACGCACAGGGCGTGATGAATAAGTCGGTGCTTGAAACCGGTGGCTCCATTTTAGTGGTCAGTCAGTTTACCTTGCACGCCAACTTGAAAAAGGGCAACCGCCCCAGTTACAACCGGGCGGCCAAGCCTGAAATAGCTATTCCCAAATACGAGTCGTTTGTTAAGCGTTTAAAGCTAAGCCTGGGGGCCGATAAAGTAAAAACCGGTGAATTTGGAGCGGAAATGCAAATAAGCCTGGTGAATAATGGCCCGGTTACCATTTGGGCCGATAGTAAAAACAAAGAGGGGAAGTAAATTATAGTTGTTCCCTAATATCGGCCAAAGCCTGCCTGATGGTTTTTAAACGATTTACTACTTCTGAAATTTTAGCGGTGTCTTCACGATTCTCCCGCAACTTGGCTTTGGCTCCCTTTAGGGTGAACCCCCGCTCTTTTACCAAGTGATAAATTAAGCGCAAGTTTTCCACGTCTTTAGGCGTAAAAAGCCGGTTGCCCTTCTTATTTTTTTTGGGGTTGAGGATACCAAATTCTTTTTCCCAAAAACGGATTAGCGATGTTTTAACCTCAAAGATTCGAGCAACCTCGCCAATGGAGTAATAGCGCTTTTCGGGTGCAGCTTCGGGTAGGTCTTTCATGGGTTAGTCAAAAGATTGGTTACTCTGACTGGCCATTTCTATAATCGTGCTAAACTCTTCAGGCGTAAGCTCCCCGTAATAGAAGTTTACCGGATTTAAGCGATCACGATCTAAATGCACTTCGTAGTGTAAGTGTGGGCCACGAGAGCGACCTGTATTGCCCACGTAACCTATGATTTCCCCTCGTTTCACTTTTTGCCCTACCTGAACATTGTATTCGCTCAAGTGGGCATAAATGGTTAAATAGCCATAGCCATGATCAATGCGTATGTGCTTGCCAAAACCACTGGAGCGGCTATCGGCACGTTTAACCGTTCCGTTTCCGGTAGCGTACACAGGGGTGCCAATTTGCGCAGAAAAATCCATACCGTGGTGCATTTTCCGTACTTTGGTAAAGGGGTCTATACGCCAACCATAGCCCGAAGCCATTCTTTTAAGGTCTTTGTTAGCTACCGGTTGAATAGCGGGTATAGAAGCTAAGAACTCTTCTTTGTCTTCCGCCATTTTCACCAAATCATCAAAACTTTTACTTTGCACATACAGCTGTTTGGTAAGCTGATCTAAATGCTTGGCCGTTTCTTTTATGAGCGAGCTATTTTCAAAGCCTTCTAATTTTTTATAGCGGTTGGCTCCGCCAAAACCCGCTTTGCGTACTGATTCAGGAATGGGCTCAGCTTCAAAAACTACCCGGTAAATATTGTCGTCTCGGTCTTGTAAATCTTGCAATACGGTAGCCAGTTGATCCATCCGCTCATTCATGATGGCATATTGGATTTTCATGTTCTCCAGCTCTCTGCGCAAGCGCTTTTCTTTGGGCGAGTCTATAAAATTATCAGCGATTATGTACAGGGAAAAAGCCATCAGGCTCACCGAAGCCAAGTATATTAATGTTTGCCGTAAACGGTAAGCCGGCCCTTTCTCTATTTTGCGGTAAGAAAGAGTTTTAGGATCATAATAGTATTTGACCTTGGCCATAATGCTTAATTTTGGCGACTGAATATTAAAAACAGGCGTTGCTAAATTACAGCTTTCCTTTTTTAAGCCACAACGCCTCGTATAACAAGCAATAAACAATCATTTGTTTACAGTTTTATGAGCAACTCAACTACTTGGACCAGTCAGAAAATTCGCCAGAGTTTTTTAGACTTTTTTGAAAAGCGCGGCCATAAAGTGGTGCCATCAGCCCCGCTGGTGCTTAAAGATGACCCTACGCTCATGTTCACCAACGCAGGCATGAATCCTTTTAAAGATGCCTTCTTAGGATACAAGCCCGCTCCACACCCCCGGGTAGCCGATACCCAAAAATGCCTGCGCGTTTCGGGTAAGCACAATGATTTGGAAGAAGTAGGCTATGACACCTACCACCACACGCTTTTTGAAATGATGGGCAACTGGAGCTTTGGCGATTATTTTAAAAAAGAAGCCATTGCCTGGGCCTGGGAATTGCTAACTGAAGTTTACAAACTGGATAAGGAAAACCTGTACGTTACGGTTTTTGAGGGTGACCCCGATGAAGACCTGGCTCGTGATGAAGAAGCAGCGCAAGCCTGGAGGCAATTTGTGCCTGAGGAGCGCATTTTAAATGGCGATAAAAAAGACAATTTTTGGGAAATGGGCGCTACCGGACCGTGTGGCCCCGCCTCAGAAATTCATATTGATTTAAGATCTTCAACCGAAAAGGCGCAACAGCCGGGTGCTGAACTGGTAAACCAAGACCATCCTCAGGTGGTGGAAATCTGGAACCTGGTTTTTATGCAATTCAATCGCCAAGCCAACGGTAGTCTGAAAAAATTACCGCAGCAACATGTAGATACGGGCATGGGCTTCGAGCGTTTGTGCATGGCTTTGCAGGGTAAATCCTCAAATTACGACACCGATGTTTTCACACCGCTCTTAAACGCTATTACCCAGGAAACCTCCATTAAATATGGTGTGGGTAAGCAAACCGACATTGCCATGCGCGTAATTGCTGACCACCTGCGGGCCGTTGCTTTTGCTATTGCCGATGGTCAGCTGCCCTCCAATAATGGTGCTGGTTATGTGATACGTAGAATTTTGCGCAGAGCCATACGCTACGGTTTCTCCTACTTAAAAATGGAAGAGGCCTTCATTCACAAGTTGGTGAAAGTATTGGCTGGCCAAATGGGTCCTTTTTTCCCAGAGTTGGTAAGCCAGCAAAGTTTGGTGGAAAAGGTAATTTTAGAAGAAGAGCAGAGCTTTTTGCGCACCTTAGAGCAAGGCCTCAACCGCTTGGAACAACTTACGCAGCAAGCGCAGGGGAGGGAAATTCCCGGTCAGCAGGTTTTTGAGTTGTACGATACATTTGGGTTCCCCCCTGATTTAACCGGTTTAATTCTTCGCGAACAAGGTTTTACTTTTAGCCAGGCGGAATATCAGAAAGAAATGAACCGCCAAAAAGAGCGTGCCCGCTCTGCTACTGCCTTAGAAACCGGTGATTGGACGGTACTGTCTAAGGATGACCGGGAAGAATTTATAGGCTATGATTACACTGAGGCCGAGGTGAAAATCACCCGCTACCGTAAAGTAAAGGCCAAGGGCAAAGAGCGCTACCAATTGGTCTTTAACCTTACCCCCTTTTACCCTGAGGGTGGCGGTCAGGTAGGCGATACGGGCTTGATTTGGGATGGCGATCAAAAATTGGCCGTAGAGGACACCCAGAAGGAACACGGTTTAATCATTCACATTTGCAGCCAGCTTCCAGAAAACTTGGGCGCTACATTTAAGGCAGAAGTAAACACCTCACGCAGAAAAATCACTAGTCTAAATCACAGTGCTACGCATCTTTTGCATGAAGCTTTGCGCGAAGTGCTGGGTGAGCACGTTGAGCAAAAAGGTTCTTTGGTTCACCCAGACTATCTGCGCTTTGATTTTAGTCATTTTTCGCGCGTAAGCGCTGAAGAGTTAGCCGAAATTGAAAGCCTTGTAAATGCCCGCATCCGTGAAAATCTTGCGTTACAAGAACATAGAAATTTACCCATGCAGAAAGCTAAAGAGATGGGCGCTATGGCCCTGTTTGGCGAGAAGTATGGCGATACCGTGCGGGTAGTTCAGTTTGGCACTAGCAAAGAGTTGTGTGGCGGCATTCACGTGCAGGCCACAGGAGAAATTGGACTTTTTACATTTACTTCGGAAGGGGCGGTGGCCTCGGGCATTCGCAGGGTAGAAGCTTACACTGGTGAGAAGGCCCGTTTACATCTTCAGTCTCAAAACCACCTGGTGGCGGAAGTGAAGGAACTCCTTAAAAATCCCAAAAACCCTTTGGATGGCATTGTCGCCTTGAAATCTGAAAACGCTCAGCTTAAAAAGCAGCTTGAATCATTCAAAGCCCAACAGGCCCAGCAAGAGATGAAAAGCTGGCAACAAAAAATAGAAGTGATTGATGGGGTAGAGACCCTGTTTTTGAAAACCTCCTTAGAACCCGCTCAGGTAAAAAATGCGTTATTTGCCTTAAAGGCTGATAATAACAACTTGGTGGCGGTGGTTGCAACTCAGAGTAATGGAAAGCCCCAATTAGCGGTAGCCGTAAGTGATGCCCTGCAAAAGTCAAAAGGCTATCATGCGGGAAATTGGGTGAAAGAACTGGCCCCACTCATTAAGGGTGGAGGAGGAGGTCAGCCGGCTTTTGCTATGGCCGGTGGTAAAGATGCCAGCGGATTAGACGCAGCCCTGGCTAAAGCCAAAGAACTTTTGTAATTGTATAAAACATCGCGCGGAAGCGTTAAAATCTCTACTATGAAAAAAAAATTAGCCCTGCTTGCCTTTATTGCCCTGCCTGTTTTTAGCTGGGCCCAGCCCGATGATGACATGGTGTACTACACAGACAGTGACGTACGCAACAGCCGGTTTGGTCTGGCCGCCAATTTCAACCCCATGTACACGGATTTACGCATTATTAATGATAATATTGGCCTGGGGGGCGGAGGCTTTGACCTTACTGAAGACGAGGCGCAGGGCAGCTTCCAGTTTAATTACCACCTAGACCTGATTTACAAACTCAATGAGTCTTTTGAACTGAGCATTGGTTTTGGACAGGCCTTTGGCGGCTATACCTTAAACGATATCTCCTACTTTGGAGCGCAAACCGGGGGTGACACCATAATTGCAGATGATGAAGTGGCGGTAAGTATGTACACCGTGCCTATAAAAATAAACTTCAATAGCAGTATTTCAGATGTTTTTGATTTGGAGGTAGTGCCCGCCTTAGAGCTGAATTTCATTAACAAGTATGAGGCTACCTTTATGCCTTTAGACGGTAGTACCTCTTTTACAGAAGATTTTACCGCTAATGCGCAGCACTTAAATTATTCGGTTGGGCTGGCCTTAGGGGGTACCTATTGGTTTGCCGATAGTTGGGGTGTTTTTGTGCGCGGTGGTATTAAATATATGCTCAACCAAATGATGATTGATCAGGAGAATTTCGGGCGGCAGACACTTATTAATTACGGATTGAATATAGGCGTTCGCTATAATTTTTAAGGCACCATTACCGCCTCTACATTATCAGCGCCCGTGCCATCATCGGCTGTAAAAGTTAGGGCTACTTGATCATAATCTGCATTGGAAGTGCCGCTGCCTTTAAAGTTTACCCCACCGGTGGTTTGGTTGGGTATGGCCAGAGAAAGACCATCTACCGTGGCTCTTACGCGTGTATCTGGAAGATTGTAAAGACCTTCAATCACCATTTCACTATCTGCTGCACCCGCAATGATTTCTACAGAATAGCTCTGAGGAGCAAAACGCCCGCTGTTTTCGGTTACTAGCCACTGGCCCAGGTAGTTGTCTCTAATGGAGGAAGGGTCATTGGGTCCCGGTTCTTCGGCACAAGCCACTAGAAACAAAAAAGTTACCAAAATGGTAACCTTGCCTGCTAAGCGTTGGTTGCTTTTACGGTGTCTGGGTGCTATCCCCTTTGCTTTCATTGTACTTATCATTCAGGCGCTTTATAACCAAGTCGGTGATTTCATAGGTTGAGTCTACAGCCAGTACATCACTGGTTTTGTCAAAGCTGAAGATGAAATCCAAATTATAGTCAGCCTTGATTTTCTCCAATTCATCATCCATATCTTTTCGCAGCATGTCTACCAGCTTTTGTTCTTCTTGCGCTAACTCCTGCTGTTTCTGTTGTTGGTACATCATTAGGCGCTGCTGCACTTGCTGTAATTCGGCTTGTTCTTGTTGCAGCCGCTCCGGACTTAAGCTGGCCGCTTTTTCCTGTAGCAAGCTTACGTTTTCCTGGAAAACTTTAGAGCGTTGTGCTAAGTCTGCTTCCAATTCTTTGGCCTTAAGCTCTAATTGCGTTTTTAGCTCTTGCTGATAGCTGTAGCGCGCTACCAAAGTATCGTAATTGATGTAGGCCATGCGCACCTTATCAAAATCGTTGTTTTTTAAATTTTCTTCAGTTAACGTGGCGCGGTTCTTAGGCTCTGCCGGACTAAATTCGCGGTACAGCAAGAAGATTACGGCTACAAGAAGTACTAGGTTTAAAACGGTATTAAAAGCTTTCATGGAGTTTTGTCTTTGGTGCAAAAGTAGTTTTTAGCAATTATCCCGCTAAGGCCGCAGGTATTTTTTACAGGCTAAACCGATAGGAAAGCCTTACCTCAATAAATTCACCCACATGGCCGTGGGCTTTTATGCCAGTTCCTAATTGCCAGTTGGGCAAAAATTGCCAGTCAAGCGTGTAGCGCTGAAAAAATCCTGGGGTAGGGTGAAAATCTTTGTAGAGGTAGGTGCCCAGCAGTTGCGCAAAGCGAAATTTACCCAACAAAAATTCATGGCCCGCACTTAGGGTAACTTGGTCCTCATTACGGTTGAGCCCCCTTTTCTCAATTTGCCGGGCGTATGCCTGGTTATTGATAAAGGAAGTACCCACCACTAAGGCAGAGCTGCGGCTCACTTGGTGTGAGTAACGCGCTGCAGCACCGCTCACCAGGTAGGTGATATTCTCTTCGTTGGCGCCCTCGCCAATTTGCCCGCCTGCCTTACCGGCCGCAAATAGAGTGAATTGAAAGTCTTTTAATGACTCAGCGGGATTAAAAGGGGCACGTTGAGTGGTGGCCAAATCAAAAGGTTGCAGGGCATATTCTGTGGTAAAGTTTAAGGTAGGATAATTAAGCCCTTTATTGGGCTCTCTAAAACCTCCGTTAGACAAGTGATTATAGCGTGCTTGTAAATTAAATTTCCACCGAAGATTGGGGGCGTAGCCCACGCCCACGCCCATCATTACAAAGGCACTTACGGGCAGGCTGTAGCTGAGGTTTAGCGGATTAGTTTCAGCATGATAGGGCTCACTGGCCCAAGCCAAACCAACTCCGCCCCGTAGGTTTAAAAAGAGTGGGCCTTTAAGGCGATACCAGGGTTCCAGAAAACCGTAGAGCGGAATGCCAAAGCCCAAAACCTGGGGATTGTCATAGTTGTGATAGGAAAGGCTTAAACCAAGCTTTGGGTAACAGCGGCAGTTTTCATAGTACCCGTCATTTAGGAGCCAATAACCGTATTCGGCTCCCAGACTCCAGGGGTAGCCTTGGCCTATGGGGGCCACATCCTGGCTGTGCAGAAACAGAAAGCCATAATCGGCTGAAAAGCCTAGGCTGGAAGCATTTTGTGCCTGGGAATTAAAAACGCCTGTAGTGAGCAAAACCCAGGTGAGCAGCCAAATAAAGGGTTTAGTTAGAGTCATGCTCAAAAATAAGGCACACGAACTAATTCTAAATGAAATGCTTACCCTAATAGCAGTTTTAGAATGAAAAGAGTTATGAAGCGGGAATACGGGTTGCGATTGTTTTTTGGGGAAACCACGCAAGAGCGCTTTGAGCGGTTTGTCATCGGACTAAGCATTGTGGGTTTTTTGGTACACCTGGCTTTAATAGGGGCCTATCATCTTAATTGGCTGGATTTTGGAGATCAAAGCCAGGAGTTTTTAAAAAGCCCTATTTCAGCCCTTTATACGCCTTTTTCCTTTATTCTAATCTATGAGGTGTATTTGCTGGTAGCCCAGTTACCGCGCAGTTTCACCAGTTCTGTACAAAAGCAGTATGAGATTATTGCCTTAATTCTCATCCGTAGAATTTTCAAAGATATTTCGCATTTGCATTTAGATGAAAACTGGCTGCAAAGTGCAGAAAACTACACTTTAGCTTTAGATATTGCCATTTTCCTGGCCTTGTTTTTTCTCATTTACCTTTTCCGCAAGCAGCGCAACAACGCGGCTTCGCGCGAAAGCCCAAAAGATTATCAAGCCTTTATTAATATTAAAAAGTGGATTAGCATAAGCTTAGTGCCCGTTTTAGTAGTGTTGATTTTTTATGAGTTTGGCAGTTGGCTTTTTGAGCTAAATCAGTTTAGGGCTGGCATTATTTCTGAACTTACCGATGTGAATCAAATTTTTTACCATGATTTTTTCATGATTTTGATTTGTGTGGATGTATTGATTCTATTGCTTTCTCTTAGCTACATTCAGAATTATAACCAACTTATTAGAAATAGCGGCTACATTGTATCTACCGTATTGATAAGGCTGAGTTTTACGGTGGAGGGCGTTTACAACTCAATTCTTATTCTTTTAGGCGTGGCCTTTGGTGTGGCGCTGTTATTTATTTACAATTTGGTGGAAAAAACAGAATAAGAGATTGTTGATAGCCACTAGTGCGTTTTTGGTGTAAGCTCTTGAAGTCCTTTGTAATTTTTACCAACGGCCCGCCATGGCAAGGCGTACTGCAATTCCTCAAAGTGATTGAGCACCCATTGCAAATAAGTGTGGGAGTTGGGTCCCAGGTAGTGGTAGGTGTTTTTAAAAGGGTAGGCGGTAGATTCTTGGCTTATAAAAATAGCTAGTTGGTGGGCCATGGAGCCGGTTTCACCTTCTATTTTAAAAAGTACTTTACTGGGGCTACGCGGCTCTAGTTTCCAACCGTATTTATTCATGCCAGCTGTAAGCGGGAACAGGTTTTTGAACACCCCAATTTTTTTAGGGCCACAAGGCCCTCCAAATTGGCCGAATTCCCAGCGGTTAACTGTGCCCTTTTGATTGACCACAAACCAGCCGTGCATGGCGAAGTTGAAGGGAAAAGGCACCGCTGAGTAGAGCAGCCATACTTGATGCTGTGTAGGGTCAGCGTTTAAATCTTGACGTTTCATCAAGGATGAAAACGGCCAGCAGGGAAAAAGGTTAGCGATAGAGTTTAATTGTAGGTCGTGTCATCCTTCGATACATCGCTCGTACCTTGCGATACTCCCGTCCAAAGGTCCGGGCAGGCAGGATGACATTAGGTGCTAGACTTTTAAAAAAAACTTGTTTCAAACGGACTGTCACCCTGAGTGCCCCGAACATGTTCGGGGAGTATCGAAGGGTGAATTGACCACTATCTTTAAATTGAGGTAAGAGTTACCACTCTACTATATAAATTTCTTTTTCGCCAATGCTTTTAAAGCTTCAAAATTACCAGCAATCAAGGCTTCTTTTTTTGCTCTGGACCAACTTTTGATTTTCTTTTCAAGGGCAATAGCATTTTCAATCGAATTGAAATGTGTAGACCACACAAGCTTAACAGGTCTCCGTGAGTAGACGTAAGAGGATGTGTCTTCACGGGCATTATGCTGATTTACTCTTACTTCTAGATTATTGGTTACCCCTGTGTAGTAGCTTTTATCGCTGCACTCTAGAATATAGACGTAATAGGTTTTCATAGAGTTGAATATAGTATTTATAAGGCATTGTCATCCTTCGATACACCCTCCCTGCGGTCGGCCACTCAGGATGACAGCGGGCGCTTGGGCTTTTTTGAAGCACAACTTTCTTTTCCAGCATAATGTCACCCTGAGTGAATTTTTGGAGCTTGGCGGAAAAAATTAGTATCGCAGGGTGAATGGTGTCTTGGCTTTTCTTTCTCACTTATTGGCCTGCATCCTTCGATACACCCTCCCTGTGGTCGGCCACTCAGGATGACAGCTGGCGCTTGGGCTTTTTTGAAGCACAACTTTCTTTTCCAGCATAATGTCACCCTGAGTGAATTTTTGGAGCTTGGCGGAAAAAATTAGTAACGCAGGGTGAATGGTGTCTTGGCTTTTCTTTCTCACTTATTGGCCTGCATCCTTCGATACACCCTCCCTGTGGTCGGTCACTCAGGATGACAGCGGACGGTAGGACTTTATAAATAGCACAAGACCTAGAAAAATCTAATAACCTAATCACCCAATAAACCAAAAACCCTAATCCACCAACCCACTCAAATCCTCCTCCACTTCTTCGGCCAGGGTAATTTTTAAACCTGGCGTGCGGGCCATCTCCCGTTCTATAGCAAAGCGGGCCGGAGCATTGCGGGCCCAGCTTCTGCGGGCTATACCGTTGTTTACGTCATAGAGTAGCATGCTTTCCAGTCTGCGGTTGGCGGTTTCGGTGCCGTCTAGCAACATGCCAAAACCTCCGTTTATTACTTCGCCCCAGCCTACGCCACCACCGTTGTGGATGCTCACCCAGGTAGCACCTCTAAAGCTATCGCCAATTACGTTTTGTATGGCCATGTCAGCGGTAAACTGCGAGCCATCGTAAATATTAGAAGTTTCCCGGTAAGGGCTGTCGGTGCCACTTACATCGTGGTGGTCGCGGCCCAAAACTACTGGACCAATTTTACCTTCGGCTATAGCCTGATTAAAAGCTGCGGCAATTTTAAT
>PR_CR_10_Liq_1_inCRDRAFT_1000645_pt1 | contig 21337 bp, 13 predicted proteins | sample PRCRCaboRojoPR_3_FD_10241 | JGI IMG/M metagenome (IMG submission 10241)
CTTCCTGAGTGTCACCTACCTTGAGCACAAACTTAGTTTTTCCGTCACTCAGAATTTCTCCAGAAACAGAAAAGTAAGTCCAGGAATCTGTGAAACTAGAAGTGCTTTCTACCAAGGCTGTTTCCCCTGATTCAGTTTCAACATTTCCTTGCAACTTCCCTGAGTTGAACCTAAGAATAGGCTTAGTGTAGCCTTTACTCAGCAAGATTCCATCTTCTTTGAGTCTAATCCACCCCAAAATAGTGAACTGGGGTCCTATGACGAATGCTGAGTTCTGTCCATAGAAGTTTTTGTAGAAATAGTAACCTCTGAGCTTAGAAGGATAAGGTTCTTCTTTGAAATTGAAGCTTCCTACCCTAATGAAGTTATTGAATTGAATTTCTAAACCAAGCTTTTCGTCTAAATCACAAATTCTATCTACTGGGTTAGTCCAGAAACCACTTGGACATTCCTCCACACACATAAAGTCTTCCAACAGAAAGGCTCCGACCAGACAACTAGTGCATTCATAGTATTTTTTGTTTGAACATGTTTTGCAGTTATTAGGGCAATCATTGCAATGGGGAACATCTTCCACACAAAGGTACTGATCTCCATCCACACAAGCATTTAGGGTTTCAGTACAAGGAGTGAAGATTCCACTCCATGTACAGCTTCCGCAGTTAGTGTAACCAGAAGTGTTTGGGGGCCCAGTAGTTGCTCCTGAAAGATCAACTTCATTTTGCCAAAGTTTGAAGTTGTACACAATGCCTTCTCCATTAAAATCACCCATAAAGAAGTGGAACGACTTAATCTGCCTGAAAATCAAATCTTCCGAAGTCTCAGTTTCTACAATACTGCCGTCCTTGTAAGTCCTTAAGGTAGTTTCAAAGGAAAACTTGCAACTAAGGCCTATTTCAACCCAGGTATTGGAAGCTATTGGGTTTGAAACTTCCTTTAGTCTGTAAGAGCCCTCCTGATTTTTAAGTTTCGTTTTGACTTCAAAGTTGTCGATCACTAACTCAGAGCCTTTTTTCAGAATACTTCCTGATATATGGTAAACCCACAGCTTAATGCTGAAGGTGTGATAGAGGTAAACCTGGTCCTTAGACTTAAAGAACTTGTTGTTGTTGTAGTAAGCTCCTCTTCCTTTGAGGGGAATTACATCGTCTTTTTGGGGGTTGGTACTTGGGAAGCAGGTTGAAGCATCTGACCCGCTCTGGAAGTGAGTGTAAGAGCAAGGACTCTGGTCAAAGTTTTCTTCTAGCACAGGGTCTGTTGGCAGTGATTCCATGTGACTAGTACAATCAAAACTGTAAGGGCAGTCAAGCATGCAGACTCCTTGAACTGAAAGACCTGATTCACAATCACCTCCACAAATCCAAAGGTCTATAGGGTGTTGTGCACACTGATAATCGTACAGTTCTGAGGGATTAAAGTAATGTTGCACAAATTCTAAGGATTCACTAACATGGGAGTTCCTGAAAAGGACTCTATAAAGACAACCCACAAATGAATTGGCATCACTTTTGCCTATGATCCAGTCCAGTGTAGACGAAGAATCAAACTGGAAACTGATCCAGCAGTTCTCCACAGTAGTTTCATTTTTAAGAGCATCGTCAACAAGCCCCTTCAAAGTGCACACATCATTTACGGTTTGCTCCATCATTACACTAACTTTCTTCCAATGGATATCAGGAGCTTTTATATTAAGATGCTCAGTTTCATAAGCTCCGTCACTAGTATTAGTATACTTAGTTGAAAGGATCCAATATTCCCCAGCCCTATCAACTTTGTAATGGACTGTGGAGTCGGTCATAGTTACGACTCTTCCTTCATAGGAAGGCTGAACCCAATAAGTCAGGGCATTAGTGAGTCCGGGAAAGAACTCTTGAGTTGACTTATACGAGGAACGCTGCTCGAAATAGTAGCCTCTTTGCTTAGTGGGGCTGGGATCAGTCCTGTGAATTAGTTCAACATCTGTAAGGTCTGTATTCTCCGTGAAATCGTTGAGGGATTTAACCTGGATGTCAGTGTTTTGATGGAACTCAACGTCAAATACGTCATTTATTCCACTTGAGCACGAACAAGAAGAGTCATTGTCAGTACAACCGCTTGGACATATTTCCAAGCATACACCTTGAAGTAATTTATAGTTCGACTCACAAAGGGTGCATGGACTCTCACTTGAGTCATGACAAAAGGGATAAGCACAACTAACTTGGATTATACTCCATAACAAATACCTCGCCAACATTTTTATCCGGGTAAAAAATGGGTTGCTTTAATAGCAAACGAGTAATAACAGTTGACACCAGAGCCAAAAGCAAACCTGAACAATCCTTAGTTCAAAACAAAACTGAACTCGCTGTATCTTACCGGACTTTTCTTAAGTACCACTACGGAGGAGTGCCCTCAGACTACCAACTGAACGAAAAAATAGGAGAAGGGGCTTTTGCAGAAGTAATCAAAGCGTTTCACAAACCTACGAGGCAATTCCGGGCAGTCAAACGAATAGACAAGCGAGGACTCCACATTGACCAACTCACTTACTCCAGCAGACTCAAAGAAATGCAGATACTCAAAGACTTAGACCATCCAAACATACTGAGGTGCTACGAGTTTTTCGAAGACCACGAAAGCTTCTACATCTCAAGTGAGTACTGCGGTGGTGGAGAAATATACGACGAACTGATTAAGTTGAAGAAGTTCTCAGAAGTCCAAGCTGCCCAAATTATGTACCAACTACTTTCCACAGTTGCGTACTGCCACTCAAAAAGAATCATCCACAGAGACCTTAAGCCTGAAAACATACTGCTTGCCGAAAAGAGTCCTGAGCTTTTTATCAAAGTTGCTGACTTTGGAAGCAGTAACTACCTAGACCCCCACAGAAGGCTAAATGGGTGTTTTGGCTCTGCTTACTATATTGCACCCGAAGTACTTTCAGGGGCTTATGACGAAAAGTGCGACGTGTGGAGCTGCGGAATCATCATGTACATAATAACAACCGGAAAACCTCCTTACCCAGGCCGCAACGAGAACGAAATCATAGAACAAGCAAAAAACCGCCCTCTCCAGCTAACTGAACACAACGCCTTCGGACTGTCGCCAGAAGCTGTCCAGCTGATTTCAAGACTTATAGTAAAGAACCCAGAGTACAGGATTTCTGCTCTTGAAGCTTTGAACCACCCTTGGTTCGCCAAATACAGAGATTCCAAAAATGCACCTTCTTTGAAAAGTTCAATTGCTTCTTTAAAGACTTTTAACTCCACAGCAAAGCTCAAAGACGCCATAAGGCTGTTTGTGGCTACTCAGATAATAACAAACAAGGACGCGAAGGAACTAAGCCAAAACTTCCAGTCGTTTGACTTAAACGGCGACGGCAAAGTGAGCAAGCACGAACTTTTGGAGGTTCTGCGGAGCCAAGGCCACCCCAACGCTTACTCAGAAATGGAAGCGATTATGGCCAAAGTTGACAGTGACAAGTCAGGGTACATTGACTACTCTGAGTTTTTAAAAGCTTGCTTAGAAGAAAACAAACACCTCAACAAAGAGAACCTCATGAACACTTTTAAGTTGTTTGACAAAGACGGGAACGGAGTGATCAGCGCTGAGGAACTTAAACTAATGCTTGAAGGCGAAGAAATTGCAGGAGACAACTTTTGGACTGAAATCATCAAAGAAGTTGACAGCAACGGAGACGGCGCCATTGACTTGCACGAATTCTATTCTTTAATGACCAAGGTCTGATTTAAGTAACTTTAAATAGAAACGGATATGATAATTTTGATAATATTTATACACAAAACATTAGCTTGGGAATCCGTGAAAGTAAACTCAGAGCTACCTACACCTCGCTCAGGGCACTCAATGACTACTTACGAAGGAGAGCTTTACTTGTTTGGGGGCTGTGAACTAGATATTAAGTGCAACAACGATTTGCTAAAGTACAATGCAGGAACTTCTATTTGGGAAACTTTAGAAACCCAAGGAGCCAAGCCCGAAGGCAGGGAAGGACACTCAGCAACACTTGTAGGCAACAAACTCTATGTGTTTGGAGGAAGTAGTTTAGGGAAGCTTCTAGAGGATGTGTTTGTTTTGGACTTAGACACCCTGACTTGGGAAGCCAAAAACTTAGCCGGAGAAGCCGAACCTAGGGCTTACCACTCAGCAGCTATCCACGACGCAGGCATAGTGGTGATATTTGGAGGCTACACTCAAGCTGGGTTGACAAACGAAGTTTTACTTCTGGACACAGTGAACGCGCACTGGGGGCATCCAACTACCATAGGAAACATGCCTTCTCCTAGAAAGCACCACTCTTTTAACCGAGTAGGCAACCTTTTGTACGCTTTTGGAGGAGAAACCACTGAAGGAGTCTCTAAAGAACTCTTTAGCCTAGACATGCACAAAAAACGCTGGGAAAAGGTTGAAAGTGAAGGGGGACCGTTGAACAGACACGGGCATTCTACGTGTGCACACGGAGACTTTATTTACTTAAGTGGAGGGTGCAACTCCCAAACTCACTACTGCTATGACGACTTATACACTTTCGACTACAAACTGAGGACTTGGAAGAAATTACAAGTTGGGGGCTATAAAGCTAGGGAGTCGCATGCTATGGATTTCATTGGAGGAGACCTTTACTTGTTTGGAGGCAGGTTTTTCATGGAAAAGCTGTACGGAGACTTTAAAGTTTTCAGCACCAACATAACCTGTCCAAATAACTGCTCAAACAAAGGAAGTTGCACTGAATATGGGTGTGAGTGCGACCCAGGGTGGTTTTCTTCTGACTGCTCAATTGAAACAAAGTGCAAAATGAACTGCAACAACCACGGATTGTGCGAAGACTACTACTGCAAGTGCTTTCCAGGTTACTACGGAAACTACTGCCAAGGAATAATTGACTGCAAAAATAACTGCACAGCAGGAGTTCAGGGGGAGTGCCAAGACTCAGGAGAGTGTTTGTGCTTTGACGGCTACTATGGAGAAGACTGTGCTTTAAAAGAACCCTGGGTAATCTGCCAAGAAAATTGCCTAAATGGAGAATGCAAAGACTCTGGGGTGTGCAACTGCTTCCAAGGCTGGGTGGGAGTGGACTGTGACGTAGAAGCCCCTGTAGTGTATACTTACAAAACCACTGAACCTACTCAAGAAATCAATGTCAGCGTTTCAAGTGAACCTGAGTTTGAAGAGCCAGAGTCCAAAGAAAGCGGAAATGAAGGAACTCAAGAAACTCAAGAAACTCAGGAAAACCAAGACTCATATGAAGAAGATAACATAGTTTATGCTGAAGATGTTTCGGTCGAGGACGAGTACTACAACAGAACAGTGTCTAGTCAAGACAAGTCTTCAGAGTTAGTTTCGTTCGAAAACTCCACACACGTGATATTGCCTCAGATGTTTGGACTGAGTGACTCCGAAAACCCTTTGTCCTACTCAGAAAACAACCTTAGAGAAAACTCGCAAGAGCCAGAACCCGAAGACTGGGTAGTTTACTTGGAGGATAAGCAAGAATCCCGCCTAGACGACATAGAGTCTTGCTCCAACAACTGCAACTTCAACGGAGTGTGCTATGACGGAAAGTGCTACTGTTCAGAAGGTTACACTGGAGAAAACTGTGAAAGGGACGAAGACTCACTTGAAGACGGAGTGAAGCTCAGTGACTTAATGATTATAGCCTTTGTGTGCTTTTTAGTGGGAGTTTTAATAGGGGGTTACCAACTCCGCAAGATCTTGAGAGAAGTGAACCTCAGAGAAGAAAGCAGAGTAAACGAAGAGGATTAATTAAGATAAGTAACACTTGACGCGTAGGAAACGGAGGAACCACGCGGGTTAGTGACTTTTTCGCTTTGGGCGTACCTGACGAATTTAGTTGAGGCACTCAAACCTGAAGTCTGGAGGGTGCTCAAAAACAAAGAAATGGGGTGCCTTCCACAAATAGTGTTTTTGGTTTGAGACAAGTACTGCCTGAAAGAAGCAGGGTCTTGGCTTTCTATAAGGGCCATGCCTTCTCTGTCCATAGCTTCGATGCTTTGCCAAATCTCTCCTTTAGAAGAGTCGTAGGGGTTGTAGCCGAACCTAGGCCCCCAGTGACAGAAGTCAGAAGACACCACAAACAAAGTCTGGGGGTCTTGCAAGTAAGGAGCTAGAATAGAGCCATACTCTGCTTCTTGACTCTCTTTAAGGTTGCCCACCATTATGGGAACTAACTTAATTTCTTTTCCTTCAAAAGCTTTTCTTATGTAAGGCAGGTGCATTTCTAAAGAGTGCTCGTCTTCTTCAGCGTCTTTGTCTAGTTGGTAGAACTTGCCTGTTTCAGAAAGTGTCCTTGCAGTTTCTAAGTCAACAGAAATGTCTCCTATAGGAGTCTGGTATTCAGCTGAACAAGGCAAAGCACACCCAGGAATATATACATGATGAGATGGCCCTAGCAAAAACACCCTTTTAAAGTTTCCAGAAGATACATGTTTGTAAGCCCAAGCTGCTGTAGGTCCTGAGTAAGAGAACCCTGCGTGGGGACCTATGATAGCTTTAGCAGGGGGCTGAGTAGACTCAGCTTGGGCAAGCCAGTCCTCTAACTGGGAGTTCAGTTGGGACTTGGAGCCAGAGTACCAACTGCCAGCGTGACTTGCAGCACGTTTTCCTTCCATTTATATGCAGACGGTCCAAGTTTTTCCCGGAACTAGAAAGAAGCCTGTAAGTGCACTGTCGGAAGTCCAGAGCATGCAAGAAAAGGTTCAGGGTTTACAAGAAGCCCAGATCTTCAGTTTGTTAAAAGAAGTGTGGGGCTTTTTAAAGGACTCAGAAGAGTCTTTGCAAGTAGCAATTCTTAAGTCGGAGCTGCAAGGCAGGTACTCAGAAGACCTTATTCAGCAAGTGAAGTTGTTGCCTGAGTTGCTAGGTACTGACTTGGAAGTTTGTGTTCTTCCCAAAAGCCTCAAAAATGCCAAGAAAAAGCGCGTTTTTGAAAAACTGAACTTCGCAAAGTCCAGAAAGTTGGTGTTTATAGAAGGCTTTGAAGAGTGGGGAAGAGAAATGACCAACGAAGTCTTTGAAGTTCTTAAAGACACTGAAGGAGTGGGAGTCCTGGTGGATATATCAGGGGACCCTAGGAACTTTAACGTGAAACTAGACCTAGACCTAGTCCAGTGCTTAACTATCAAAGAGTTCCTTATTCCTCCTTTCAAAAACTTAGCTGTTAAAGCTCTTAAGCACTTCACCAAGAACCTAGACTATGTGTTGTCGTGTGACTTGTTCCAAGCACTTCTGGACTCGCCTACAAGTGCTCACTTCCTAAAGAAGTTCAAAGCTGCTTTTTGTTTGCACAACCAAACCTTTAAACACGTCAGTTTAACAGAAAAAACTCGCAGTTTAAAAAAACTCAAAACTGCCAAAACCAACTGGCTTAACTCCTACAGAAAGTTCAAACTACTCATCAAAACCCACCCTAGACAGTACGAAGCCACAAATGTCTTCAAAGACGCTTACTTAACTGAAGTGTTCCAAGAAAGCAGCACTTGCATAGAGTTCTTAGGGAGTTTGCGGACTCTCACTCAAGAAGAGTGGAAAGTTTACCTTGAAAACTTAACTTCAGCAGGCGTTTTAAAAGAAAACCAAGCAAAAGAAGCTATTTCCAACATGGAAAAACTCCCCTTAGTTTCAAACAGACTCCAACTAGAACAAGGACTTATGAGCAAAACGCGCAAGTGGACAGAAAACTACATACTGCCACTGATTCGCAAAGAAGTAGTCAACAAAATCAGTTCACTTCCACACACAACTCAGAAGTTAACTAATTCAGAGTTCTTAGTTGTTGAGCCTTGCAGCTTTGAAAGCCCTGACTTGATGAAAGAAACCCTGGACAGACTCCACAAACCTTACTTCGGAACTGAAATCCACGACACTGTGCTTGTCTTCAAGACCATTTGTGACCAGCCTAGAGAAATCGAACTCAACTACGTTTTCGACTGCTTTTGCCAGTACGCAGTCAAGTCAGACCTGAATTCTCTGCAAAGCAGGTTTTTAAGGGCGTGTGAAGAACTCAGAAGACTAGGACTAGTGGTGCAGTCCAAGAAAAGGAAGTCCAAACACTTTTATGCTACCAAGAACTTCTTTGCAATATCTACTTTGTATAATTAAGAGAGTTGTAAAAAGAGCCTTGAGTAGATAGCACCCACCAGTGGAAACATTGCAGGCAAAAACAAAGGTGCGTACACTCCTATTTTAAAGTCCCACTGGAAGTACTCTTCTCTGTACATACTGGGACTATAGTTGAGTCTTTTCAAAGTAATCAGCATGTGCATGTACTCTTCTGGAGTGTACTGTTTAGGCTTGCTTAAGTACTGGATAGCTTGGTAGTCTTCTGAGTTGACGACTGGGTTGTTTTCTTCAAGCAACTTGTTGAAAGTGTCTATTTGGGAGTTTATTTCAGAAACTAAGTAGTTTTTGACAGTGGAGTTTTTTTCTTGAATTTCAGAACTAGTAAGCCCGTTGAGCAGTTTCTCTTGTGTTTGAGGGAACCCTAAAGCTGTCCTCAGTGAGTTGATGTATATTGGAGTGAGTTGGCTTATCTGGCTTTCAGTTAAGTAGTAAACGTCTTCTGGGTGTGTGCATTCTTTTTTGGACACAAACACAATCACTGAACTCAAGTTCCTATAAGACTCGATGTTAAGAGGTTCTGTGTACAAAGAGTACTTGTCTGGTTGTTCGTTGCAATTGCTGCAACAAAGGTTCCCAATGGAGTGCTGGATTCTGAGTTCAAGCATCAAAAAGTGAGAAAACTGATTTGTAACAGTTTCGAGTTCTTCAAGGGTACTCAGAGGAACTTCCAAAGGCCTTTCGAACACAAGGTTCAAGTAAACAACTCTGGGTTCCAGGTTGTGTTTGGTCTGAGCAGTTAGACTAAGCTTGGGAATAAAGGAAACGTAGCTAGACCCAGTCCAGGTTTGCCAAAGCCAAATACTGCCTACCAAAGCTATGACTGCTAAGTTGTAAAAGATTCCTTTTCTTTGCCCCATGAATGAAAAATGGGCAACACTTGCTGCAACAAAAGAATCAACAAAATTCCAGAAGAGACTGACTCCCAGTTCGAAAGCCTTAAAGTCGAAAACAAACCTTTTGAGTTTGAACAAAAAAGCGACTCAAACTCACAGGAGTCCTTTTTTAAAGAAGACTTCCAGTACATAAAGCCCCCCAGTGAAACTTTTGTTCAAGTTAAGGAACCTAACAAGGAACCTAATAAGGAACCTAACAAGGAACCTAACAAGGAACCTAACAAGGAACATAACAAGGAACCTAGCAAGGAACCTAAAATTGCTTATTCAAAAACAACTGTGTCTGAATTTTCCAACGCTTTGAAGCCTAAAAAACCCAACTTCTCTTCTGAAGAAGACATACTTAACTACGACTTAGAGTCAGTTAGGCAGTTAACAAACGACCAAAAAAGACAGATCACCTCCCTTCTAGATACTCACTCCCACCTCGTTGAAGACTCCTTCCCAGAGGAACTCGAAGGCCACCTGTGCGTTACTTATCTAGTTCCTGACAAGTCCGAGGAAAAAGTTCTTTTAGTTACTTCTAAGGCACTGTATGTTGTAGACCCAGACAACCTAAGCAGAGTTTCAGTCCGTGTCAGTGTAAACGAACTGGAAATGCTTCTAGTTTCTGAAGACAGAAAAACAACTATAATAGCAGGTGACTGGCGTGTGTGCTTGGCCTGCAAACAAATGCAGGACTTACTCAGAGCTGTTCAGCAAGTCCACTGGGAACTTACCGGAATTTACTTGCCTTGGCACACTAAAGGCAACCGAACTGACTTGTTAGAGAAACTCAGCAAACAAGAACTAGAAGTGCCTGTTGTGAAGCACAAAATTCTGGACTTAATTGTTAGGAAAGGAAAAGTAGGCGAAAAGCTTGTACACGAAAACGATTCACTAGTTGTTACTGACTTGGCAGTGTACAACTTAGACTCTGGTGAAAGGGTCCTTTTGTCCAAAATAGAGCACTTAGAGTACCTGGAAGGAGTCTGCTACTTAAGAACTAAAACTGGGGAGTACTCTTGGAAAACTGGTACGGGGGGAGTCGAGGCTATTTCAAGAGCTGCTTCGAACAGAAACAACCCAGTGACTTATTAATTTAATTCTAGAATGGTGATACTGTTTCTATTTGCCTTAGCAAACGCAGACTGGTGGGAGAGTCTGGAAAGCACTTCCTTGACTGAAAACAACTACCAAGAAGTCATAGGGCTGCACTCTGCTGTTGTATTGGAGTTCTACTCTCCTTACTGTGAGTTCTGCAAAAGCTTAAAAGACGACTATGAAAAGGTTTGGAAGCACTTTAGCAACCACCCTGAAATCACAGTTGCTAGAACCAACGCTATTGAAAACCAAAAACTGGCCCAACTTTACAGAGTAGAGTCCTTTCCAACTATTTTGTTCATTCCTCCTCACACCTGGGAAGCTTTTTCGGAGTTTGAAGGACACAGAACTTTCGAAAACATCGTTAAGTGGGTTAACCTCAGTTATAAATTAGCCAATGAAGATGTGCAGTATCAAGTCACTGTAAAAGACGCCTCTGCTGAATACAATGTTAAATGGAGAGCTGAGTTTGAGTTCTTGAACAACCAAATTGAAGAGTTCAAAACTCAAGTTTTGAGCCAACTTGAGTCTTTGCAGATCCAAGTGACTTCAGCAGAAAAGCAAGTTAAGGAACTCCAGAACCCCCACGGCTTCACTTTATACTTAGTTGTACTTTTAGGCTCAGCAGTTTGTTACTTAGTGTGGAAGCAGTCCAAAGACACCAAAGTCTTAGCTTCTAGGGACTTAAGACTTTAATTACTAAGAAACGACACAAAGCTAGAAGACTCCTCTAAATTGCTAACTACAGTTCCAGACTCGTCCAGCACTTCTTCACTGATTTCTGCGGAAGTCTCCTCTGTGTAGGCATTCCAAGTTTCTATTTGGAACTCTGCTTCTTCTCTGTTTTCCTCTGAAGCCTGGGCATCAACCACTGGCTCTGTTTTTTGGTAGTTGTCCGAGTAAATCTGGTTAGTTACTTCTTGGTTTACAGCAGACTGTTCCAGAATGGACTCTCTAGCGATTTCCAACACTTCAATTTCGAAAAGCAACTCTTCACGTCCTTCTTCAAGTTCTGTGTACTCTGCTTCGAGTTGAGAAGCTTCTTTTGACTCTGTTGCAATTGGGGCAGACTGGCCTTGGGGTTTGTTTTTAGGGCACTCAGAGTTGCCTTCCAGATGGTAGTAGAACTCCTGGCTGCAAGAATTAGAAATGCTTGCTGTTCCTTCTAAGCAGTAGTTGCCTTCCTGACACCACCCACAAAGAGGATCCATTATGCACAAGTCGCAGGAGTTGTACTGGTCACAACCTTCAGAGGAGCAAGTCTCTGAGTTAAATATAGTGCACTCTCCTTCGTAAGGTCCTTTTTGGTTTCCTAAAGCACACTCCTTTTCAACAGGGCACCAAACACAGTGCTCACTAGGAACACACTCGAAGCAAGAGGACCTGGCTTTGCAGTTTTCAAGTGCCTCCAAATACTCCCAATACACTTCTTGGATTTCTTCATTTAGACTTTCTACTTCCTCTTCACGCTTTTCAATTTCGTGCTGTATTAAGATGTCTCCTGACTCTCCACTTAGTTCTTTAGCTTCTTGAAGTTCTTCATTAAGGTCTATAAGCACGTCCTGAGTTTCTTCAGAAAGGTTTTTAAACGAAGCATTCTCTGTATCTACTCCTTCAGCAATAGCACCTTCAGGAGTGCTTTGGGCACAAGCACCTACTAGCAGCAGCATTAACACCTTCATTACTTACCGTTTTATCTAGACATGGAAGCCCGAGTCCTTTGCTAGATAGTTTATAAAAATGAGAAACCTAGTGCTTGCAGGAGTCTTTTATACAGCCTACGCAGTGAACGAAGTCGACAGTCAAGACCAAATCCCACTGAACCCCTCGGCACTTTCTGGAATACTTGTAGTGCTGATGCTTTTGGTGTTTTTGTTCGGAGGCATAGCAGCTATGGCTGGTATCCAAGGTCCTTCCTCTTACTCAAATGTTCCACTTCTTATCGGAAAGGAAAAGTAAGCATAACTTATTACCTAACTTAGTTTCTTCTTTTGTAAATAAAATGCAGTGCCGCAGCACCTAGCAAAATACTTACTGAGCCACAGCACATCACTATCAACACTAGTTCCTTTTGCTGGGCGTAAGTGTTCAGCAGTGCCATCAGTAGAATCCACACTGACAAAAGAAACCCTCCTGAGTTCCATATGTTGAAGTATCCTACAATGCAGGGCCTGCTAGATATACTCACTACAAGTATCAGCAACTGAGTTAACAAACTCACTATGAGCTGCAACTCTAAGTCAGTTTCGTAGGGAAAAAAAGTTGCTACTCCCGAAACTAGCAGTTTGCTTTGACTTAAAAGAACCAAGTAGCCAGGCTTGAACTTAAAGTCCAGACCTAAATCCTGGAACTGCAAGTTAGGGTACATAAATGTTGCCACTGGGTAGTAAAGCAGCATCCCTAACAACCCGAAGCACATGTAAAGCCAGTGCTCTCCCCCAAAGCACTCAATGTCCTCTCTGTAAAGTTTCCAGGTACTTCCTGACATGTCACACGCAAACACTGCCAAAATTCCTTTGATTATGCCTGCATAAAGACCCCCTCCTAAAAACACTATACTCTTAGTAAGCCAGTAGGTAGTTGAGCACTTCTTTGGAGGTCCTCCGTCAGAAGCCCTGCCAAAGGTGCCTTTCTTTACTTGTCTAATAGCAGGAATAGACATCAAAAAGTACGCTATGCACAGTCCAAAAGCACTCCAAAAAACTAACTTGAACTGGGAAAACTCCACCAAAGCAAACTCGCTTGTGCTGGAAGCTTCTTGCTGCAAGTAAGCCCATCCGACTTCCTTCCTGAAAGCTATGCCTGTTAAAGAAAACACTTCCAAAGCTTTGGAGCAGAAAAACACTGTATTTGTGAAACTCCGAGTTGGAACTGCAGCCACTTGCGAGTTCCTGCTTTGGTACTCTTGAATTGTTTTTGAAAGTGTGGATGTTATGAACTGGGTTATTTCAGGCCACTCTGGACTTTGTCTTCTTTCTGTGACCTTCTCCTCTACTTCCTTTTCGTGCTCTACTTTAGGTTGGCTTTGCAAAGCACAGATCATTACTAGTTTCTTAAACAGTCTTACAAACACTTCTAAGCACCCAACGATCTTTTTAGCTATGCAATCAAACACTGCATACAGTCTGTCACTGCAATTGTGAGTCTCTGGGAAACTTGCTTCTTCAAGGTTCAAGCTAACCTGTTCAATACTGCGACTGGATAACTCCTCAGAACTCAGTTTCGGCTTTCGGTTTGATTTTAGGTAAACTTCTTCCCAGGTTCTAGGTCGCCTCATAACTTTCGGAATGCAAATCATTAAGTTGGGGTATAAGTAGTTGGTGACTAGCTTAGTTTCTGCAATTTCACTAGGTGCACCTGGGTAGAGTACTCTCGAAATAGACCCTAGCAAGTCCTTAGCAAATACTTCGAAGTCTATAGGTTTAGCTCCATAGTGCGTCACTTTAGCATGCATTATTTGAACACCTGACTTAGGAAAGTAGTCACTGGGCATAAGTCTCACTAGTCTCAGCAAGTCCATTAAGTTTTCTAAGTCAATAGTTTGTTTGTTTCTGGCAAAAAACAAAAACACTACTTTAAGCCATTCTTTGCGAACTGAGGAACTTTCAGCAAGTAACTGAGCCTCAGGTCTAGTCCTTAGATAGTCAAATGCCTTTGCGTTTATGGGCCTTTGCTCGATTTCACTTAAGTTAGGGTACTGCAGACTGAATTCTACTTGTTTTTTAAACTCTTCTTGGCTTATGTGGTTTGAAGCATCAAACGAGTCCAACTCTTCCCAGCTGAACCCAAACACTCTGGAGTCATTAACTTCTTCTACAATAGCAGCTTCCTCTGGGTAGGTACTAAAGCACCCTAAATACTCCCAACAACTTTTTTTGTTGTCTTTTTGAGGTTTCTCTAGTTCTTGGTTAGTAAGTTTTTTGTAAGTGCCTCCGTCTACAATGGACTTAGAAAACCTTAAGTCGGGGTCGTCTTCTTCAACTGGCCACCAGTAAAACACTTCTTTTTGGCTCAGAACTTCAGTGTACTCTTGAGTGCCTAAGTACAAGAACTGTTCGTACATAACTCGCAACAACTTAGGCTCTCCCCTGACTCCTATGGTTACAAGGGCCTTTCTGAGTTCTTCTACACAAAACCTAGCTTTTTTCTCTTGGTCTAACTTTTTAAGTATGAAGTTCAGCACTAAACTAAAGCAAGAAACACCCACCATAAGTAACAAACTAGTAAACCCTATGAAAGTTGAGATAACGTCTGCTAAGTCTTCTTTTTCAGTAAAGACAGCTAAGGCTGCAGGAAGCATCACTCCAAAAGGAATGAACACAAAGCACCAACAACAAGACATTAAAAGAGAAGTGCCCACTCCTGAAAAGGACCCTAGTCTTGCTTTGGCTTCCAAAACTCCAACACCCAACAACACTATAAACACCAACCACACTGATAAGCACAAAAACACATTGCTAGCCACTTCCCCCAGCAAACTAAACAGAATTATGAAAGTAGGAAACCCCACACAAAAAACCCCTGCAAAAACGATCTGGAACTTCTTCTTCTTTTGAGTGTAGAACTCAGACTCCTTTGCACTTTGAGAAAGCCCTAAAATAAGGTTTTCTAAGTTCTCAGACACGTTTTCACTCAGTTTCAGTTTCAGCAAACAGTTAGAAACAAAGTAGAGAAAAGGAAACAATATCAAGCTGCCCAGTGCAATCCCCCAGCCCCAGTGCATCTTTTCAGAACTGATTGTTGAGTACAACAAAACCAAAACTCCTAAAATAAAGCCTAAAACACTTATAAGTAAAGTCAGGCTTTTTGTGGACATCCTGGAAAAGACCCTTTTCATGAGTGTTTTTGGTAGCCTGCAAAAGTTAACTGCTTTTTTGCACAAAAAAACCAAAACAAACACTGCCAAAGCTAAAAAAGAAACTGCCAAAGAGTAGTAACTAACTGAATAGGATACATACCCTACAGTGTACATTGGGTACAAGTAGCCTAAAGGCACAACTAGAACTAAACACAGAGCTGAGCTTAAGTAGTGGTAACTTTCAGTAAAGTTTTCCTTAACAAGAGCTAGTACACTCCAGTAAAGGGTTGTTGCAGGGGCCGAAAGCAACCCCATAAGCAAGGTGCTTGACTCAAAGTAGAAGTACAGAGGAACCCAAGCCAAACTTGGCACTAAAAAGAAAATGTATCCTCCAAACAAAAGCTTGTCTTCTACCCTGAGTTCAGAGGAGTAAAACCCCAAGCAGACCATCGAAAACACTGGAGTGTACACTGTGTAAAACAAGCTCACACAGTAAGCTTCGTTGAAACTCAAAAAGTCCTTTTGGAACTCCTCCCAAAAAACGTAAAAAGAGTAAACTTCACACCCCAAAACAGCTCCAAAGGTGCTTAAAGAAGCCACTACTCCAAGTGCTTTGGACCTTACTGTGCTTTGAAAGTATTTGAAGTGGTAGTAAGTCCAAGGAACAACAAAGGCCCCTATTAAAGGAGCTACTACCAGCTTAGATAGTTCTTTTACAAAAGAAGCTTCTAAGTGTTCAGTAGTTAAAATCATATATCCAGGCACACATAAACTCAGCCCAGGAACCAAAATGCACAGTCCCAGCATAAACAGGTTTCCAACCAAAGGCCTCTTTATTTCAACCATACTGCTTCGCGCAGACTTAAGCACCAGTATAAATAACAAAATAGCTGGAATCAACCCTAGCACTACCAGTGTTTGGTAGTTGTAAACTTCGTAGTAAAGACAAAGCCCCAGCGCTCCCAAAGGAACTAGTATTCCAGCAATCATGAAGAGCAGTAAGTACTTTCCGATTCTTATTTTGATGAGTCTAAGTAGAACTTACATAGCTGCTAGCAATGTGCTTAGTATAACTAAAGGCCAAAGCAAGTTTGCAACAAACTTCCTGTAAGGATTGGCTTGGACCACTTGGTTGGTGGAAGCTTCAATGAACAATCCTGCCATGGAAAACCCAATCATCAAAAAGCACGAAAAAGCAAAGTAGTCAAACTTACTGAAAACTCCAAAGCACTTGCACCTCAGTAGTTTTTGGAACCAAGTAAGTCCAGCTCCGTACATGTCTCTGATTTCAGACTCCCTTCTTTGGAGGTTCCCATGATTAGAAAACATTACAATTAACTAGTCTTGGTACCTTTTGTTTTCTTGGAAGTTGCTTTTGGAGTAAAGTTGTTGTTTGAGAAGTTCCAAGTCTTCTTCTTGTTTTTTGTTGAGTTCTTTGAAGTTCTCTAAACTGCTTCTTTCGTTGCGCAGGTCGCCTGTAAGTTCAATGATTTCAGAGTCTTTTGCTTTTAACTGGACTTTGAGTTGTTTGACTTCTTCTTTGAGGTTGTCGCACATCTCTCTTAAGTTGGTGTAGTTGTCTCGTTTGGCAGCTAAGTAAAGGGCTGAGCCTTGTTTGTAAGCTTCTAAGTTTTCTTTTTCCAGCAGTTCTACTTTTTCTTGCAAAAAGACCACTTGTTTAGAGAGTTCCTTGGTTTTTTCTTTGTAGTTGTTGGTTTCTTCCTGTTGTGCACTCAGTATGTCTTGAGGAACTAAGTTTTTGGACATCAAACTTTGCACTTTCGACCTTAAAATCTCTATTTCAATGTCTTTGGCTTGGCTTGACTCTCGGTTTTGGAGTTCTGTGACTCTTGTCTCTAGGGTTTTGATAGCTAAGTCTTTTTCTTTAAGCTTGTTTTCGAGTTCTGCTATTTGGGAGTCTTTGTCTGTAAGGTGTTTGTGGAGGTCTTTGGTCTTTTGGGAACTAGCTAAGTCTTGGGAAGCCAGTTTCTCTTCAATGACTTTGGTGTAAGAAACAAATTCGGTGTTCTCTGTTTGCAGTTTGTAGACTTGTTGTTGAAGAGACTCTATGTGGGAGTCTTGTTGCACTACTTGGTTTTTTAGTTCTTTAATGGTTTCTTCGTGTTCACCGATGTTTTTAAGCAGTTCGTCTGACTTGATGGACTCTTCTCTTAGTTTGTTGGAGTTCTTCGACAAACTAGCTTTTAAGTTGGAGTTCTCGCTTTGCAGTTTTTCAAGTTGTTCTTTTGTCGTTTGGGTTTCTTGGAAGTCGCTGGTCAGTTTTTCTATAGTTTCTCTTTGGTGAGTGATGAACTCTTCCTTGGAAGCAAGGTCTGCTTTGAGGTTGTCTATTTCGTCTGTGAGTTCGGCAATTTGTTGGTAGCCTAGGGTTTGTTGGTTCTCGAACTTGTTTTCAAGGTCCTTTACAGCTTTGTCAGCTTTGAGGCGGGATTGTTTTTTGGCTACTTGGGCTCTGAGTTTTTTGATTTCAATTTGCATTTCTTCCCGACTCATAGGTCTGACTCTCGGGGGACCTTTGTTTAAGTACTTGATTATTTGTTCGTCGCACTGGTCTTGGTCTTCGATTAAATCCCTCAGGGCTTGGATTGCAACTTCTTGTTGGGCAAGTTCAGTTTTGAGTTTTTCGATGAGTTTAGAACGGTTGTTGTTTTTGTCTTGGGCTCTGAGTTTGGTGTTTTGTTCCTTGAGTTCCTGTATGCTTTTCATGAGGGCTTTGATCTTTTTTGACTGGTCTTGGGACTTCTCTTGAGACTTTTCTTGGGACTTTTCTTGGGACTTTTCTTCTTCTAGTTTCTTTTCCAAAAAAGCCACTTTTAAGGCTAGTTCCCCCACTTTTTTCTTCCAGTTTTCAACCGACATTCAAACCTAAGAATTATTATAATGATGCACAGAACAACCAGGGTTCCAAAGAATAGGGGTCTTAACACCAGGCTCCTTCACTAGTGGCAATTGGTTTCGATTCCTTTAAGTTTACTTTTAACTATACAACATCCTTAGTTACCAGAGTGATATTTAAATAACTATGGCTATAATAAATAAATGGAAGAACGAGGAGGACGTGGACGAGGTAGAGGCCAAAGAGGCGACAGGGGCGGTGACAGGGGCAGAGGATCCCGAGGCCGACAAGATAGAGGAGCCCCAAGAGGAGGCGACAGGGGCAGAGCACCTAGGGGAGGGAGAGGACAGTCAGGTCCACCTCAACCCGCTGGACCAACGAAAATACTGACAAATTTCTACGATCTTGCAAGCAACCCCGCCAACAATGTCGGACTTTATTTTGTGGAATTCGCCCCTGATGTAGAAGCCCAAAATAGGCCTTTAAGAATGAAGCTTATCAACAGCGTGAGGACCAAAGTCAAAGAACTAGTTGGGGACTTTTTGGTCATGGGGCTGAATGTAATTGCCCAGAAGCAAAGAGCAGATCCCTTCAGTTTCGAAACTGAGCATGAAGGCGAACAGTATATGATGAACTTCAGACTGGTAGGCACTATTGGCCAAGAGAACAAAGACGCCTTCAGAATGTACGCCAACGTGGCACTGAAGAGGATGATTGGAGCTATAGGACTCCGGCAAGTAACCCGGCAACCGAAGTACTTCGACCCTAACAACGTTGCTGACATTCCCCAAAGAGGACTTGAAGTCTGGAGAGGCTACCTAGCTGGGTTTGGACACCACATGGACAGACTGCTGCTCAACATTGACTTTTCGTCCAAAATCATCAGAACCCAGACTGTCTACGGAATGATTGAGGATATAAAGAAGAGCAGTCGCGGAGAACAACTTGCCCAGGCCTTGAACAAGGCTTTAGTTGATCAGATTGTGATGACTAGATACGGCAACAACAGGTGCTACAAAATTTCAGAAGTGCTGCTAAACGAAAACCCAAGCCACACCTTCGACAAAAGAGGAGAACAGACCTCCTACATGGACTACTTCAGGTCCCAGTACGGCCAGAAAATTACTGATGCCCGACAACCCTTACTGAAGGTCTTTTTGGAAAGAGAAAAAAGGGAAATCAGACTCATTCCCGAACTTTGCTGCCCCACTGGACTGACTGACGAAATGCGCAACGACTTCAGATGCATGAACGACGTGGCAAACTTTACGAGACTCAGACCCAACGACAGACAAGCCACCACCAACCAACTTGCTGAAAGTCTAGAAACCAACCCCCAAGCTAGACAAATCGGGGAAGAATTCACCGTGAGAATAGATCCCCGCCCACTAGAAGTTACAGGGCACAAACTCGCAATGCCCCAAATTAACGTAGGAAGGGACCGTTTGCAGGTGGACGACAAAGCCAACTTCATGATCAGAGACAACATTCTCGAGCCCATAGCCATTAAGTACTGGGCAGTGATTTCAACGAACCAAGACCAGAGGTACAGGGAAAGCCTCATCAAGACTTTGTTCAGCAAAGCCAACTCTATGGGCGTGGAACTAGGAGACCCCTACAAAATAGACTTCAACCCCAACAACTTAGAGTCTATCATTGCAAACCTGCACAAACCACCCCAGAACAAGCCTGCACCTGAAATAGCCCTTATAATTCTGCCACCTAAGTTCAAGCACATGTACGGGGTTATCAAAGACAAGTGCACTAGAGTCTCAGGAGTGCCCACTCAAGTAGTGATGGCCAACACTTTGGGCAATCAAAAAAGGTACGACTCTGCTGTGTCCAAAATTCTACTCCAAATCATTGCTAAACGAAGTGCCTCTCTTTGGGCAGTTACTCCCACTGAAGGAATACCCTCTAAAACCATGATAGTGGGAATTGATGTTTTCCACGACAACGTGAGGAAGCAAGAAAGTGTAGTGGGGCTAGTTGCTTCTGTGCACCCCGACTTCAGTAAGTTTTATTCAACTGTGCACTTCCAAGGCAAGACTGGCGAGGAAATTGCGCCTGGAATAGGCAACGCCATGAGAAATGCTCTCAAGGCGTTCTACAAGACTACAAGGGAAAGATTCATGCCTGAGTGCATAATCGTGTATAGAGACGGAGTAGGCGATTCCCAAATAGAAGCTGTGAGGAACCTAGAAATCGAAGCGATGAAGCAAACTTTCCAAGAACTCGAAATCAACCCTTCCCTCATCTACATCATTGTGAACAAGCAAACCAACGCTAAGTTCTACGAAAGGTCTCAAAGAGGGATCGACAACCCTAGACCTGGCACAGTCATTATGGACGAAGTAGTTCCCAACCCCGAGAGCTTTTGGCTCATTTCCCACGCAGTGACCCAGGGAATGGCTTCCCCCACCAGGTACGAGGTAATCCACAAAGATGTTAGGGGACCAGAAATCTCTACCAGAATGCTAGCCGAACTCTCGTTCAAGATGTGCTACATGTACTACAACTGGACTGGGGGCATCAAAGTCCCTGCTCCTGTTATGATGGCCGACCGCATAGCCCAGATGGTTGGACAACATATCCATGCAGAAACTCTCGAGCCCATCAGAATGCTACCTTGGTATTATTAACTAATACCTATTTAACCTTAAGTGTGCTAAAGTTCTTCGTCTCCACAGTTGTCGCAGAAAACGTCTGGGAAGGAGGGCCTCTCAACTTCAGTCTGTGTTGCCTTCAAGCCGCTTGAAACTGTTATTTGGCTCATCATTTCTTGGTACTTGTCTTCAGTGATGCTTTCGTAGGGCATCTGAGGGTAGGGAATAAGAGGAGTGTGGGGTAGAAAGCTCACTCCCTTGAGCTTGTGTTGGAAGTGCTCCAAGGCAGGCACCAGTAGTTGGGACTCTTCTTGCGGGTCAAACGACACAGTGCAGGAGACTTGGTTGTCTGCCCAGTACTTCTGCATGAAGGCAGCCAAGTCCAGTTGCTCCCACATGCTCACTTGGGAAGCCACTTTGACTCCTGGGTCCACACTAACAGGCACTGACACTACAGAAGTGTTTGGGGAGTAGACGTCAGGTTCAATGGGGTAGTTCTGGGCTCTCAATTTGGACAGCAGTGCTTGGTCAGTGTTGGGAACCCTCACTCTCCGGATGTAGAAGTGAGAGTGGGGAAAGTGAAGTCCTGGAGTGGCTCCAGCTAGCAAGGAAACAGTCCCACTTGGCTTCACAGAGGTAATCTTAATGGACTGGGGAATTCCTAGCTGTTGGGAAACTTCTTTGTCGAAGCCCTTCAGAAAGCTGTAGCCTCCTTCGCACCACTCCTTCAGAGTTTCAAGGCTGTTTCTGCCTAGGAACTGGGCTATTCCAGTGAGGCTGCAGCCTATTCTTCTGTTTCTCGACATTACTTCTCTGGTCTCTTTCCAGTGGGTAGGCCCCAAGGTAACTGCCTTAGCGTACATAAAGGCGTACTTAAGGGTGTCCTTAAACTCCTCAAAGGACTCGTGGTTGTTGATAAACACTTCCACCAAGCAGCACAGTTCGTAGGACTCCAGGG
>PR_CR_10_Liq_1_inCRDRAFT_1000646_pt1 | contig 21336 bp, 21 predicted proteins | sample PRCRCaboRojoPR_3_FD_10241 | JGI IMG/M metagenome (IMG submission 10241)
TCAGTCGACATTGGGGAAGTCATAAACGTAACTGGCACTTAGGGCGACTTGAGAGGACTCAACTCAGTTCTGGACGACCTTGCTTATGTCAACCTAGAAAACGAGCACGCTAACACCAACCCTGAAACTCTCAAGATGCTCAAAGTCATGCAACTGGGACTCCAGTACCTCACCTACAGCAAAAAGTACCTCAAAGACTGGACTACCCAAATGTACAACTCAGCTGCACACGAAAAACAACAAAACATCATACTCTCCCACGCTTACAAGCGTCAAAAAGCCAAAATCCGCAAAATGCTCAAAGCTATAGAAAAGTATGACGTGCGTGGCAGTCAGTACGAGGTATTGGCGGACTCTTTGAAAATTCAAATTCCAAAAGACTTTAAAAACCTAGAAGAACGCAAAATTCAGAAAGAACCTTCTTATCTGTCGAAGCTCAAACCTGAAGAGGTTTCTCAGGACAAACCTGACGACGAACTCCAGGACTCTGACTTCGAACTCTCAATGTCTTTGGCTGACCGCAAGTCTTTGCCGGATGCCAAGCAGTTTAAGTTTTCTAAAGAACCTGAACAAAGCGCTAGTAGGTTCAACAACCCTTACAGCTTAAACACTGTGGATGAAGAAATACAAGAAACTTAACTTGCTAAAATATCTATGTCCTGCTTGATTACTTGCTTGACCATGGCTTCTGTGACCTCTTCAAGAGTACTAGGTGCCCAAATAGGTTTGGTTTGTTGCTTTTGTATGATTCTGGAGAGTATTGCTTGTTCTATGTTGGATCTGTAAGTAGTAAATAGTTTCAAGTCAATGTTGGCTTCGTGCTTTATAGCTTCTAGGTAACTCAGGTTCTTGAGTTTCTTAAATCCTTCAAAAGCTACTTTAAGTGTTAATGGACTAGACTCTTCCATAACTTTTAGTGTGCTTTGTGCAAGTGCGTTTGTGGGTTTTCTGTTTAGCTTTTCAACAACTTCTTCAATGCTTTTGGCTTCACCAAACACTTCTTGGATGAATTCGTTGTTTTTGTCGTAAAAAGTGTCTTCTTTGGGTTCGCTGTGGAAGTGATCACAAACTCTAGTAAAGTCTTCTCCGTTTTCTAAGCGACTTATAAACTCTTGGAGGTGCTTTTTTTCCAAGTAATGAGTAGTCAGCCCTACTTTGTAGCAGTCAACTCCTTTTAAGGTGCACGAGCTTAAGTACAGGTAAAGTCCCCAAGAAGGGTCTAGTTTTGAAAGGAAGTACCCAGCAGTGGAGTTAGGAACTAAACCTATTAAGTGCTCAGGCATGCTCCACTTAGTAGACTCCACTCCTACCTTTAACTTACAAGCTGCTCCTAAGCCATACCCGAGTCCTATTACGTGTCCTTCCCAAATACTTAAGGTGTCTTGTTTAAGGCAAAAGGTCTCTGCAAGCATTCTGTAAACAGTTCTGCAGAAGCTGTAAGAAGAAGCTGGGTTTTCAGCTAAAGCTTTCAAGTCTGCTCCCGCGCTAAGTGCCAAGTGGCAAGTTGAGCTTACAAGTAACCTTTTGTCTGTGTTTGAAACTTGTGACAGAACTTCTTCAGCCATGCTTTGGTTGATGGCGTTGAGTTTCTTAGGTCTGTTAAGTAGAACTTTATGCAGGTGTGAGTTAGCCTGAACAATTACTTTGTGACTTACCATTTTGGAGTTAATTACTGAGTTTCCCCATCACAGAGTACCTTTTTTTGAAGTAGGTTACCCACTCCTGGAGCGTTTTTTGTTGTTGAGGAGTTAGTTGTTCTTTAGAGTTAAGCAGTCCAGGGTTCATGTCCATTCTGCCTAAAGGAACAGAAATATCTTTGCCTACAAAGCACTCATAAGGCTGTCCTTTCCGGTAAGACTCGCTTTTGTTCACATCGAACACCAACCCTCCTACAGCTAAGTACCTGGGGAATTCATTCCCATCGTACTTGGAGAGTTCTTGAAGTGTAAAGGTTCTGTTCGGCACTTTTTTAGTGTAAACATAATATATTCCAGCTGCAGCTAACACCAAAGCTACTGCTATAACTAGGACTGGCTCCATAATTAATATAAGTTGTGCGAATTAATGTGAAATCAGCTTAGCTCATTTTAAAANACGAATNCAAANTTTAATAAGAACACAAGTTTCGAAGTTTATTGAACTTGCACTTGTTCAATTTGGGTTTTAGAAACTTAAACGCCTAAATTATTAGGAGACACAGAACTGTTTGAGTGAAAAGTGTAACCGTAAAGTAAGTGCAAGGCATGACATCTTTAATGGTTAATTAAACTAAAGCAAAACTTAGAAACCGACGGAGTTACTAATTTTACTCAGAGGTTTCTCCTCGATCAAATGTGCTGAAACCAACTAAATAAACAAATAAAGTAAAATTATCAGGTAGTTTATTGCACAGCTTGAATAATTAGCCCAAAAAGCTCTAAACTTTAACACTATGGTGGTTTTAGGGTGTCTTTTAACTTTTTAAAAACAAATTCTGCTGAAAAGAGATTTTCTTAACAAAAATCAAATTTCCCGCAATATTTTTTAAAGTAAATTTTAAGTTTTTTTTGAGGCCCCTTGCGCCTCCCCAGACCAATCTTAACTAAAAACACTAATTTAGGTACCAATAAACTACTCAAATAAACTTTTTTTCAGGGTAAAATATCAACATAACTGACCATCCATATTTCTGGGTAATAATAATTCCATGAAAGGACAAGAATTCAAGCTAGTTCTGTTCTGTTGTATTTTCAACGAGTGCGGAAAATCGTTCAGAACAAAATTCAACCTTAAAAGGCATATAGAAACTACACACATAAAACTTAAAAAGTTTAAATGCAATGTGTGTTTCAAGCTTTACTCAAGCAAGCAAAACTTGATCGAGCACGGTTACCTTCACAGTGGAGAACGGCCTTTTCAGTGCGAAGTATGCTTTGAGAACTTCAGACAAGCTAGCCAATTGTCGCTACACAAAAGAACCCACAAGGCCAAAAAAAGCCTTCGGAGACAAAGTTATTTAACAAAAACTCCAACTTACCAACCACACAACTAAGAGAACTTAGAGTCTCTTTATTTAAACTCATATTTAATTAATACCCTTTCTAGGTAGCTCGACTAAGTTAAAATTCATCTACAAAGGCTTTCCTCCCGCGAGAAACCAAGTTCATGCCTTTCTGGGGTTTTTTCTTAGGCTGTTCAGGTTCCACTGGCTTAGGAGAAGGCACTTCTGGCTGGGTAAAGTCTTCTTCGAACCTAGGCAAAGGGTGTTCTCTCGACTGCAAAGTTTCTTTGGCTTTCTTCTTGTCAAGTTCTTTTTGCTTGCGCTTAGCTATTTCTTTAGCTTCTATCATCTGTTGTTTTTGTTTCTCCTTGAAGATCCTTTCTTCAGCGCTTTCCATCTCAGCGTAAGTCAGCAGTTGTCCTAGAGTGACGCTTTCGCGGTGGCCGAGTGAAATCACGTCGTCAAATGCCCAGATGATTTCAAAGGAATTCTTCAGTATGTTGGCTTCGTCAAGTCCGAAAGGGCAGTAGTGCTGGACGATTTTTTGAAGGAGTCTGAGAGTTTCGATGTCTTCCACGATGTTGGAGTCTTTGGTGGTCGTGAGCACTAAGTAAGTTTCTTCAAAGTGCTGGTAAACAAATCTAGCTGCTTCGTTTTCTATGAATGTGTGTTGCTGTTCTACATCTACTAAGCGAATGAAAGAGCCTAGTAGTCCTTCAATCTGGGATTTAGGAATGTCCAGGAACTGCCTTGCAAGCAGGACTTTGCTTTGTTTGCTCACCAATGCTGCAGATATAACCACCATTTATAAACTATTGTCGGGATGTTAATACATTATGACTGGGCTTGTTCTCTTTGGTGCAAAAACTGGAGGGAAGCCAGCACTAGCGCTTTAAATTCTTCTTCACTGATTCTTCCGTCGTTGCAAGTGTCTAGTTCGGACATTGCTGACTTGACGTCCTCTAAGGATAAAGGCTCCCCGTCAGCTTCGTCAGAAGGCACTTGCTTAAGCGCCATGTAAAGTTCTTCTTCGTCTATTTCGCCTGAGTCGTCTTCGTCCACAGCTCGAAAAGCTGTTTTGACTAGGTCGTTTAGTTTGCTTTCATCTCGAAGCAGTTGTTGGATTGCTCGTTTTATTTTCATATTTACTTAACTAAGGTTCTACGTAGGTGACTTTTCTAGTGAGTCCAACATCCTTGTACTGTCCATTTTCGTAAGAGTAAACTGGAATCTCTTCTATGAAAGTTGAGTTTTCAGTTTTGACTTTTTTGGGTTTTTTAGAATTTCCAGAATTCTTAGGATTAGATATTATTTTTCTTATGACTTCAAACTGGTCTACAAACCCTGTTTCAGTGTCGGGTCCTTCTTTTTGGGGTTTTTCTTTTTTGTAAATTTTAAAGCAGTACAACAGACACTTTTTCATTTCTTATTATATAGTTAGCAAGATCCAGTGCTTCCAAAAAAATGTCACTAGAAACATTTTTAGACATCAGGCTGGGTGACCCAGCTATTAGTGTTTCGCTTAACTATAATGGGTTGGCTTTTGGAACCATGATGGGACGCTTAGTATACTACAACTTTTCTACACAACAAGAAAGAGTTATCAACGAACTGAGTGAAGAATACATTCCTGGAGTTTGGCTTTCGTCTGACAACACTCTTTACGCTTCAATAGGCGACGCAAAAGTGCTGATTGTGTCTTCTTTGCACTGTGAAAAAGTCCGCAAGCACTACTTTTTGCACGACAAACCTCATACGTCTGCCAATTGTCAAAACACTCAAGTTCAGATGTCTCAGGATTCAGTGTGCTTGTTCTCCGTGGAGCCTGATTACGGACTTGAGATTGAAATTCCTCACTCAACCAGTCCTGTGTTTGTAGCCAAGTTAAGTCTGCAGGCTACCAAGCGGGTGGAGGGAGTAAGGTTTCCTCCATACTCCATGCCTTTCGACTTCGACGAAGAGCGCTTGTTGTGGATGGAGTGGCAAGCTGAAGGAAACAGAGTCCTAAACATCCTGAAGATAAGTGGAAACGCCATGACTTCCCCCATAGCAGTGTTTCCTAAGCAGTATGGGAAGGTCAGTTTTGCAAGGCTACTGAACGATATAGTGGTCTTTGTGCACAACTTCAGAAAGATCAAAGTGCTGGACATAGTAAGTGGAGAAGAGAAATTTGGAGTGGGTGTTCACAAAAGCGATGTTGTGGCACTTAAGGTGGTTAGGTTTGTAAGTATAGCTGAGTGCAGTAACTTAGACAGCCAGATGAACATGAACACCAACATCAGAACTGACTCTTCTAGGAACCTGCTGCTGAGTGCTGACTTGAAAGGCTACATTTGTATTTGGGACGCTGACAATGCGTTTGAACTGGCAGAGGTTATCCATATTCCTTCTTTGGTTGAGCTAACTAAAGAATACCGAAAAAAGCAGTACTTCGGCATGGGCTACCCGTACGTAATTAACTGCTGCGGGCCTCGAATAGCTATTTCTACTGATTACGGAGTTTTAGTTATTAAGTCTAGGTTCCTAGAGTCAATAGGAGTTGTTCATAGTTAAGATTAACCTAGTATGTCTTTTAGTATTTGTTTTTTGTCATCAGGAATGTACTTGGGGAACTCGATTTCGAACTGTATGATGAGGTCTCCTTTTTCTTTTGCCGTTTGGTCGTGACTGGGCACAGGCATGCCTTCACCTTTAACTACCTTTTTAGTGTAGGGAGATATGATTTCCCCTAGACTTACAGAAATCACTCTGTTGTCCAGAGTTTTCAACTGGAAGGGTTCTGCCATTATAGCTTCAATCAGAAGTATCCTTTTGGTAAGGACTAAGTCATGGCCTTTCCTTTGGAACGCAGAATGAGGTTCTTGCTTGACCTTAAAAATGAGCTTTGAGTCAGGGTGCACATCTGACTGGTGGCCTTCTCCTTCGTATACCATTTCAGAGTCCTCTGAGTAGCCTGGAAGAATATGAACCTTCTTAACTCCAGCTTCGTTTGAGAAGGTGATCTTGTCTTGGTTCAGAACTCTTCTGGCGTAAAAGACCTCTTTAGAGCAACCGTTGTAAAGTTCTTCTAAAGTGCACTCTACAGGGACCACTAAGTCTTCTGGAGGAAGAGACTTGGGCTGGTTCAGGCCCCTCACAGCTTTGCCAAAGAAACTACCTTCTGCGTCCACAAAGTCCTCGAAAAAAGGATTGCTGTTTCCAAAAAACTTTTCAAAGATTTCAGAAGCGTTTCCGCAGTACCGGTACCCTCCTGTAAAGTCTTGGCCGATCTGGAAGCCTTCTTTTAGTGCGAATTCTCCGTACTGGTCGTAGCAGCTGCGTTTCAAAGGGTCACTAAGTACTTCGTAAGCTTCTGCGAGTTGGTGGAACATGTAGTTACTGCTGAGTTGGTTGTCTTGGTTGGACTGGGGGTGCCACTTAAGGGCAAGTCTTCTATAAGCTTCACAAATTTCAGTCTCACTTGCTGAGCGGGGGACTTCTAGTATTTCGTAATAGTTTTTTGCCATAACTGATTATCATCTTGCATGGTTGAACTACCTAAGCCCTAAACAGTTAAATTTTAAACTTAATTGTTATAATAATTTGATAATGAGGCCAACGAATTTAGGATTTAGGAGTCCAAAAGAGAGAACTCCTGAGTACTACGACCCAATTGTAAGCTTCGACGGAAAGCAATTAAACTTTTCTCCATCAAAAACTAAAAGCGTTAGGACCTCTAAAAGGTTCATGCAATACGACATCGACGCTAAGAGAACAGGGTATCGCGTAGGCCCTGGCACATACAACCTGCCCAAACCCCACATTAAAGGCGGTGCACTCATGAGGCCTTTCAGCGCAGGCAGAGATGTTTCAAACAACGCTTACTACTACGTAGGAGACCACCTTGTTTACGAGTCAGCTTTCGAGAAAAAAAAGAAATCCAGAGCTACAAGCAGAAGAGGAAGCACCAAGCACACTACTTCCACAAGCTTCTACCGCAAGGAAACCCCACGTGTCACTGACACTCAGTGGTATTTAAGCAACGCCAACGTCACAGAGTCCCCCGTTAAAGAAAGACCCGAAATGTCCCCTGAAAAAGTCAGTAATTCCAAACCTAGAAACAAAGTTCGATCGCCGTACTTAGCCCAGATCGTAGCGGGCATGCCTTCGCCTGGAAAAAAGGCATACAAGTCTCCTATTAAGAATACTTAATGGCATAATTTTGACTCAGGAAGGCTTTGAAGTTTTAATTAAAAGAAAAAATATTCCAACTGATAGTCAATAATAAATGAGAAGAGGCTTAGAAGGGTCATCCACTAGAGAGAGTTCACCAGGACTCTCACAGACTCCTCCTAAACGCGCACCCAAACCTGTGTTAGGAGATTTCCACCAAATACAGTGTTCGTGTGACTTAGAGTTTAAAAACATCTTGTCAAGAAGCTACCACTCCTTTATTTCCAGAATGCAAACAGAGTCTTGCTGGAGAGCTCGGAACTGGCTCAAAAGGTTCCCTCCTCCGCGTTCAGCAGACAAAGCTTACTCTGAATTGCTTCTGTACACTCTTGAAACCCAGCAATACTTTGACAGTGTGAAACAGATTGAATTAGACCTAACACGTACTTACCCTGGAGAGCAGTACTATTCACAGAACAGCCAAGGCCAGTGTGCTTTGCGAAGAGTGCTTTTGGCTTACTGCAAGTATGACACAAACTTAGGTTACGTGCAAGGAATGAACTTCATTGCAGGGGCTCTTTTGTGGCATGCCACTGAGGCTGACGCTTTTTGGTTGTTTGTAGGAATAATGGAAGACTTTGAACTCAGAGACATATACCTGCCCAAGCTGCCAGGACTAACTAAGCACTGCCAAATAATCCAACTGCTTACTTTGGAACTGCTGCCTCGACTTCACCTTCAGTTTGCAGAACACCGAATCTGCTGCGAAATGTACGCTACTGAATGGTGTTTTTCGTTGTTTGGAAGTGTAGTGCCTGTCAGAGAGATGAAGAATGTACTGGATAACTTTTTCCGGTCGGGATGGGTGTTTTTTTATAGGTTCGTAATAGCTATACTGGGGTGCTTGGAAGAAAGACTGCTGGAAGCGCGTGACTCCATAGAAGTTTTAGCTCCTCTTAAGATTTGCCACAAGTCTCAGGCTGAGTGGAAGCAGTTCCTTGCTGTTTTGGACTCTGGCAAAAAAAGACTTAGTTGGAACCAGCTTATAGAGAGAGCTGCCAACTTAGAAATTGACGAAGACTACATTAAGTACTTGCATATGAATTTTGACGTGGACAAGGGCCAGTTCTATTTGAGAAGAGTTGCTACTTATCATTAGTTGTATTAATTTAATCCAATACCATTTTGCAAATGCTAGTCAGAATTCTGGCGGTTCTGGGGANTAATGTTTTGGCTTTGACAGTGTTNAGTTTGTTTTTGAGTGCAAAAACTGAGCAGGTTCCTGTTTACTCTTCTCTGAGTGGAGTTTCTTCTTTGAGAGTTTTTGAAGACTACCGAAGACCTAACTTTTCAATCGATCCTTCAAGTGACTTACTGCCCCTTCAGCCTAAAGTAACAGCTATTCCTTCAAGCTACGGATACTCATTGTCCAGGGCAGAGAAACTGTTTCCTTACAAAGAGTTTCCTAAGTGTTGGGAACTAGTTGCAGAAGAACCAAAGGGAAGTATGGAACTTGACTATGAAAGTGGGTACTTAAAAATGAACTGCAGAGACTACAAGGGTAGGTACTTGATTGGACCTCGAAAGAACTACACGATGGGGAGTCCCATTTCAGAGTCATGGCAACCTGATATTTACACGGAACCTCAAATGCTTGAACCTCAAACGGAGTTTGTAGTAGGCAGTTGCAAGCATGAAGGAAATTTCGAAATGATGCAAACTTTTCCAAGGTTTAAAAGAGAGGTCTATGAGAACGCTATGAGGATTGGTGGGTCCTTACAACTGAAAAGAGACAAACCCTTGCATATACTTATGTTGGGACTTGATAGCTTTTCTAGAAACCACTTTTACAGAAAGCTTAAAAACACAGTAGAATACTTAAGAAGAATGAGTTTGCACAGTGACTGGGCAGTGTTTGACTTTTTGCTGCACAACATTCAGGGCTTGGACACCTCTGAAAATCTTTTCTTTTTGTTAGGAGAATACTTCAAGGGGTATCCAAGTGACCCTCCACAAGACTCATTAGGTGAAGAAGGCATTTGGCACTCACTTAGGAATAAGGGCTTTGTAAGTATGATAGGGTTCGACTCTTGCTCTCATAACATTTACAAAGTTTTGGGGAAGAAACCCAATGCTGATCATGTAGTGAATTCTTTTTACTGCGCACTGTCTGAGTTATCTAAGTTTCCAAGATTCAAAAAGCAGACAAAGCAAAGGTGTGTGGAGGACAAAATGGCACACTGGTACATGATGAACTACACCAACCACTTTTCCAACATCTACAAAGGAGCCAACCAGTGGATCTACACTCACTTCGATACTGCTCATGAAATAACTGGGCAGCAAGGCCAGTTACTGGATGATGACTTAGTTGAATTCCTAGACAACTACTTAAAAACTCATTCAAAGGACTCTAATGTAGTTGTATATTTAGTTGCAGACCATGGAATGAGATATGGAGACTATCAAAGCGATAGCGAGGCTATTCAGGAATACAGGATGCCAGCGTTTTTTATGATAGCTCCGAAGAGACTGCTGAACTCTATCCAGGGCTCCTACTCTGCCCTGGACCATAACTCCCACAGACTCACTACCAAAGGGGACCTCAGAAGGTCTGTGTTCTTTTTAGCCAAGTGGCAAACAGGCTTAGACACCCCCACTCCTCCCCAGTACTACAACTTGTTCACTGAAAAGGTACCTGACACCAGGACCTGCAGAGACGCCCACATTCCTGAATGGTTTTGCAGCACAAATGTAATGAAAAACTTACCTTCAAATACCTATGGAAATTTACTAACTCAAAAAGAAATTGAAATTCAGGAACTCCTTGCAGAAATAGCTANCCAAGTGATAGTCCAAGCAAACCAAGAAACTTCAATTGCTGAACATCTATGCCAAAGACTTGAACTCAAAGACGTAGAATTCACAATTTACAAAGAAATAACTTCAGTCAACATCCTCTTCAAACTTATAGTCACCTCAAAGCAAAGCAACAAAGCTAAGTTCGATGCTTGGGTCATGACTTCAGGAGTGCCTATCCCAGATACTGCTAACAGAAAAAACCAATACTACAATTGCTTTCCAATAACTTACAAAGAAAGAACTATTTACGGAAAGATCATATACATAGAAAGAAAGGACTCATATAAAGGCAGATGTGAAAAACTTTCTAACTTCGCAGGAGTCAACCCTAAACTTTGTATATGCTACCCTTAAATAGAATTACTTAGTTTTGGGTGTTCTGGCTTTTTGGGCCTTAAGCAGTTGGTCGAGGAGTTCCCTTTCTCTGGTTTGAAGGTAGTCCACTCGTTTATTTAATTCTTCATTAAGCGTTTGGACTTTAGAGTAGTCTTCTGGTTTGTAGTTACTTTCTCCGTCCAGTCTACTCTGCATTTGATAGTACTCTTCTTTAAGAGTGCCAAGTCGTTTCTTAAGGTTGGTGTTTTCGTTCAACAGTGAAGAGATAGTGTGCTCTTGGGAGATCTTAGGAGAGGCCTCTTCTCTCATTCCCGTTCCTACGAACGCGCACTCTAAGTTCTCCAACTTGACGTTTAAACTTTGGTTTTCAAGCATTGATTTGTGGTAGTTGGTTTCACTTTGCTCTCTGATTTCGCGGACTTTGGCGTTTTGCTCTCTAAGAACTTCTACTTCTTTTTGGAGCTCTTGAAGTGCAGGGTCGGTTGGTGGCTCTGCTTCAGCTGTGTAATCGACCATCAAAGGAGCCTTTCCACCTGAAGCTCTGGTGAGTTGCTCTTTTAGGTACTCGTTTTCGAGCCGCAACAGGTGAGCTTCTCTTTTTAAGTTGAGGATCATGTGCTCAGTACTGTCAACTTGCAAAATAGGCCTGTTTCTAATGTTCATGGCTCGAGTAGCATAGTTGAGTGTATTGGCAGTTTCGTCTAAATAAGAAGCAGCAGGCGAAACACAAGCAATCATCAAGGCCCTGCTAGCTCCTCCAAGTGAGTCCATCAGCACCATTGTTAGTTTGGAGTCTCTGTAAGGGACATGGGGTTTCAAGCTTCTGTTCTTTTTGTCACCTAAAGCTGATATAACTTTTCCAAGCGTGAACAGTGACTTGTTGATGTTCTTAGTTTCATTAAGCATTCCTCCGCTGCTTTTGGTTTCTTTAAGTCGTTCACTGCCTGCTAAGTCTACAAAATAAGTTTTTCCGTACTTTTTGTAAGTGTGCCCGTCTTCGCCAGTGATTTCAGAAATAAAGTAAATCATTAAAATAGAGTGCGACCTAGAACTGTCTGCGTTTAGTTCGTGACTTCCACTTTTTCTGTTGCGCATGCCTTCGTGAAGCACGGCTATTAAGTCATCAACACTCGTGCAGTCCACTACCATAAGTTCTTCAACATAAAAGCCCTTTTTAGAGTTCCATCTGCAGTGCAAAATGCCCGAAGAAGGGTTAAGTAAGTCCCTTACTTGTTCGTTGTAGATCTCAAAAAACCCACTTTTCACGTAGAACTTTTCTGGTCGTTGGAGCATTCGCTGCCATATATAAGTGATGCTTCTTGGAATTAGTCCGTCAGTGTCGTCAGAAGTGTAGTCTTGCTGGCCTAGTCTTTCTTCAACGCCTGCCATAGTGTATGTTTTGCCTGAGCCAGTCTGTCCATATGCAAACACAGTGCACGAGTAGCCATCTAAAGAACTCTCAAGAAGCGAGTGAACTCCTGTTTCAGAAAACACTTGGGCTTGGTTGGTGCTTGGTTCAAATATATGATGGAACCCAAACTGCCTCATTCCGCCTTTGAGCTTGAGGTGCAAGACTTTGGGGTTTTGAACTTCCAAGCAACTGCCAGATTTTTCTTCGCGTTTAAAAATAGGACGAATTCTTACACATACACGAATGCTTTCCCCTCCGTCTTGTTCTAAGGTGTTGGAACTTCCTGATACTGAGGGGGGCTGTGAAGCAATCTTGTTAGAACTTGCTGTGGACTTTTGAGAAGCAACTTGCATGTTACTGAGTAATAATAAAATGGCACTGGGCATTTTCAGTCTGCTGGAGGCTTCTATTCTGCTGTTGAACGCGTTAGCAATACTGAACCCGCATTATTTGTTGAAGAAGTACAGCATGGACTCTCCAGAAAAGGTGCAAGACATGGACATTGTTAAGAAACAACTTACCTTTTTGCTTTACGCTGCCAGAACTTATGGACGAAGTAAGTGATATTTAGTTCCTCTTATTGTAGCTAACTCACTTTGTGTGCTGGTTGAGCTACTAGTTGGCTAGCAGTTAATATGTATAAGAGTTATTTTTTATATGTGTGGTACCTTCTAAGGACACGTGAGTTCTCGTGCTTGTCAGCGTCTGAGGCTGACTTCCTCTTAGGAGTGGGCCTGTAAGTAGATTGCCTGAAACTCATAGTTAGTCGTTTGGGTTTTAGGTTTTTGTATTTTTCTTTTGCTTTGTCAATGAGTTCTTGCTTAAGGTTTTCTTTTAAGTTTTCTTCTTCGAGTTTTTGTCTTTGTTCTTGCATAGCTTCTTGGCTTTCAAGTAGCTCTTCTCTTTCTTGGGCTTCAGCGCCATAGGCTTTTTCCCACTCTTCAGGCAGAGTGTTTTCGGCTTCAATTGAGTACTCTATCAAAGTTTTAGAGTCTTTTTCAAGGAAGTTGTGGAGGAACCTGCGCAGAGTTCTTCTGGAGTCTTGGTCTTTTTCTAGAGTGAAAAACTTAAACGTAGGTATGAGCTTTGCAAACTTGATGTTAACGTCTAAACAAGGGTCTTGACCTAACTTTATCAAGGCTTCCATGAAGTACTGGTTGAACATCTTCCTCGAAATGTGCTTTTTTACTTCCACACAAAAATCTAAGTAAGCCATTCTGTCCCTGTACACTGGGGACTCTGCAAAGTTCCTTATTAAGAAGTCTGCAAGTTCTTGTTTCTGCTGGTAGACTACTTGGAAGACTTTAGCACTTACTTGGCAGCAAGCTTCCCTTACTTTGCAAACGGAACTCTGCACAACTCCAAGCAAAGCAAAGAAGCACTCAGTTAGTTTTTGGGGTTGGTCTACTTGGTCTACTAACTGAGTCACTTCTTCCAGAATAACTACTTGTTGTCTCCACAACTTGCTTCCTTTTAAGATTTCAAGCAAGATTTCTAAAACCTCTGTTTGGTTTCCTAGCTGAACTGAAGCTTTTGCTGAGTTTTTGAGCACTAAGTGTCTGGAGTTTTGGTCTTTAAGGTTTGTTTTAAGTTTTTCTTGCAGGTGTTCTTTGTAGTTACTACTTGCTAAGCATATTTGGCAAAGTTGCTTTGTCAGTCTTTCAGACTTTTTTTCAGCACTGAGTATTATTTTCCAGAGCAAAGAGTTCACAGTTCCCAGAGCTTCTAGGAAGGAAGGAATGCTTTCTACAACTAGTTCTTTGGTTTCTTGGTCTTCTAAGTGTTTGGAAGCCCATTCTAGACATTTCTGGACTTCGTCCTTTTCAAGCACTTCTTTGAATCTTCTAAGGAACTCCCCCATGTGGTTCAAGTAAACTTTTACGAAGTTTGTTTTTTTAGTCTCAAAAATATCTTTTAGCAAAGTAGTTTTTACTTCTTTTAGCTTTTCTGGGCTCAACAAGTGCAAGACCCCAAAAAGAACTGGAAGTCCAGAGTCCAACACGTGCACAGTGTCGTCCCGGGCCAGTTTTAGTATTTCAGGGACTAGTTTGTCTTGAGAAGTCAAAGGAACTAACTTAACTAGTCCCCTACACATAGTTTTCCTCACAATCCACTCAGGATCTTGTGCCATCCTTAAAACTTTGTCGATAAGGTACGGTTGGTGCTTAGCAGCAGTAGCTAAGGCCACTGCACCCATTGCCCTTACGTAGTGGTCTGCACTGTAGCTTGAAATCTGGTCAATCAGTCTCACAGGGACTTCTTCCCAGGCTTCTACGAGTTCTTCCAAAACTTGACTCCACTTTGCCTGCAAATGTGCACTGGAGCACTCTGCTACGTCTGGAAACAGACCAATGAGCCTTTCTCTGCACTCAGTTGGAAACTGTGAAGAAGTAATGAGTAACTTAATGCCTTCAGCTGCTTCTTCCTGGGCAGGTTCGTTCCAGTAAGGGATGTGGTTCTATTTAAATCTTACGATCAGTGCAAAAACTACTTCTTTGAAATTGGGCTGCGAAGCGAAAGTACTTAGGTGTTTTACGATCCAAACTTTTTGAAAAGGCTTACCTGACTCAAGAAACAAAAGGGACTTTTGGACTTCAGTTAGTTTTTCTGAAATGAAGAGTTCTCGGATTTCTTCGTTAGAGTGAATTCTTTTTTTGAACTCTTCATTGATACATTCAATTGGGTTCTCTAGTAACCACTCAGGGTGAAAAGACATAATTTTTATTAAGATCTAGTTAAGCCAAGCTTCTTCTAAAGCTTCTTCAGCTGAAAGTCTATGCTGAGGGTTCTTTTCAAGGAGTTTGCTGATGAAAGCTATTGCTCTTCCTGATACTCCTTTTGATGCTAAAAAAGTGTAGTCTACTCTAGAACTTTCAGCTAAGAATTCTTGTTTAGACACTCCTCTGAAAGGTCTTTTCCTGCTTAGTAAGAAATACAATACCACTCCCAAACTATACAAGTCAGCTTTGCAGCTGTAAGATGAATTAGTAATTATCTCTGGAGCTAAGTAACCGAGACTTCCTGACTGGGAAACTGAGTTACTTTTTTCGGACTCAGAAATCCCGAAGTCAATTAGTTTAAAGTTTGAAGAGTCAATAACTATGTTTTCAGGTTTGATGTCTCTGTGGATGATCCCTTTTTGGTGGAGGTAACTGAGTGTTTTTAAGAATTGCTTCGAAAAAGCAATAGCATTATCTTCAGTAAAAGGACCATTTTCAGTTAAAGTTTTCAGTAGAGTCTTTCCTGGAATATACTCCATTACTAAGTACAGCTTTGAATTGGTTTCGTAAACCCTAATCAAGTTTACTATGTTGGGATGGTTTAGTTTGCGCATTATTTTGATCTCAGATCTTAAGCAAGCCAGGGCTTTGGAGTTGTTGATTACCTCTTCGCTTATGACTTTAATTGCAACTGGTTGAGAAGTTTCTTTTTGCTTAGCAAAATAAACCTTACCAGAACCACCCTGGCCTATAAGTTCCCCGAATTCATAGTCGTCAAAGATGTCTTCTAAAACAGCGTGCTTTTCGAGTTGCGAAACCCACTCTTCCAAACTTGCTTCGTCTTTGGCGTAAAAGTCCTCACACATCTTCTCACTGAGCAGACTAAACCCAAAACGCTCCTTTTCTCCGTTAGACTCATAAAACACTCTAAGTATTTTCCAGGAAAGGTCTGTTTTAACTAGTCTGTTGAGTCCGCCTTTCCTTATGTAGTAGAGTTTTGAGGATCTTAGGAAAAAGTTTTTCTTGACCATACTGTTAATTCCTGGTACGTACAAAGACCCTCTGTAACTAAAACCTTTACTTGCAGTGCCAATAAACGAGTCAAATATCCAAAAGTGCTGATCTACATTGTCATTAAGTTTTGAAACAAGTTCTGGAAACATAAATGTATAAAGATGTAGTTAGTAGGTTTAAGTCCGGTTGATAATAATATGAGTAGTAATGACAAACTAGCCAGGGCCCAAGCACTAATCGAAGAAAAGAAAAAACAACTCTCAGAACGAATACAAAAAGTAATGACCACTCAGCAAAACCAAGAAAAGAAACAACAACAACGACAAAAAGAACTCGAAAAACAAAGAAAAGAAATCGAAAAGTGGCGCAAAGAAAAAGGCTTCAAGCCCAAAAAACCCCCAGTAGACACCAAAACAGAGCTCCTAGAAGCAGAGTCAGATGTAGAGTCCCCCGTGACTACTATTCACGAAGCCCCTGAAAGCCTAACACAGGAACCCTCAGAACAAAACTCAACTCCAGAAGTCCCTCAAGAAGAAACTTCCAGCGTCAAAAAAGACTCTGACTCGGAAAACGACTTAGACAGGTCTTTCCAGTTCGAAATAGCTTCCCAAATGAAACTAATACAAAGAGGTTACAAGCAAAAGTCCATGGAATTCGAAAACAAGAAACAAAACATCAAACACGAACTCCTCAAAGCTTTTTTCCACAACGAATTCTGGGCTGAAGAAGAACTTCAAGAATTCCAAACCTTCGGCAACCAAGAAGAACTCAAACAAATCCTCGAAGAAGCCGAACAAAAACCCTCCAAAACTCAATCAGAAGACGAAGACTCCCAAAAACCCAAGTTACTTGTGTTCGAAAACGAGTCTCGCAAAGACTGGTCACAGATAAAGACTAAAAAGCTCCAACAACTCCAACAAAGACAAACTGAAAGAACCCCTGAAAGAAAACCCAACCCCCCCTCCAGAGACCTTTCACCCAAACACTCCGTTTTGTCCGACCAAACCAAACAAGCCATTGCTTCTAAGTACCGCCGACACAAAAACCTGCCTAACCTAGTGTACACTAAGCCTTCTAATCGCAAACTCATTAAAAACGCCATCTCCCAAGTGTGCTTAGCAGGCGAACCCAACCGAGGTAAACGCCAAGAGGTTTTAGAACTCATAGACCAACTTCCAGAGGTGCTTTACTTTATAATAGTTTTTAAAAGCGAACTAGGCAAGAGAGACATGAAAGCCTTATACTCACACGACACCACAAACGGAGAAGTAGCTAAGGTCTGGGGCGCTCCCCATCTACCTGAGCTGTTGGAAAGCACTATGGTAAAAGTATTTTTCAGGTACGATTCAGGAGCTAGAGAGTTCAAGCCTTTGCAGTGCAAGGACTTCATAATCGCAACTGATGCAGTTGCCCTAAACAAGATTCCTAAATTATACAGTTAATCCTTAGAGCTTAACCACCTGTTGTCTAAACTTTTGATGTCACAAGGAAATATAGGCTTCTGCAGAACCTTGTTAACTTTGTTGTGCATAACACACACCCAATTGCTCAAACTTTCCCTAGACTCAACTTTAGGGGGCTCTTTAGCAATGCTTTTTCTAAAGTGGTAAGCACACGACTTACAAGGAAACACCCTAGCAAACGAGTGTATGAACCTTGAAAAAGTTTCTTGTGTGGATGAATCTGGATTTTCTGGGTAATGCGCCGCCATAGTGTGTAGTAAACTCCACCCTGCCCTTCCTACACGAGTTCTGTCAGGAGGGCACTCAGCTTCGTAGTCTACCGCAAAGCCTTCTCCGCTCAAAGGAGTAGTTTCTCTGCAGACTTCTTCGTCACAGTCCATATATATTGTTCATGGAAGATAAAAGTAACTACATTCAGCAACTGGAATCTAAAGTCCAACAACTCGAAGAAGAAAACAGTTCCCTTAAAGAAACCATCCAGATTCTTCTCGGCAAACTAAAGCAAAAAAAGTCAGGCAGAGCTGAAGGTATTATGTAAGCAGAGACATTCCCAAGACTGGGTACTCTTCTGGACCCGACGACCTAGAAACTGAGTTACTGGAGCACATTGAGATGGATAACCTTTCTGCACTCCAGTCACTCCAAAATGTAGGAATCGACTACTACTTCTCTGGAACTGGGAACTACTTAATCCACGAAGCCGTGAAAGCAGGTGCTATTAAGATTTTGAACTACTTAGCTTCTAAAGGTGCAGACCTAAACGCTGTGTCTAAAGACGAAGAAACAGCACTAACTTTAGGTGCAGAACTCGGCAGGCACGACGCTTTGTGCATCATACTGCAGCAAGGCCGTGGAAAAGTGGATATTAACTACCCCAACCGCTTAGGGTTCACTGCTCTCCAAATAGCAGTTAAAAAAGGCCACAAAGACCTAGTAAGCCTTTTAGTTGAGCAAGGAGCTGACATTGAAGTCACAACAGCTTTAGGAGACTCTTTGCTAAGAATGGCTCAAAGGGCTGGGCACCAAGAAATAGTTATGCTCTTAGTGAACGCTGGGGCTTCTCTTAGATAAGTTATTTATTGGATTTAAGACTCCTTTCAAGTCCGTTGAGGGCGTTGACGAGTCCGTCGAACTGCTTCACGTCAATGTTAGCAACGACTTCTTCGATCTTCCGGACTCTTCGAATGACTTCTTGGATGCGGGAGTCTTCTTGAAGAGTAGGTTGTTCTTGGGTTGCCATTACAGGCAGAGTTCGTTCATGGGGTTCTTTGTTCTTGACTGACTTTTCGACTTCTTTCATAGACCTTTTAGGGTACCTTCTCCACTTCAGGAGCAAAGTAGTGGCTTGTTTATTTTTGATTCCAGGAAGTTCTTCGATTTCTTTTTCCCACTTTTCTTGTTCTTCTTTCATGCGCATCACGCTGCTTTCGAACTCCTTTTTACGATTGCGTTTTTCAGCAAGTTTGTGGTTGAGTACTGACATTTGTCTTTCTCGTTCCCTTGCTATGACTGACTCTAGTTCACCTAGTTCTTTTTGGTGCTGGGCTATGAGTTGTTCCATTTGTTCTTTTGAAATGTTGCCGCGTTTCTCTAGTTCTTCACGTTGTCTTCTTTGTTTCTCTTGTAAAGCTTTCTTTTGTTCCATGAGTTGTTTTTTCTTTTGGATCCTTTCTTCACGTGACCTTTCTTTGGCAATCATATCTTCAAGTTCTCTTTGTTGGGCTTCTCGTTGGTGTTTGAGTTGGGACTTTTTGTTTTCGAGTTCTTCTAGTTTTTTCTTGCCTTCTTCTTCGATGGTTTGTTTTTCTTGTTTGAGTTTGTTTTCGTAGTCGTGGGCCACTAAGTCTTGGTCAGGTTGGTTTAGGTACCTTCTCATCTCAGCAAGTTGTGAGTCGACTAGGTCTAGTAATTCTTGTTGGTTGAGTTGTTGTTGGTTCTTCCAGGCTTGTTCTTGTTCGGACTCGCATTCTTTGATATAGTGGTAGTCTAGCTTGTTGAGAGCTTCGCTTTCTTCTTTTTGGATCTGAGCTATGGCAGCTTGATCTTTGCCTGCAGCTCTTGACTTCTGTTTGAATTCTTTGCGCACCATTTCTAGGTCGTGTGCTTTGCGCCGGAGAACGTCTTGGATGACCTGCTTTTGCTTCTTAGCAAGTTTCTTTTTGAGTTTTTCTTGTAGTTTGTACCTTTCTTTTTCGTGTTTGGCTTCTAAGAGTTGTTTCACAGCACTGAGTTGTTGGTCTTCAGGAATGCTACTGATAGCTTCTTTGATGGCTTTTTCGAGTTTTTGGGAGTTGTTTTGGCTGTGTTGGAGTTTTTTCTGGAGTTCGAGATTGTTGCGTTCTTCTTCTTGTTGCTTCTTGATTGCTTGTATTTTTTCCTGTCTTTTTTGTCTCCGGGATTCAAGTCGTTGTTCGAGGTCTTTTTTCTGGTCTTGAGTTTGTTGTTCAGTGAATTTCTGGAGTTTGGTTTCAGTGTCTTTTAGCATGGTCATGAGTTGTTCTTTTTCTTGGGGGTCAGCTTTTTCTATGGTTTGGAGCAGTTGTTCTCTTTTCTTTTCTAAATTAACTTTTTGTTTGTTGGCTTTAGGAGTGGCTGCTGGGATTTCTGGTTCTTTAAGCTGAGTTTCGGCTTCTATGAGTTGGGCTTTGTGCTTTTGTTCGAGTTCTTTGATTTCAGAGTCTTCTTCGGAGTCGTAGAGTCCTTTGACAGCTGAGTTCACAGCTTCCAAAGTAACTATTTCATGCTGTCTGGTTTGGATGTTTTTCTTTTCGAGCTCTTGTTTGTTGGTTAAGTTGTCTATTTGTTGTTTTTTGGATGTTTGGCTTTGAGCTTGTCTTTGTTTTTTCCTTTCTTCGAGTTTTTTAAGTAGTTCTTGGTGCATTTTCATTTGGTTTATGCTCAGCGAACTTTCTAGGTTCTTGACTTGTTCTTCGTACTCAGCTAAGTACTTGCGTGACTCTTCAGGGTCTGCTGCAATTTTGTTTTGCATTTGTTCGTGGAGTTCCCGAGCTTTTTGGCCGAAAACTTGTTCTCTGACTTGTTGTTTTTCTTGGTTGAACTCTTGTTCGAGTTGGTTTTCTTGGTCTTCTAGGTCTTTTTCGAGTTGCCGTCTTTCGTTTTGGTGTCTTTTGTTCATGGATTTAGCTTCTTCTTGGAGTTTCTGTTTTTCTTGGGCAAGTTGTCTTCTTTGTTGGGATCGTTTGTTAAGTCGTTCTTTGAGGTGTTCGGAGTTTTGGTACTTGTCCTGAGAAAGGTTGTTTTCGAGGGACTGCAGTTGGTTTTGGAGTTCGCTCATGAGTTTTTGCTTGTCTTGTTCCAGTAGTTCGGAGTTTTCTTCGATTTCTTTAATGGCTTCTTGATAGTCTGAGTCCACTGTGCCTGCTACTGTCAGAGTGCTGGTGTCTAGTTGGTTGAAGGAGCTAGTAGGTCTCCTCCTAGTTTTGCCTGGGTTGCTTTCCAAGGGTTCTAGTAGTTCGTACAGCACGTTACTGAGGTCTTCAGTTTCTTGCTGCAGTGACTTCAGGCGGTCTTGGATCTCGTTTGAGTTTTTGTCTAGGAACTCCTCAACTACTCTGTTGTTGCTTCGGATTCTTTCTTTGATGGAACTGATAAGAGTGTTGTCTATTTGGTTGTTCTCATCTAAGTTCTCTGTAGGCTCAAGAGTAGCTACGTCAGGCTTATCGTGGAAAAGCATTTCTTTGACTTCGTCAGCGTCAGACCCAGAGTTGTCTATTTCTTTGCCTTCAATCACTAGCTGCATAGTAGTTCTGGTTCCTTCGTCACCTTCAATTCTCATTTTGTGGTTGCGTTTTCTGTAAGGAACTTTCTTTTTGCTAGGCAAGTCCCAAGTGAGTTTTCCGTAGTAGTAAGAAAGTGCTGTCAAAATCAGTATTGCTACCACTAGAATGAGCATAAGTCCTATAACTACTTCCCAGTCTATTTTCAAAACTAAGTTTTCGTCCAGCTTAGTGCCTAGCACGTGCATCGAAGCACCAGTGCGGGGCTGGATGGGTTCGTCAGCGTTAGGACAGGTTTCGTCGTTGCCCATAACTCCAAGCATCATCTGTTTGTTTTGGTTACTAGAGTCTCCAAACAAGTAAATCCCTGGTTCTTCAAAAGTATACCCAAAGGTAGAAATGCTTTGTTCAGTCACCAAAGTTTTCAAGTAGTCAAACTCAGAGTAGTCAAAGGCGGAATTAGTGTTGACTAAAGAGTCCTTCATGTAAACTGGGTAGTGGTCTTGAGTCACTGAGAAAACCATAGTGTCCCCAGCGTCTATACAGATCACTGGGTTTCTAATGCTAGGAGTGGACTCTTGCAGTCTTCTCCCAGTTTGGTTCTGCATTGCTGAAGTTATTCCGTAAAGACCCCTTACTTCTCCGTCCCCGAACTCAACAG
>PR_CR_10_Liq_1_inCRDRAFT_1000647_pt1 | contig 21319 bp, 18 predicted proteins | sample PRCRCaboRojoPR_3_FD_10241 | JGI IMG/M metagenome (IMG submission 10241)
GCCACCGTGGCTTTCTCCCCCGCCGATGCCAGCGGTTTTGTGCGCTTAAACGGCGAGCGAGTGATTGGCGTTGGGGTTATCCGCCAGGCCGGCTCNAATACCATTCAAATNTCNGATGGCGTGCGGCAAGCGGTGGCCGATATCAATGAGCGCTTCGATGAGCTTTCCCTAACCATTATTTCTGATGACGCAGTATTTATTCGTGGGGCTGTGCGCGAGGTTATTCTCACCCTGGGTGTGGCTATTTTGGTGGTCATTGCCACCATCCGGCTGTTCTCGGGCTCTATGCGCCTAACCCTTATTCCAGCCATCGCCATTCCCATTTCGCTTATGGGCACCCTGGCTGCCAGCTGGGCGCTAGGATTTTCAGTAAACATACTGACGCTGCTTGCATTGGTCTTGGCCACAGGACTTATCGTTGATGATGCCATTGTGGTGCTTGAAAGTGTTCAGCGCCGCAGGGCAGATGGTTTAGGTTCCAGCGCCGCGGCAGTGGTCGGCACCCGCAAGGTGTTCTTCGCGGTCATTGCCACTACCGCTGTACTGGTAGCGGTGTTTATCCCCATTGCCTTTTTGCCAGGGACCGCCGGTCGTTTATTTCGTGAATTCGGTTTGGTGCTGGCGGTGGCAGTAGCTATTTCGTCTTTTGTGGCGTTAAGCCTAGTGCCTGCGGCCATGGCACGGCTGGCACCCCATGAGCCAAAAACCCGCCTACTCGATGGCCTGGGCAAAGGCCTGCTGTCCTTCTACGACCGCAGCCTGGGTGCAGCCCTGCGCTACCCATGGCTAACGCTGCTAGTTTGTGTAGCTGCAGCGGGCAGTGCCGGTGCCTTGTATGAACAGCTGGAGCAAGAGTTGCTACCCTCTGAGGATCGAGGCAGCTTCTATGTTTTTGCTAGGGGTCCTGACGGCGTGGGACTTAGCTACACCGAACGACAAGGGGATCGGTTAGAGAACATCCTGCTGCCCCTCATGGAGAACGGCGAAATAGAGGCGCTGTATTCCGTCATTGGCCGCTGGGATCCGAACATTGTGTTCATTAATGCGCGTCTAGCCCCCTGGAATGAGCGAGTACGTAGTCAGCAGGACATTGCCGATGAACTAAAACCACTGTTCGCCAACCTCCCCGGTATGACCAGCCGTGTCTTCAGCAGCAACTCCCTGAATTTACGGGGCGCGTCCGGGGGCGGTGTCAGTCTGGCGCTTCTTGGCACCGACTACGACAGCATGTTCGAAGCCGCCAGGAACTACACCGATGCCATCCGAGAGCGTCTCGATACCGTCAGCGGACCGCGAATCAGCTACAACCCGTCCCAGCCCCAGTTGTCGGTGCGCATCGATCGCCAGCGTGCAGCCGATTTAGATATCCCCTTAGACGCTATCGCCCAAACACTGCGGGTCATGGTGGATGGACTAGAGGTGGTTGATTTGAACGTGGATGATCAATCAGTACCGATTATTTTAGAGGCGGGCAGCGAGAGTATTGATGACCCATCGGACTTGGTGAATCTGTATGTGCGCACCAATAATGGCGTGCTGGTGCCGTTATCGAGCGTGGTCACCCTCGATGAGCGAGGGGTGGCGGGTCAGCTAGATCGACGGGCCCAACGGCGAGCCATTGAAGTCGATGTGGAAGTAGCGCCTGGGGTAGCGCTACAAACGGCAGTTGACGATTTGTTGGCCCTAGCCAAAGAGGTACTACCCGAGGATATCAGCGTAATAACCCGCGGTGAGGCGGCCACGCTTGATGAGACCACCCAAGATACCCTATTGACCTATGGGTTCGCGCTGCTGGTGGTGTTCTTAGTCCTGGTGGCCCAGTTCGAGAGCCTAATGTCAGCAGTGGTCATTATGACTATCGTGCCCTTTGGTCTGGCAGCTGCGGTCTTTGCCCTGTTTTTGACAGGTACCTCGTTAAACATCTATTCGCAGGTGGGGCTAGTCATGCTTATTGGCCTCATTGCCAAAAACGGTATCTTGCTAGTGGAGTTCGCCGATCAGCTGCGGGATGAAGGCAAGTCAGTCCGCGAAGCTATTGCCGGCGCTGCACACGTACGTATGCGACCCATTGCCATGACGTTGGTATCGACAGTCTTTGGCGCCCTGCCCCTTATCTTAGCCGCAGGCCCCGGTGCAGAAGCGCGCTCGGCCGTGGGCTGGGTGGTATTCGGCGGGCTGGGCATGGCGGCGGTGTTTACCCTGTATCTAACCCCTGTCGTGTATTTGGGTATTGCGCGGTTTGCTAAGCCTAGGGCTAGTGCTCGGGAGAGGCTGGAAGCGGAGTTGTCGGAGGTTTTGTGAGTTCGCCGGCGCTATCCAAGCCACTTACTCGCTCCCAATTGTGAACAAACCTTGCTGCTCGTCGCTGGTCACATGCACTCGCACACCAATGGCATCAGTGGTTGCTATCGTCTGAGCTGTGTCGGAATCACCCCGACCGGTGCACGCTATGAAACGCTCACCGGTTTCCTCTAAGACACCAATGATGATGGCTTTTTTGGCACTGCCATCTTTGTGGTAGTCCACCGTATAGGTTTCGATGCGTCCCGAGCCTTCCGGTGCCGCGGCCACTTTCACACGGTCTGGGTTATAGCCACTACCATTATCTAAATCTGCAAAACCTTGTTGTGGTTCTGTTGGTGGCTCGGTGCTGTAAACACCCACCGCATACTTCGATAAGAAGCCACCGTTGGCAGCCACTAATACATGACCACCCCGCCCCTGCAGGCGGGTCACTGCTTCTGCGATGGCATGCAGCGAGTAGTTATTACCCGGGCCACCAAAATACGGTAACCCGCCGGTTAATGTGAGCCCTCGGGGATCGGTGGCTGCCATGCCAATAACGCTTATGGCGTTAAATACCGCCACCGGGAAACAACTGTAAAAGTCGAATAGGTCGATATCGGCCAAGCTCACATTTGCGGATAACAGAGCTGCCTTCAAGGCACAACCGGCCGATGGCGCCGACCCTATGTCTGCACGCTCTATGACCGGTGGCTCGCTCGCCGCCCCGTGACCGCGAAGATATATTCGTTGCTCTGCGGGTACTTCGAGCTTATTCGCTAATGCTTCGCTCACAATCACCACGGCTGCACTCTGGTTAACCCGATCTTTCGCCATTAATCGCTGCGTGAAAGGGTGCGCAATCATACGATTACTAGACGACGGCGTAACAATATCGTCGGCTGACCACACGGGCTGCTCGGCAGCACTATAAGGGTTACGACTTGCCACTTTGCAGAGAGACGCCATGAGTTCACCCATTTCCCGCTGCCAGTCGTTCATAGACCAGCCCTGAGCTGCGCGCCGGGCGTTCTCGATAAGCCCATGAAACAGCGAGGGCGTGGTTAAACCGTGGGCCAACTCCTGCGGAGAGAGCATAGAGAAGTCGGCACCGCGGTCATCCACAGGCGCATCTAACGTTTCTGACCAGTCTGCGGGCGTGCCTTGCTTGGCCAAATAGCGCGCCGTTGCAATGGCCTCGCCACCGCAAACTATCACTGCTTGAGACTGACCCAGCTCAATTCTTTGGCAGGCTTCGGCAACAAGCTGCTGCGGTGTATCACCGCCGCTGGCCCCCCAGATCAAATGATCTGCAGATAGCCCTAAGCGCCTGGCAATAGAGGCTGGCATATTATTGCTGCGCCCAAAAGGAGACGCGAAGACAGGCGCAGAGTCTTCGAAGGTGCGCACCGCCATGAGCGTGTCGATGGCAGCTACAAGCGCAGCCCCACACGCGCCGGGTACTGCATTATCAATAGCTGCGCACGCCGCTTTGGCGGTGATGTCTGCTGGCGATAACGCTTCAAAGCTTTGGGAGTCTACTCGTTCGGTAAACTGTGCCGCTGAAATGATGACAGGCACGGAGTCATGCGAACGCGACGTCTTATTCGTTGCCATGTAACGATGTCCCTGTAGCCACTGCTCAAATACAGCACAAGGCTGCTAGTTAGTAAGCGCAACAGGAGCCTACAACNCTCCTGCAAAGGGTCAAGATGTGCTGCCACCTATTTCTCCTAATGCTCCCGCAATCATCTGTCAGCGACTACTACATAACTTTTATTACAAATAAATCGTCANATTTATTTGACGTTATGATCCATAACCCAGATCATCGGCGTAACTACCAATTACCGGTGATTCATGGCACCTACCGTCCTGCTGACACTAGGCCGCCTACCGAAGGCGCTCACNTTAGCCCGCTGCTTAAAAGCACAGGGCTGTAGGGTGGTCGTTGCCGAGCCTTTCAACTGGCATTTGTCGAAGCCCTCAAACGCCATTGATGCNTGCTGGATCACCCCNTCNCCCAATCTTAATCCTGCCATTTATCGAGGATCGGTTGCGCAACATCGTTGAAGCAGAATCGATCGACGTTGTAATCCCTATCTCTGAAGAGAGCCAGTATGTGCTGGCCTNGAGTACCGGTGACACGANCGAGCTTGGNGCCCCNGTGCTTGGCCCATCGGCAGAGCTATACAGCCAACTGCAAGACAAATGGTTATTTGTGCAACGCGCGAAACAGCGCCAGGTTTCTGTACCCTACTCTGCCCTCGCGGAACATAGCAGTGGTGCTGACTTTGACGGGCCAACTGTTAGCAAACCCCGGCGAGGTTGCTCGGGCCTTGGTGTCACCATTCACCAGCAGTGCCCGAACCCTGCTGGACTTCCTGAAGGCAGCTTACTGCAGCAATACGTGTCAGGTGCCAGTTGCTGCAGCCTAAGTCTTCTCGAGAACGGCGTGCCGATTGCTACCGCTTTGTATCGATCCAAAGTAAATACCGGCACAGTGGCCGTGTGCTTTGAATCCATTACAACACCCGATGCGGTGAATGACTGGATAAGCGCCTTTTGTGCCGGGCTCGACCACACCGGGTTCATTGCTTTCGATTTCATCATTGATGCAGAGGGCGTGCCTTGGGGTATCGAATGTAACCCTCGGCTTACCAGCGGCATCCACTTTTTTAATGAAGAGTTTCTGGCTAGGTGGGTGCTCGATACTGCCGCTGTATCGCAAACGTCGCTTGTCAAAGGCTATTCGAAGAGCTATCCGACGGGCTGCTCGAAGAGCTATCCGACACTGAGTTACAACGCTCCCTCACTCCATGAGGAGGCTTTAAAACCAACGGGCCGCCGATATCAGTGGGGTTACAGTACCCTTACCGAGGCATGGGCGTCCCTGTTCCAAGGCAAACCTAGAAAGGCCTTACAGCACCTGAATGAACTGCGCAGCGCCCGAGATGTGGTGTGGAGCTGGCGAGACCCGCTGCCCTTTCTGCTCATGACACCCATGTCATGGCCCGTCTTATGGCCGGCCATCAGCGGCCGCATGTCGATGGCAGAAGCCAGCCAACGGGATATTGCGCCGCTTTTTAGTCAGCAGCCTTTAGTGAGCGAACACCATGGATTAAGCAATAACCATGGGTTACGCGATCATCAGTTGGTCAAAGGGAGCCACCCAGGTAGAGAAAGCCATTTAGCCAAAGAGAGCCATTTGGTCAACGAGAGCCCCAATGCTCACGATGCACCCTGGGAACAACAGGCCACGTGAAGCTGAATCTGCTGTGCCGGGCGAGTAGTGAGACGCGCCGCGGGGCGCACAGGCCCGGTATCGGCCCGTTTAAAATCGAAGGCGCGTACCAGGCNGGCAATGATCAGGATGGCCTCGGTCTGTGCGAAGCCCGCCCCAACGCAAACATGGGGACCACCCCCAAACGGAATATAAGCCCCGGGGTGCAACGCCGCCTCGTTAGCGGCAAGAAAGCGCTCGGGCTGAAAAGTGTGAGGCGACTGCCAGTAATCGCTGTGCCGATGAAGGGTCCACGGGGAGATCATCACCAACGCGCCGCGCTTNAGTTTACGAGGGCCTATAGTGGTAGCCTCAAGAGCCACTCGGGGCATGAACGTGATGGGCGGATACAAACGCAGGGTCTCGCGGAAAAAGGCTTTTACCAGGGGCAGTTTGCGGGTGTGCTCAAAGCCAATAGTGTCTTGACCAACTACCGCATCCACCTCGTCGCGCAAACGAGCTGCCCACTGGGGCTGCTCGGCAAGCAAGTAAAAGACCCAGGTCAGTACACTGGCCGATGTCTCGTGGCCAGCCAGGAAGAACACCCCCAACTGGTCAATAAGCTCGTCGCGGGTGAAAGGCTCGCCGCTCGCGTCATCCCGTGCGGCAATGACCGCACTGGCGATGTCGTTGAACTGGGCATCGGGGGCCAGATGGCTATCAACCAGCGTCCCCAAGTGGCCTCGAATACGTTCGCAGGCGGCCAGTACCGAGGCCGGCTGCTCTACCTCCGCCCATGCACGCTGAAAAATAAGCCGGAATATATCTACTTGGGCCACCGAGCGCTCGAACTCGGTGAAGTCCTCGAATACGTCATGGGCGACACCGCTATCGAGGGATGTGGAAAACGTGGTTCGGCAAATAATGTCGGCGGTCAAGTGACTCATGGCCAAGTCAATAGAGAAGCTCTGACCTGTTTCGGCATGGCTGCGCAGAGTGGCTATGTGATCCGCAACCGCCGCCTGCATAGCGGGAAACGCCAGACCAATGCGCAGTTGGCTAAACGCCGGATCAATCATGGCTCGCTGACGGCGCCAGCGCTCCCCGTCGGTTACAAAGATCGAACTGCCAATAAGCGGCTCAAGGGCATTGACCATCAGGTCACTTTTGGGAAATACCCCGTCGGCATCTCGCAGAATTTGCTGCACCAAGATCGGATCATTAAACAGCACCGTCGAGCGCCGGGAGTAACCCAAATTACCGACCGCAAATTGGTAGGCCTCGGCGGGCAACAGCTCCAACAGATTGCCATCACCGTGGCGCAATACCCGCAGCAACGAGGGCAAGGCGCCCATGGGCCTGGGGTGCGGCGGTGTGTACAAGGGGGGAACGGCAGGGCTTGGGGTCATGACCAACATCTCTCGCTAGCAGCGGTTGCAAAGCACAAGCCAGCGCTGGCCCGTTGCAGCAGTATGAGCAGGAGGACGCATGCTGTCGACCTTGACACTTTTTAAAGTCTTAGTGGCATTACACATTTGCAGCGGCAGTGTTGGCCTGGTGAGCTTTTGGATACCCATTGCAGGCAAGAAAGGGGCAGTGGCGCACCGCCGATTTGGCACTCTGTTNATTNACACTATGCTAGTAACGGGNATTGTGGCAGTGGNTATTGCGCTCACCACCCTNAGCGACCCCATAGGCACTCATCCCCACTTGGTAGACCATGAGCTCTTTACCGACAGGCGTTTAATTGGGGGCATCTTTGGCTGGATGATGCTGTACTTGGCAACGCTTACCGTGAATTTGGCGTGGCAAGGCAAGCTCTGCATTCAGAATCGCAATNATCATTTTAAAAACCGCGCTTGGCACAACTTGCTGCTGCAGCTTTTACTCACCATCGCAGCCGCCAACTGTGTATGGCAGGGTTGGCGGCTGAACCAACCCATGATGATGGGTATTGCCATGGTGGGTTTTGCCACTGTGGCCACCAATCTGTGGTTTATCTACAAACCCAGACCCACAGCTCTCGATCGGGTTAAAGAGCATATCAAGAGCTTGGTGGGCGCAGGTATTTCGGTTTACACCGCGTTTTTTGCCTTTGGCGCGGTACGGCTTATGCCTGAGCTTGCGTTAACGCCTGGGCTTTGGGCTGTGCCCCTAGTGACTGGTCTTGGGCTAATTATTTGGCATCAGCGGGTAGTGACGTTACAAACGAGGGCTCGCAGTGGGCGAGCAAGTGCTGGTCATCCAGTAGTACAAAGTCGGCAGCAACGCACTGCATGAGTGTTTCTGATACGGGCAACTCGGGTGAGAGTCCCGGCGTCACAGGCCAAGACTTGGATCAGACCGGTCGTGGTCTGAATCCCACGCATCAGGACTCGAGTATCAGTAATCATTGCTCGAATGCCAAGGATCAGGGCTCAGGTGCCATCGACCGCAGCGTGGGTCACAGTAAAGACCATCAAACAAACCTCAAAAAACCCGGCCAAAAAAACACAGTGGTTATTGGCGCCGGAGCTGGTGGTTTAGCTGCGGCTATTGAACTGGCACTTGCAGGATTTTCTGTCACCGTATTAGAGGCACACGAACAACCCGGTGGCAAAATGCGCCAATTAGCGGTGCCCGGCGCCAGTGCCACCGACACTACTACCCAAGGCATCGACGCAGGCCCAACGGTATTCACCATGGACTGGGTATTTCGCAATCTATTCGAGCGGGCTGGCCAATGCTTCGAAGAGCAGCTACCCGCCGAGTGCGCCAATGTGCTCGCGCGCCACGGCTGGACCGATGGCAGCCGGTTAGATTTGCATGCAAGCATTGAAGCCAGCGCAGAGGCTATTGAGACCTTTTCCGACCGCAAGAATGCCGACGGATTCATGGCGTTTTGTGACCGCTCGGCAGCCATCTACAGAACACTGCGCGACACGTTCATGGCCGCACAGCAACCGAACCCCTTAAGTTTGAGTTGGCGCGTCGGACTCCACCGCCTACCCGCGCTTTGGCAAACCGCGCCCCATCGCTCTTTGTGGGGCGCGCTGGGCGATCACTTTACCGACCCTAGGCTTCAGCAACTCTTTGGTCGCTACGCAACGTACGTAGGGTCATCGCCACTGCAATGCCCTGCAACCCTCATGCTGATTGCCCATGTGGAGCAAAGTGGTGTGTGGTTATTACCCGGTGGTATGCGCTCCCTGGCCGATGCGCTGTGCCGCGTGGGTCGCAATGTAGGCGTCGACTTTCATTTCTCGACACCTGCCACTGCCATTAACACCGATGCTGCAGGTCGTGTCTGCGGGGTGCACTCGGCCGATAACTACTGGGCAGCCGATGCGGTGGTCTTTGCCGGCGACCACGCCGCACTGGCTCAGGGTGTCCTCGGAGAAGACGTGAAGCGGGCAGTACCGCCCGTCAAGCCCAAGCAACGGGGTTTATCGGCGCTGACCTGGTGTCTGAGCGGACAAATGAGCAAGTTCCCTCTGCACTACCACACGGTGTTTTTCGACAAGCACTACCCACAAGAATTTGATGCGGTATTCAATCAGCGGCAAGTACCCGTAAAGCCGACCGTGTATTTGTGTGCCCAAGATCGAGTGGGTGGCAATGGCGACACCGAATTAACCGGCGATGAGCGCTTCTTGATGCTCATTAATGCGCCGGCCGATGGCGACACCGCCACCTGGCATGGCGATCAAATTGATGACGTGCGCCATCGAGCATTGGCTGTGATGACGGAATGCGGCGCCGAGCTCAGCTTTGATGACGCGCACTGCATGGCCACCTCCCCCTCTGACTTTCATCGGCTGTTTCCCGCCAGCGGCGGCTCTCTGTATGGGCGTGCATCCCACGGCATGATGGCCAGCTTCCAGCGCCCGGGGGCGCGCAGCAAAGTTCGTGGGCTGTATTTGGCGGGGGGAACAGTGCATCCGGGGCCCGGGGTACCCATGGCGACGCTGTCGGGGCAGCTGGCGGCTTGGGCGGTGGTGGAGGATGTGAAAACGAAAGGCTGATGTCTAAGGTAACCGTTTAATACAGTCGAGCAAAACTACTTGATCTCAGATCAACACAATGCTGCGCGCGGCCATTTATGCTTTCAACCTAAACAGACCATTGATAACCCCCAAAAAAGGACCTAAAGTACCCGAAAAGGGTCCTTCTTTGGCGTATCTAATGAACAACTATCCGTCTGCCATAGGTGATGTGCTATTCACTAAAACTCAACAGCGCGTATTGGCACTTTTGTATTCAAGACCAGAGCGCAGTTTCTATCTTAATGAGATAGTTCGCCTAGCAGATATGGGTAAGGGCACCATTGGGCGGGAACTACAGAAGCTTGCTTCCGTGGATTTGATCACCGTCAACAAGCAAGGTAATCAGACTCACTATCAAGCCAATTCGAACAACCCCGTTTTCAATGAACTGAAAGGGCTCGTCGACAAAACTTTTGGTGTTGTAGGGGTGCTTACCACTGCTATAGAACCACTGTTACCTGATATCGAATTCGCCTTTGTGTACGGTTCAATAGCTCAAGGAACAGAGAACGCGGAAAGCGATATTGACCTGATGATGGTCGCAGATCGCATGAGCTACAGCGATTTAATGAGCCGGCTTTTGGAAGCTGAACAGAGGTTAAACCGAAAAATAAATCCAACGATTTACTCGACAAAGGAATTTAACGACAGAATCGTCAATCAGCAGAGTTTCGTAGCCAGGGTTCTGGAGAAAAACATTCTGTGGCTGCATGGTAAGTCAAGCTTTGAACTTAAGCGCTACAACGGTCACGCAGAAGCGAGCTAACCATGGACGCCTTGGACAACCTAGTAAGAATCAACCAATTGAAAGCGGAGCCACCAGATCCAGCAGAATTTCAGGGAATGTTAAGAGCGGCCTCATTGAAATTGCAGGATGCGCAACTAAGCGGCCTCTCGAAAGATAGCCAGTTCACCCTGGCCTACGGCGCTGCTCATGCGTTAGCTTTAGCAGCTCTACGTTGGCACGGTTATCGCTCAGATAAACGCTACATTGTGTTCCAGTGCCTACAGCACACCCTAAATTTACCTGCAGAGGAGTGGCGTGTATTCGATTTGTGCCACAACCGCAGAAACTTGGCAGAATACGAAGGGCATCTTGAAATCGAAGACAGCCTGTTAAAAGATTTACTGCGGTTGACCAATAAGCTAGTTGAAAAAGTTAATTCATTGAACAAATAAAGCGCTCGCAACAGCTCAACTCCGGGGCTAACCTCTGCCCTGTTGGCCAAGGGACAAGTACGAACTTCACGCAACCTTTTTTATCGCTGCAGTGAAGCAAGACTTAGTACCATACTCGAATAAGTAAGGAGTATTTCATGCCGCACCCAACAAAAGTCGAAACCTGCGTCACCATATCGGAATTTAAAAAGAACCCCAGTGCCACTGTTGCGCGAGGCGACGGCTTTCCTGTCGCTGTACTGAATCGAAATAAGCCCGATTTCTACTGTATTCCCGCCGCCGCGTGGGAAAAGATATTGGAGCTAATTGAAGACGTAGAGTTAAATATCACTGCGGATTCTCGGCAAAACCAGGCAGTGATCGGGCTGGAGTTAGATGACCTATGAGCGAGCGTTTGGAGAGCCCGTAACAGCCACGACCCAAACCAGTGCAGGGGCGACGACCGTCCTAGGCACCACGATGCCGCAGTTACATAACAGTACTCAAACAACCACCAGTCCTGCCACAGCCACCATCAAAACTGCTGCCACACGGTTTAACAGAACCAGGTTCGCATCATTCTTAAGCACCCGCCCCAGCCACTTTCCCCCGCCCGCGTATAGAGACATCGACAGGAATTCGGTGGTTAACATCACCGCCAAGAACGCCACCAGCTGCTGACCTTTGCTGGCCTCGGGATCCATGAAACCCGGTAAGAGGGCAATCATGAAAGCCCAGCCCTTGGGATTCATTACCGCGGTGCTAAAGCCCAGAAGGACCAGCGCCACAGGCGCAAGCTGATTACTCCGAGTCCTAACACCAAAGTGCTCGTGGGAGTGCCACAACTGCCATGCAATCCAGAGCAGGTACGCTGCGCCAACCAGCGCTAATGCATTGAAATACAGCGTATCCAGGGTCAGTAGCCAGCTGAGCAGCAGTACCGTCAGCGTCACCACCAGGGCCACACCCGCCAGCTCACCGAGCATCATCCACAAGGTGCGTCGGTAACCGAGAGTAAGACCCAGAGTAAACGCCAAGGTCATGCACATGCCTAGCGTCAATGACACCGCCGCAATGGTGGGAATAAACAACAGCAACAAATCTGGCGTCATAAACTTACAGCGGCGTGCAGCGGTACCTATTCACAGGACGGCCACAAAGGACACTGCGCAGTGTTACCAGAACAAAGCATTTGCTTTGCAATGTCACTGATTCGCGATTCAACCAGCGCTCCACCTTCCACCTGTGCCACGCGCTCAGTCAGAAGGGCTTTCAGTTCATCTATTGCCTTATCGCTGGATTCCGCCTGCAAGGAATAAGCCCCCTTCTTATAAGTCATTCCATGTCCATTTCTTTTTGCAGGCGATCCATATCGAAGTCCTCGGCGATACCACTTTCAAGGCCCTGAATAATAGCGGCTTGTATCGCTGTCACCTTCTTGGCTCGAAGCTGATCTTTACGGATAAGGTCGCGTACGTAATCGCTGCTATTAAAATACAGCCCACTCTCGGTTTGTGATTCCACCCAATCGCGGATGGAATCGGGGAGCGAAATATTCATTGTCGCCATAGCTGAAATCCGGTTTTTGCTCCTTTGCTCTGGAATAGCTTAGCAAGGTTTGCCAACCGCAGGCGGACTAGATCGTGACGTTCCTACTTTTCGTATGTCGTCGGCTTAAACGGACTGTCGCCTCTCAAAGGCCCTGCAGTTCACTGCTGACTGGATAAAGTTCTCTGCCAAAAAGCATCCAGCGCAGCTACCGTCTCGGGCAGTAACTCCCAATGAGGCAAACCCAAACTGGGTGCTACATGACCCACTTGAACGTTACTGTGCTTCCCTGCAAAGGCGGGCAGCTGAGTAAAATCTACATTCGGGTCACGGTCGTGGAGCACCAAAAACGGCTGTGACACCTTTGAGTAAAGTGTAGATGGCGCACTGGGCGTGAACAAACGCATAGAGAGAAACGCAAAAGGCCCATAGTGGGCATCGGCTACCCGCGCTGTTGTTTGCGCATAATCGAGAAGCGGTTTGGGGATTGGCCCGACGAAGGCTTTACTCAGAAAGAAGCGAATGCTGGGCCCCGACGTCAACAGACGAAATAACCCGCGACCCAGCAACGGCGTGCCCACAACCTTATCGACCTTGCGCGATACCGACTCACCCGGTGGTTGGCGTCGACTAAACCCTGTGGGCGAGATACCTACTAGAGAATTTGCGGGTGCGTTCAGCTCGCCCAGAGCACGCGCGGCGAATTCGGTGGTTAAGGACAAGGCCACAATATCGGCGGGCTCTCCCTCTAACGCTACCAAGAAATCATGTAAGCACTGGGCGAAAAATGACGGTGAGTAAGCTAAGGGGCCGCGCTGGGATTGGCCAAAACCCGGTAAATCGACGGCATATACTGGCCGCTTGCCACGATAGGCCGTGAACAAGGGCGACACTTCCATGGCGCTGGGCGCTGCGTTCACGCTGTGTAACAACACCAAGGGTCGGGCGGTGGCGCCCTGCTTGTCAGCATCGAAATGCGTATCGGCGTAGTAACGCAAAGTCACACCACCACTGACCGTCAGGCTGTGNAGGTCAGCATCGATCGCGTTAGGTAATACCGAGTTTTGCATCAGGGAACGCTTCCAAGTCGTCGGCGAATAATCAGAGGTCGATGACACAAGCTTCCTGCAAAAATAAGTGTCAACGAGATGATACGTACAAATAGCCACGACTGGTTTACACTGACCACCGAAATACACAGGCAACAGGTGATGATGTGGCAGTAGCCTACCCCTTTACCGCCATTGTGGCGCAGGAAGACATGAAACGGGCGCTCATGATAGCGGCGGTCGATCAGGATGTTGGCGGCGTGCTGGTCATGGGCGATCGCGGTACCGGCAAATCCACCGCAATCCGCGCACTGGCGGCCCTGCTGCCAAAAATGGACGTAGTAGAGGGATGCAGCTACAACTGTGATCCCGCGCAGCCCCCGGCGAATCGCTGCCCCCAGTGTCAAAGCCGCAAGGACAAAGCCGCCGCTAAAACCATCAAACGTCCCCTACCCGTCGTTGATTTGCCACTCGGCGCCACCGAAGACCGGGTCATTGGCTCGCTCGATATCGAAAAGGCCCTGCACGCAGGGGAAAAAGCCTTCGAACCGGGCTTACTGGCACGGGCACACCGGGGATTTTTGTACATCGATGAAGTGAATCTGCTGGAAGACCACATTGTGGATGCCCTTTTAGACGTGGCTGCATCCGGTGAAAACGTAGTGGAGCGCGAAGGCTTGAGTATTCGCCACCCCGCTAAGTTTGTACTGGTTGGTAGCGGCAACCCCGAGGAAGGTGAACTTAGGCCGCAACTGCTCGATCGATTCGGTATGTCCGTCGAGGTGACTACCCCGAAAGACATTCAAACCCGTGTCGAGATCATCCGTCAGCGCGATACTTTCGAGCGCGATCGCGAGGCATTTCTTAAAAAATGGCAACGTAAAGAAGGGGCACTGCGCCGGAAAATCGAGGGCGCCCGTGGTCGGGTCAACGACATCGATACCCCCACCGACATCCTAGAACTGGCAGCCACGTTGTGTACCGCATTAGGCACCGATGGTTTGCGCGGTGAACTCACCCTAATTCGCGCTGCACGGGCAAAGGCTGCGTTGGAGAATGCCGATCACGTCAGTCCTGAGCATTTAAAATCTGTGGCGCCGCTAGTGCTAAAACACCGGCTGCGCCGCGATCCCTTGGATGACGCGGGCAGCGCGGTTCGTGTGCAACGGGCCATGCAGGATGTCTTCGGCGAAGAATGCTAAACCCTGCCGATCAAGGTACTAGCAGTCTCCCCCTTGACGGAGGCGCATCGGCGCTGCTGTGGCAGCAAGCCGATACCGTCGCTACCCTTCTGGCCATGGCGCCCGACCTATTCGGTGGCGTATGTCTGCGGGCGGCGCCCGGCCCCATCCGCGATCACTGGTTAGCCCAATTAAAAACCCGGCTAGGTGACAAGCCTTTTCGGCGCATTCCCAGCCACGTAACTGAGGCGCATTTGTTGGGCGGCCTCAATTTAGCGGCAACCTTGCGCAGCGGGCATGCGGTTGCCGAGCGGGGTCTCTTGGCCCATTGCCATGAGGGTATAGGAGTATTAGCCATGGCTGAGCGCTGCCAGGCGCAAACCATCGCCCATATTTGCCAAGCCCTCGATCAAGGTGAAATTACCGTGCAGCGCGATGGTGTGCACTGCAAACACCCCGCTCAGTTCAGTGTTATCGCCCTCGATGAAGGGCTAGAGGACGAGCACCCCGCCACAGCACTTACCGAGCGATTAGCGTTTCATATCGACCTGTACAGCATCAGCATTCGTGATATCGACGATAGCGATAGCCACCACATAACACGTGCAGCCAAGCACTATGACACCGTTACCTTGTCGGCGGATCATGATATGCACATTGCCAGCGCCGCCGATGCGCTAGGGGTGGAGTCGCCGCGCGCATGGATTTTTGCCGTGCGCACCGCCCGGGCATTGGCGGCTCTTGCCGGCCGTGACAGCACCACAGACGATGACATCGCCGGTGCTATTCACCTGTGCTTATTGCACCGGGCCACACGCTTGCCCCAGAGCACAGAGGAGCAGCCACCCGAACAAGCGCCCGAGGAGCAACAGACACCGGAGCCACCATCAGACCCGCCAGACGCCGAGCCCTCTGCCGACGAGTCCAACTCCTCGAATGACAAAACCCAGCAGCAGGCCATTCCCGATCAAGTATTGGAAGCCACGGTGGCGGCCATCCCCCATGCGCTGTTAGAGCAGTTGAAAACACAGCTTCGGGGTAAAACACGCACTCCGCACAGCGGGGTTGCTGGTGCCCTGCAGCGTCAGCTGAATCGCGGGCGGCCCGTGGGTGTCATGCCGGGGGACCCACGTCGTGGCGGTCGACTAAGTGTTATCGATACATTGCGCGCTGCGGTGCCCTGGCAAAAACTGCGCCAGCAAACCAACCCTACTCACTCCGCTGCCATACACATTGAACGCGGGGATTTCCGCCTGACCCGCTTCCAGCAGCGTAGTCAAAGCACCACCGTATTTGTGGTCGATGCATCGGGTTCAGCGGCCCTGCACCGGCTGGCCGAGGCAAAGGGGGCTATTGAGCTGTTATTGGCCGATTGCTATGTCAGGCGGGATGAAGTGGCGCTTATCGCTTTTCGAGGGGAATCGGCCGAACTGCTGCTACCCCCAACCCGCTCGCTGGTACGGGCCAAACGGGCACTAGCGGGACTCCCTGGTGGTGGCGGTACTCCCCTGGCTAGCGCCATCGTCATGGCCACCGAGCTTACCGAGCAAATACAACGTCGGGGCGCCACGCCAGGTCTGGTGTTCTTAACCGACGGGGTTGCCAACATCGCCCGCGACGGTAGCAAGGGACGCGAGCAGGCCGGCAAAGATGCAAAAGCTGCGGCACAGCACTTGCGCCACAGCCAGTGTAAAAGCATCGTTATCGACACCTCACCTAGGGCACAACATCGCGCCAAAACCCTCGCAGCTGCCCTCAATGCCCGCTACGTGGCTCTCCCCCAAGCCGATGCCAATCGTCTGAAACAGGCGGTACAGCAGGCGGGTATTAGCGGCTAATGATGGGGCCCCCGAAGAACTGGCCACTTGTCAGCCACGGGCAACGGGTGCGCACAGCGAGTATGGACTGGTATGTGGTTACCCTGGGTCAGGGGCCTGCTCTGTTGCTTCTACACGGTACAGGTGCATCGGGGCACTCGTTCGCCGGTATTGCAGAGGCGCTAGCCGATGAGTTCACGCTAGTCATTCCCGATTTACCCGGCCAAGGCTTCAGTCAGTTACTGCCCGCCTCAGAGACGCATCTTGCGGGTTTTGCCCAGCGCTTGCAGGAACTCCTCAGGGCCCTGAACGTATCCCCCGAGTGGGTTATTGGGCACTCGGCGGGGGCAGCCCTGGGCACCTATTGCGCACTGACACAGCGGCTGACGCCGAGAGGACTCATTGGCATCAACGGTGCTTACCTTCCCTTCGGTTCGGTGGCCGCGCCGGTTTTTAGCAGTGCCGCAAAACTGATGGCGCGGTCGAAGCTGCTAGCGTGGGTAACCGCCGCCCACGGCCTGTTCGAGCGCCCTATCCGTAACCTATTAAAAGAAACCGGATCAGAGCCCACCGATGATATGGTGTTTTGTTACAAAACCCTGCTCAGCAAACCCCAGCATATTACCGGCACCTTGCGCATGATGGCGGGCTGGCGCCTACAAGAGTTAAAAGCGCGACTACCGCAGCTGACTATCCCTCTAGAGCTAATGGTGTGCACCAACGATCAAACCGTGTCCCCATGGCAGTCAGAGCGCTTAGCTGAATTAGTGGCTAGCAGCCGACTTCATCATGTGCATACCCTGGGGCACCTGGGTCATGAGGAGCAGCCGGCTCAGTTTGCTAATGCTATTCGGGCTATAACAAGTATCTAAGCCGATGGGAGCGTTACGAGTCGCTATTTAAAATCCACACGTTGGATGGAACTCTCATCTCATCTCACAACAGCCAGTGGCTAACCATTTATAAGATCGGTTAACCCCTGAGGGCTTCCGGACTATCCAAAAACCAAGCATAAGTGGATTGAATTCCATCCTCCAGATTGATACTCGCTTCCCACCCCATCTTAGCTAGTCGACTGACATCCATAAGCTTACGGGGAGTCCCATCGGGTTTTGAAGGATCAGTGAGAATCTCACCTTGGAATCCGATTACCCTACCGACCAGTGCGGCAAGTTCGAGAATTGATATGTCGACGCCCGACCCGACATTGATGTGACTAAGCATGGGACTGGTGTTTGCGTCATAGACCGCTTTAGGCAGATCAAACACAAACAGTGATGCCTCCGCCATATCATCTACATGCAAAAACTCTCTCCGCGGCGTGCCTGAGCCCCATATGGTTACACTCGGCGCTCCTTGCTGCTTCGCCTCATGAAATCGGCGTATTAGTGCGGGTAATACATGACTATTCTCTGGGTGAAAATTATCCCCCGGCCCATATAAATTTGTAGGCATCACTGAGCGGTAATCAGTCCCATGCTGCCGGTTATAACTTTCACACAATTTTATCCCGGCAATCTTAGCTATCGCGTAGGGTTCATTTGTTGGCTCTAGGGTTCCGCTGAGAAGTGCAGCTTCCGACATTGGCTGTGCCACCGCTTTGGGGTAGATGCAGGATGAGCCAAGTTGTAACAATCGCGTGATCCCGGCCTCGAACGCCTGATGAATAACGTTACATTCGATCATCAAGTTTTCATAAATGAACTCGGCAGGGTACGTATTATTTGCATGAATTCCGCCAACTTTAGCCGCCGCGAGGATCACACTATCAGGCCTCTCCTCTTGCATGAACTGTCGAACAGCGTGTTGATCGGTAAGGTCTAACTCAGCACGAGTGCGAGTGATGACATCAACACCGCCACGGGATTTGAGCCGCCTCACAATTGCACCTCCCACCATGCCGCGGTGACCGGCAACGTAAATTCTCGTCATGGTCAGCTTTCCACAGCCACGGGCACATCATAGCCGTGCGCTTTTAGCAACGCGTGGCGCTGCGCAGTGCGAAGGTCTTCAGCAACCATTTCGGCGCACATTTCTTGTGCGGTTATCTCTGGCTCCCAATCCAACTTGGCCTTTGCTTTACTGGCATCTCCCAGTAGCGTCTCCACCTCTGCGGGCCGGAAATAGCGTGGATCGATACGGACTACAACATCGCCCAACTTTAAAGCGGGGGCAGAGCTGCCTTCAATCGAAACCACTGTGGCCACTTCATCAACCCCCGATCCCGAGAACTCGAGTGTCACACCCAATTCTTGCGCAGACCATTCAATAAATTGACGAACGGAATACTGTTTTCCGGTAGCGATAACAAAATCCTCAGCATGGTCTTGTTGCAACATCAGCCACTGCATGCGCACATAATCTTTAGCGTGTCCCCAGTCTCGCAAAGCATCAATGTTGCCCATGTAGAGACAAGGCTCCAACCCTTGTGCAATGTTGGCCATACCTCTAGTGATTTTTCGGGTTACAAACGTCTCACCACGACGTGGTGATTCATGATTAAACAAAATGCCATTACAGGCGTACATGCCGTACGACTCTCTGTAGTTAACGGTAATCCAGTAGGAATAAAGTTTCGCCACAGCATAAGGTGAGCGAGGATAAAACGGTGTGGTCTCCCTCTGCGGCATCTCTTGCACTAGGCCATACAACTCGGAGGTGGACGCCTGGTAGAACCGACAACTTTTCTCCATCCCGAGGAAACGAATAGCTTCCAGCAAGCGTAAAGTACCCAGAGCATCGACATCAGCGGTGTATTCGGGGCTATCAAAACTTACCGCAACGTGGGACTGAGCACCCAGGTTATAGACTTCATCAGGGCGAATTTCAGCCAACAAGCGCGTCAGGTTCGAGGTGTCAGACAGATCGCCGTAGTGCAGTTTAAATTTCGCATGGCTGACGTGGGGATCTTGATACAAGTGATCAACCCGCTGCGTATTGAACAAGGAGGCTCTTCGCTTTATGCCATGCACCTCATAACCTTTCGCCAGAAGAAACTCTGCTAAGTAAGAACCATCTTGACCAGTCACTCCTGTTATCAACGCTTTTTTCACTTATATGACTCCCCTGTTAATCCTAATATGTTAGCCCAATTATTTAGTCATCGCCCTAACTTGCGGACATTTCACCACACCCTCGCGGTTGTTATAAGCGCGAGTCATAACTCGGCATGGGACTCGGCTGGTGACCACAGAAACCTGCTTTCAACAAGGGACATCGATCTCAAGGTGACACAGTTGTGAAAAAAGTTATTGCCGCTTACGCCGAGGCCAATCTCGATAGATTGATCGAGCTTACGAAAGCCAGTCATGAACCGATTCTTATCACTGGCAAGCATCGCAGCGCAGTACTTTTATCCGAGGATGATTGGAACGGGATCAACGAAACTCTGTATCTGTTATCAGGACCGAGCATACGCCAATCTATTGTCGAGGGCATGCAAGAAAGCATTGATCAATGCGCTGAGACACTGAAATGGTGACGGAATTGCTTCGGCGGGAGGAGCGCATTCGCTGCTCAATCGCATCCCGTTAGCGTATTTCAGCTCCGAATTCGTTGGCAGCGATTTACCTGATAATCATTCACCACACCGCTCCCGCACTGTAGCTCCAAGGATTGGCCATCACGCCTACCCCACCAACGCTGGGCACAAGCCCCACAGCTTGCTATGCTGTACCAATCTTTTGACACCAAAGGTGTCGTACGAAATGAACATTGCCGCCGATATACCCACCACCCAGTACCTACCCACCCACGACGATTCACGTCCCCACGCTATTGTTATTGGCTCAGGCTTTGGGGGCTTGGCCGCCGCTATTCGCCTTGGGGCAAGGGGCTACCGGGTAACCGTGTTAGAAAAGCTCGACGCCCCCGGGGGTCGAGCCTATGTATACAAGCAAGATGGCTACACCTTCGATGCGGGTCCAACAATCATTACAGCCCCCTTTTTGCTTGAGGAGCTGTGGGGGCTCTGTGGTCGTGAATTAAGCGATGACATCGACCTGCGGCCCATGGATCCTTTCTTCCGTATTCGCTTCGATGATGGTCGTCACTTTGACTACTCGGGAGATCGCCAAAAAACCCTTGCACAAATTCGTGACTTCGATCCCAACGACGTCGAGGGCTACCTGCAGTATTTAAAAGCCAGTGAGCAGCGCTACCGCATTGGCTTTGAGCGCCTGGGTTTTAAGTCCTTCGATAGCCTGTGGGACTTGGTGAAGTTCCTACCCCAACTCATTCGCCTGCGCAGCGATCGCAGCGTGTACTCACTGGTATCCCAGCACATCAAAGACCCTTATTTACGNCAGGTCATGAGCTTTCATCCGCTGCTTATCGGTGGTAACCCGTTTTCGGTCACAGGCATCTACTCGCTCATTAGCTACCTCGAGCAGCAGTTCGGGGTGTACTCAGCCATGGGCGGCACAGGCAGCATCGTCACCGGCATGGTGAAGCTGATTGAAGGCCAAGGCAGCACCGTGCAGTGCAGTACCGAAGTGGACGAAATCACCATCCAGCGCGGGCGTGCCACAGGCGTAAAATTGGCATCCGGGGAAGAGCTGAAGGCGGAGGTGGTAGTATCAAACGCCGACGCCGCTTGGACCTACCGTCACCTAGTACCCGAGCGCTGGCGTAAACGCTGGAGTAATCAGCGCATTGAGCGAGCCGCTTATTCCAATGGCTTGTTTGTATGGTATTTCGGGACCAACCGTCGCTATGACGATGTGCCCCACCACTCGGTACTATTGGGTCCGCGTTACAAAGGCCTGTTAGATGACATCTTCAAGCACAAAGCCCTCGCCGACGACTTTAGTTTGTACTTGCACCGCCCAACCGCTACCGACTCGTCCATGGCCCCCGAGGGTTGTGATGCTTGGTATGCTCTGGTGCCAGTACCCCATTTAGACGCCAACATTAATTGGACCACCCACGCGGAGCCGTTCCGGCGTGCCATTGAGCAGCGACTGGCCAACACGGTGCTTCCAAACCTGCCCGATCATATTGCCAGCTCGCGCCTGCTCACGCCCCTCGATTTTCA
>PR_CR_10_Liq_1_inCRDRAFT_1000648_pt1 | contig 21257 bp, 19 predicted proteins | sample PRCRCaboRojoPR_3_FD_10241 | JGI IMG/M metagenome (IMG submission 10241)
CCACAACAAAGGAATCATGAACGGCATAGTGGCTGTAGGAGTTGCGTGTGGGCAAGACACCCGAGCTTTGGAAGCAGCTGCTCACGCATGGGCATCACGCAGTGGCACTTACTCCTCCCTAACAGAGTACTTTATAAGAGACCAGTACTTCTGCGGAAAGCTAGAAATGCCTATATCAGTGGCAACTCAAGGAGGAGCCCTTCGGTCTAACTCATTGTACCAAGAAGTTCAGTACATACTGGGGTACCCTACTTCTACAGAACTGGCTTCTTTAATGGTAAGTGTGGGGTTGGCCAACAACTTTGCAGCTTTGCGTGCGCTTGTAACTGAGGGAATCCAAAGAGGACACATGTCGCTCCACGCCAAAAACATTGCACTAGCTGCTTCAGTACCCAACGAGCTAGTTGAAGAAGTAGTGGAGTACATGAAGCAACGCGGAAGCATTAACCAACAAACGGCACTTGACTACTTGTCAGCTATGAAACTGCACATTGACGCTCGGAAAAGCACCAAGTACACAAAGTCACTGAATACCTTTTTTGCAGACTTGAAAGAAATAAACCCTCCCCTGAAACTAAGCATTGCGTTTGACTGTCCTAGAATCCACAGCATCCACATTTCTATCCACAAAGAACCCCTACAAAACGTTGGAGTTGCCAAAATGATCCAGGAAAAACTGTTTGTAAACCACAAGTACGACTGGATAATCCACTTTCTGCAAATGCTTGACAAGGTTAAGTTTGAACCTAAAATTCAAAGAACAAACAGAGAACTCAGAACTAAACTTAAACTAGTTACTATTTGGATCAACATTCTGAGTTTCAACTTGCTAAACGCTTGCAAAACTACACACGCAAGTGAAGCTTTACATGCTATTTTGGAGAATGATGACAAGAAACTGCACGAAATATCAGGAGTGTGCAAGCCTTACATGGAGTTTGGACTCTACTTAATCAGAGAGTTGTGGCATGTGTTGAACTTCCACACAGACTCCTTTGTTTCGAAAGCAGTGCCTTTTTCTGACTACTTAGCTCAACTGATCAAGTTTGAAATGGAACAAGTGATTAAAGCCAACATCAACTCTTTCGACCCTTCACTTAACTTCGAAGAGTTCTTCAACAACCGCAAGAAACAAATGTGCGCAACTATGATGTACCTTTGTGACAGTTTAGGGTCTCCTCAACTAGACCAGAAACTCATCAGCGCTCTGAACAGCGTAGGGGACGTGTTGGAGTGCCTAAGCAGTGCTTTAAGGGACTTTTCAAAAGTAAGGAAAGGAGAGCACTCTGACCCCAACGCTTACAAAAAGTGGATTTCTCTGCACGGAGGAAAAGACACCCTTGAGACCCAAAAAAGGTACTTTGCTAAGGTGGACAACTTAGTCAAACAGAAAATCCAGCACCTAAAAGAAGACCACGCCAGCCTTGTGAAAGCAGCTGAGCAGTTGTTACAAAGTTACTACACATTTTCTCCGAAATTATAATATTAAGTTCTTCAAAGAGTTAGTTTCATGTAATAAAATGGCCACACCTGCAGGAAGTGACGATGAGTTTTTTGACGCGTTTGAAAACCAAGAAGAGTCCAAAAATGCTACAACTATAGAAAACTCCCAAATTATCGAGTCCTCTCCTATTTCTGATTCCGAAAGCAAGATGTTTTATTCAGAACCTCAAAGAAGCCAAAGGGCCTTTACCTGCACTTCCCAGTTTTCGACTGACAACTCGATTTCCACCAAAAAGGACCGCTTTATGCTTTGCGAGTGGAGTTCGCAAAACCTGACAAAGAAAAAAAACAAAGACACTTTTGAATTTGCCGGACTCGAAGAAGTCCAAAGAATCCAAGTAACTTCTAACGACCTTAGAACTTGGGTAGTCAAATGGAGTCCTGACGGAAGGTTTTTGGCAGTGGCCGGCGACAGTCAAGAAGTCAAGCTTTACGAAGTAGTCCGAGCACTTGGTGTTATGTTCCGAGAAGAACCTTACTTAGTTTGCAGAGGACACTCAGGCCCTGTAGTGGACTTTTCTTGGTCCAAAAGCTCCACTTACTTCCTCACTGCAGGAACTGACAACTTAGTGCTTCTTTGGAGCATTGACTCTAGTTCTCCTGTGCTGGAGTTCAAGCACCCAGCTTTGGTGAGTTGTGTGTGCTTCCATCCCCGAAACGCTAACTTGTTTATGACTGGAGGCTTTGATCGCATAGTTAGGATCTGGAGTATTCCTCAGTACAAAGTAGAGTGTTACTACCAAACGCCTGACTTCATTACGGCAGGGAGTTTCAACCTTTCGGGAGAACTTGTTTTACTAGGCTTGAGCCGGGGGCAGTGTGTAATTTACGAAGTGAATCCGCACCAAATGAAACTAACTTTCATCACTCAGTTGGAATGCAAAAACAGAAGTGGGTGGAAATCCAAGGGCAGGAAAATCACAGGCATAGACTTTATGGACGACCACTTGTTTTTGGTGACAACTAACGACTCTAGAATGCGGTTATACAGTATCCAGGACTTCAGCATTAAGTACAAGTACAAAGGCAACGTTAACGAAAACAACCCTATTCGGGGCTCGTTTTCTCATAATAAGTCACATGTCATATGCGGGTCAGAAAACGGTTCTGTGTACATTTGGAACACCTACAGTCAATTTGCACCTAAGGTCAACCCCAGGTTCACCCGCAAGAAGCAGCACAAAAACAACTCTTACGAGTACTTCCCCGTTACTACTTTGAAAGCCAGCACCATAGCTAACTTCGCTCCTGAAAAACTGCTGAAAGAAGTCCAAGCACGCTACCTAGACTCAGGTTCCGACATAATCATAGGGCACATCTTAACTGTTGCTGCTGAAGGCCAATTACTTGTTTTCTTCAACCAGTACCGGAATGTCAAGATTTAATTATAAACTAATTCACTTCCTTTTAGTGTATTTGAGTTCCACAGATTCTTCGCTTTCTTGAATCTCTCCCATTTCCATTTCATCGTCCTCAACTTCTTCAGCTAAAGTCTTGATATCAATTCCACGGGCTCCTTTCTGCAGTGGTTTTTGCTGAGATTCATGCTCTTTCCAAGCTATGTAGTGGACCACATCGAAAGTTGCTGGGAGTTTGCCCTGAAAACTTCCTTCTTTTTCGGCAAAAAGTCCTTCGTAAATGGCATTTGCTGCTACAAAGGTTTCTCTAGACAAAACTTCGCGTCTGGTGTTGGCAGCATTGTTTTCCCCGAGTGCTTGCAAAAAAGCCATTAGGCTGAACATAGAGTCAAAGTATAGAGTGTTGGTGTCAGCGTTGGTGGTCACAAGTTTGAAGTGGAGTCTGTTGAACAAGTTGCCCACGTCAGGAATGTTCAGCATGGGAGATACGTGGGTACTGACTCCTCCTTCACGTTCTTGCTCTGCTAAGGTAAGTGCTATTCGCAGTTCTTGCAGAGTGTCTCCTCCCATAAGAGTTCCTACTAGTGCTCCGTCAGGCACTAAGGACTTGAGCCACTTTTCAGCAGTCCCTGAAATCACGTTCATCCAGTGCATTTGGAAGTTGTTAACGATGAGGTTGAAGTAGTTCTCAGGGAAGTTCCAGTCTTCTTCATCCAAGTGGAGTCCTGTGACTCTCAGGCCCCCAGTTAGTTTTTTGGACTCAGACAAAGAGTAGTCTAGGGACTCCTTGCAGAAGTCAATGAGAGTCACTCCTTGAACAGACTCTAAACTGCTCACTTGTTCAACAAACAAGTGGCCCATAGGTCCTATGTAGCATGTGTTAGAAAAGTCCCTTCCCTTAACTGAGTACAGTCTGTTCACAATGTTTTCAATTCCCAAGTCAAAAAAGTACGTTTTGGCACTTTGGGGGTCTGAAAGTATTCTTTTGCGCTGCAAAGCTTTAACTGACCTGTCGAACAAAGCACTCATAATTTATTAACAAGCATTTATAATTTAAATTACCGTTAAGAATGGAAGAAAAAGAACTAGTCCTTGAGACAAGAGAAGTTTACCTGCCTTGGAGGAACAAAGTAGACGACCTGGTTTGCCGCTTTTCTTTCGCAGATCAAGTCATCGAAGTCAAATACCAAGAAGTAGTCAAAACTGCCGTTCCAATTGCGAATACTGCAACTCAGGTCCATATCCTCATCCAAGCCGAGGGAATTGCTCTGGGAAGCCTTAGTTTGAGCTTTGCACAAATGTTTGGCGAAGACCTTACTTCTGACATGGATGAGTGGGTGCGTGTGGAGGTCCCAGGCGAAATCGTCCAGCTTCTTACAAATAACGAACCTGTGCCTAAGGCTCTTAGGATAAGACTGTGCGGGTTCATGTCTAAGAAAACTGAAATATCCAACGAAATCCTGGATGAAAAGCCAGAAAACCAAAAAGTCGTAGAAGCATCGCCTGAAGCACAGGAAGCCTCGCCAGAAGCACAAGAAGCACAAGTAGAAGCTTCCCCAGAAGCACAGGTAGAAGCTTCCCCAGAAGCACAAGTAGAAGCTTCCCCAGAAGCACATGTAGAAGCTTCCCCAGAAGCACAAGTAGAAGCTTCCCCAGAAGCACAGGTAGAAGCTTCCCCAGAAGCGCAAGTAGAAGCTTCCCCAGAAGCACAGGTAGAAGCCTCGCCAGAAGAACAAGTAGAAGCTTCCCCAGAAGCACAAGTAGAAGCTTCCCCAGAAGCACAAGTAGAAGCTTCCCCAGAAGCACAGGTAGAAGCCTCGCCAGAAGCACAGGTAGAAGCTCCCCTAGAAGCACAAGTAGCAAACGGCCATGACAACTCTAAACCAAGACCTGACCCTATACCTATACACGCACCAGTAGACTCCCCAAAATGCACCTACCTTGAAAACAAAGCTTCTGCAGAGTTCACCCAAACGAGAACCGCCTCGATCCTAAAGAACCTCAGAGAAGAAATGGGAGAAAACTTCATAAAAGTAATTGAAGAAGGAACCCGAAGAAGAAGTCCTTCGAAGGTAGGCTCTAGGTCACCTGTAAGGTCACTTTCAAGAAGGTCGCCTTCAAGAGGGTCTAGCAAAACTCCTTCGCAGTTTGCTCCTCAAGACTTTCTAGACTTGCCATCACATTCAGACGTGTACCTAGAGTCGCTTTCTGAAAGGAACCCTTCATCTTTGGTATCCACTATTTTGGCTTTATTGTCTAAAAGGACTTACTACGAACTCCACCAACTAGAAGTTCCTCACCTAAAGTCTTTTCTGAAAGACAACGTGTCAGCTATTGAAACTTTGCAGTCTGCAATGAAAGAAACCCAAGAACAAGTTTCAACTGAAACAGAAAACATCAAAACTACCTGCTCAGAACTCCAAACCGAAGTCAAAGCTTTCCAAGAGAAGCTGATTGGAATCAAAAAGTCAAACGAAAAACTTTCTAAAGACAAAACTGAACTTGAACAGACGTTATCTAAGCTTTCAGAGGAGTCTCATAAACTCAAGCAAGACCACAACCTCCAACAAATTACTAAGCAACTTAAAGACCTCAAAAAAGCTTATGAAAACTCAGAAGTCCAGTGCAGTCAAATTAGAAACCAACTCCTCCAAGAAAAACAAGAGTTCTTGTCTAAGGTAGAAGAAACCACCCAGCAAACACAAAAGTTAAACTCAGAGATTTCTCAGAACCAAAACCAAATCCAAAATCTCCAAAAGGAAATTAACTACTCCAAAAAAGAACAAACTGAACTCCACAACCAAATACTTCTAGCTGAAGCCCAACTTTATATGCAAGAAGACAGAGAAAACTCCATGGACTCCTTCCAAAAACAGTCCTCCATTTACTCAAACAGCACTGACTCCCTTAACTCCTCCATCATCAACTTAAGAGGCAACAAAGAAAGGTTCGCAAACGACACCTATTCTTTGAACCAACAACTAGAAGCCCAAACTAAGTCTTTGAATAACTCAATTCACGCTTGCACTGAGTACCTCAAAGAAAAAACAGCAAACCACTCAGAACTCAAAGAAGAACTCATGGGCTTAAATGATTACTTAGGCAAACTCCAAGAAATGTACAACAAAAAAGCCAACGTCCACCAGCACTTCAAAGCCATCGAAGACAAAGCCAACCATAACCGAGAAACTAAAGACAGACTCATCAACGAACTAAACTACTTCTCTGACTTTGTGTTTTCTTTAACTGAAACTTACTTGCAGGAGCACAGAATATTCAAGATCCTCCAAAGCCACTCAGAGGAAAAGGAGTACGAAGTAAACGCCATGCGCCAAGTTGTAGCTGAAGTTAAAAGGCAGTACCCCGTATACTCTCCAAAAACTGAAGACCCTATTGACTCTGCACTAGCAGACTACCTGAACCTCAGAGATGAACCCCTGTTAGTTCCTTTCACTAGAGAAAGTGCTGGGGTGTATTTATTTGGAACTCGCAGAGTGCTTGTAAAGTTCGAAAGGAGCAAACTCAGCGTGAAAGTAGGTGGAGGTTTCCTTCCTATAGAAGACTTCATTGCTGCTTACTCAGATAGCGAAGTCGAGAAACTCAACTCAAGGAACACAGAAACAAGTCCTAGGATGAAGAAGTTCATGGCCAAGTGGGTAGGAGGTTTAGTTAGGGAATCTTCTCACTCACCCGAAAGAATCAGAGAAGACTTAGTAGAAGCTTCAAGAAACCACAAACTTACTGAATGCATTGGAGTAACTGAAAGTCCCTAAGAGATTAATACATTTATTTAACTTAGTTTAACTAAACTTGTTCCAAAAGAGGTTCAAAGGCTTCATCTAGAGATTTATCTAAGGTGAACTGGTCTTCTCTGATTTTCCAGATGAGGAACAAACTGAAAGCAAGCACAACTGAAGACAAAGAAAACACCGGAACATACCCGTAAGCTTCTGCTAAGTAGTTCAAAGCTATTGATGTTCCAGACGTCAAACTAACCCCTAAAAACACAAATGGCCATACTTGCTGTGCGGCTTTTTTGAAAAACTTTTCAGTAAGAACAGCTAAAGATGGAAACATTCCAGCTGTGCAGAAAAACAGTGTAATGATTGAAACTGCGTAAAGGTATTTGTTGGAAACAACAAAGTAAAGAGTCAAAGTGATAAACAGTTGGTAGCCCACGCATGCAGTCATAACTGGCTTGTAAGGGAAGTAATCAAGCAGAGTTGGCCAGAGCCACCTTCCAAACGCCCCTACAACGTTAGCAAAGGACCCCACGTAAGTCACAAAGTGGTCGTCGTCTATAAATACCAAAGCAAAGGTTTTGTACATTCCAACAAAAAAGTACCAGAAGAAAAAGATTGCAAAAGCCATAAAAGAAAAGGCCCAGAACTCTTTGTTTTTGAGTATCGAAGCAACTGGAATTTGGAGTTGGGTTGAGTCGCCTTCTGGTTTCCTAGAGTTATTAGCTGGTCTTATCAGCAGAGTCCCTACAACCGACTGCACCATGAAAAGTACTCCAACAATGAAAAGCGAGTCTGGAACTTGATTGTTCACTTCAGAAGGAAACTTAACTGAATGGGCGAAAGGAATAGGCTTGGCGTTTTGGGGATTGACCAAGTAAGTAAAAAGAACTCCAACTATCATGGGGGCAAGGCTGTACCCAGCCATTACCAGACCCCCTACAGTGCCTTTGTTCCGGGGAAAATGCTCCCAAGCAGGTCTCATGGCAGTACTAGTGACTATTCCTGCTCCAGTTCCGAAAAGTAAACTATAAGACCCGACCAGCACTCTGACGTCATTAGTTCGGCTCATGATGATGAAGCCCGAACCCATCACTAATCCTCCTAGCAACAGACAAACCCTAGTTCCGAACCTTTTGCTAAGGACAGGAGCCAGCATCACTCCTAGGAGTTCTGTCAAGTAAGAAAGGGGCGAAGACAAGTAAACTTGTGACGAAGTCACTGAGTCGTCCACAGAAAGCAAGAAAGAAGTCACGTAAGAATATATAGATCCCCAGGTAATGATGTTGCCTGCAATCGTCATGAAAATAAAGCACCCTAGTACAGAGCTGATTCCTTGTAAGTGCTCAAAGACAGCCTTGATATTCATATTACTAAAAAGCTCACCCCCTATTTATGCACAGGTTCTAGAATGTTCTTAAGTTCTTATTAAAGGTTCAAGGGCTTCTTCGTTCTGCATGATTTGTTTAAGAACGGAGTGTTCGGCCAACCTCCAAATGAAAAAAAGACCTAAAACCAGTACAAAGGATTGGACCCAGAAACACACTAGAAACCCAGCACTAGAAGCTACTGCGTTGAGCAAAATAGAAGAAGCTGACGCCAAAGTCACTCCTAGAAACACCAAAGGCCAGACTCTTGAAGTGTAGTCCTTAAACATTTTTCCAGTTTGGACTGCTAAGCCTGGGTACATAGCAGCAGTTGCAAAGTACACAGTCACCACTGCTACTGAGTAAGCTTCTTTGTTGTCTGCAACAAAATACACACAAGTGCAAACAAGCAACTGGTAACCGACTGCAGCACTCATTACTTTTTTGAAACTAAAGTAGTCAATCAAAGTAGGCCAAAACCACCTACCCACTGCGCCAACTAGGTTTGCAGCTGAACCTAAGTAACTCAAAAAGTGGTCGTCTTGGATAAACTCGAGACCAAAGGATTTATAAACCCCTGCAAAGTAGTACCAAAAAATAAACATGCAATACCCTGTACAAAACAACTGCCAAAACTGAGGACACGAAAGGAAGGTTGTCAAAGTCACTTTTCTAGTTGAACCAGGCTTTTCTCTGGGTTCAGCAGGAGTTGAAAGTAAAATAACGCCCAAAACAGTTAAACAAGCAAACAAAATTCCTACTTGGAATAAAGCCCAAGGAACTCTTTCTTCAACTTCTTTTGGAAACCTTAAGTCTGGGTCTGGAGGCAGGTTTCTAGGGTTCACCATCTGTGCAAAAAGGACTGTGAAGAGTATTGAAGATCCACTGTAACCTGTCATTATGCAACCCGTCACAAAACCTTTTGAATTAGGGAAGTGCTTCCAACCCGGCAAAAGAGTGTTGATTGTGACCAACCCTGCTCCGATTCCAAACATACTCGAGTAGACTCCCACCAAGAACTCTGCTGACTCTGCGGACGAACTTAAAATGAATGCTCCAGACATCAGTGCTCCTCCTAACAACAAGCAACTTTTCAAACCCCAGTTTCTGACTAAAAGAGGCCCGAGGAACACACCTAAATTTTCAAACAAAAACGAAAAGGGCTGGGCATTGTAAACTTTGGAGTAAGTTAGTCCTTTTTGCTTGCTGGCCAAAAAAGAGCCTACGTAGGGATAGATGCTTCCCCAGTTGCTGATGCTGCCTGATATTAAGTTCAGAAGGACTCCTCCCAGCACTGCTAAAATTCCCTCTTTACTTTCCAGAATCTTCCTTAGCATATTATTAAGTTGCATTAAAAAGAGTTTTGCTCCTCTGCTTTTTTCAGCACCCACTCGCCAAAGGTTTTGTCTAGTTCGCCCACCCTCACTATGAGTTGGTCTCTGTAGGACTCGACTTTGGGGAAGTGCTTGATTGCTTGCAGTAAAATTTGGTTTTTGGTGTCATTCGACAACAAACTTAAAGCCTCTTCCAAAGCAGCTTTGCGGACTTCTTTGGACTCAGGGTCTTCTTCGTAGTGGAGTTCGGAGGGCAAGTCGTTGTTTTCCTGTGACATCTTGAGAGTTATGCCAGATAAACATGGATCAAGATACTTATAAAGTTATTACTCTGGGTAGTTACGGAGTAGGCAAAACCTGCATTCTGATGTGTGCTACTGACGACCGACTTATGTTCCAAGAAAACTACATGTGCACTATTGGAGTGGATTTTAAAACTAAGAAACACAACTACGGAGGAGAAACCCACAGCCTAATGATTTGGGATACTGCAGGGCAGGAAAGGTACCACCACATCAACAGAATGTACTACAGAGGGTGTCAGGGTGTAATTTTAGTGTACGACGTAACCAGTAGGGACACCTTTCAAAAAGTGGAGCTTTTCAAGAAAGACTTCGAAAAGCACTGTGAAGGCAAAGCAGGGTTTGTTTTGGTAGGCAACAAGTGCGACTGTGTCTCTCGGGAAGTGTCTCAAGAAGAAGGACTCAGACTAGCTGAAAGCCTAAAAGTGCCATTTCTAGAGTGCTCTGCAAAGAAAAGACTGAACATCGATCGAATTTTCGATCTGATGGTGAAAGAAATCAAAAACACCAACCAGAAAAAGCCTTCTCTCACTAAGTCCTTCGTCATCAAACAGAAGAAACTACAAAAGTCCAAAAAATGCTGTGGATAAGTTCTAAATAATTTAATTGTGCAAAGCTAAATAGTCAATAAATGGTGAAACACAATAACGTGGTCCCAAATGCACACTTCCACAAAGACTGGCAGCGCTACGTGAAAACTTGGTTCAACCAGCCAGCTCGCAAACAAAGAAGACGAAGTGCCCGCAAAGCCAAAGCAGCACAAATAGCTCCTAGGCCACTCAAGGACCTCAGGCCTTTAGTCCAAGGCCAGTCACTTCGTTACTGCGGAAAAACTAAGTCTGGTCGGGGCTTTTCTCTTTTAGAACTCAAAAAGGCAGGACTCACTCCTCAGTTTGCTCGCACAATAGGGATTGCTGTGGACCACAGACGTTCAAACAAGTCACAAGAAACACTTCAAAACAACGTGCAAAGACTTGAACTTTACAAGAGCAAACTTACTTTGTACCCTTTAAAGTCTGGCAAGCCTAAGAAGGGACAAGTCAATGACTCTGTCATTTCTTCTTAATTTAAGTTAGTTTATGGGTTTTTGAGCTACCAGCACTAAAGACTCAAATACTATAGGGTTGCCTGAGTTGAGTATTTGTGTAACGTTCGAGTTGAGTTGGTCAATGAACTTTTGGAAGTCATTGCCTAGTGTTTCTCTTAAGTGGTTCATTCGGGGCATTGAGTGGTAGAAGTCCATAGCTTCAGAAGGAGTTGTAAAGCTTGAAGGTATTCCAATGTAAAAGCTAAGCACTTTTTGCAAGCCTGAACTGTTGACTAGGTCTGAAAGCTGGGCTTGGTTGCCTAAATGGAAGTTTGACCTTTTGTCGGAAGGAGGGACTCCTGCTTGTTCCAGAGACTCGTCGACTATTCTATGAAAGTTAGAGTTTTCTTTTCTTCCCCAAACTGAAAACACAGCTTTTCCCCCTGGCTGCAGCACTCTGTAAGCCTCTGCAAGCATGTTTCTGGGTTCAGGAACCAGCATAAGGCATAGGTTTGCTAAGTACCTGTCGAAAAAACCATCTGAGTAAGGCAGTTCTTCTGCGTTTGCCTGTATAAACTCAGCTTTGGGCAAATTTCTTTGAAGAGCAAGATTCACCATAGTTTCAGAAAGATCGCAGCCGTAAAGTTCTGCTTGGGATCGAGTAGCCATGAGTGCTACAGCGTTTCCAGTTCCACAGCCCACGTCTAGTACTTTTTTTGCTGAGTCTAGTTTTAAAAAGGGAAGTGCAACGCTAAGAAGGGCATTTACTTGCTCTTCTGAGTGTTTTGCATACCAACTAGAAATTCTGTTCCACTGTTCCCTAACTTCGTTGAGAGTAGGAGCCTGAGCCATATTACTGTAGCTTCTAAAAGCACTTCTTAGCATAATTGAATTAGAGTTTAACTGCAATGGCCACAAGCCCTTCGAAGATTAAAGGTTTCTCTTGAGAAAAGGTTTCTTCAATGTTTTGATGGAGCTTGTGTAGGAACTGCTGGAACTTGTCTTCTCCAAGTTTCTTGACTCCGTCTAGTTGAGGCATGGTTTCATAGAACTTCTTGGCTTCTTCTGCGTTAAGCAAGTTAACAGGGACTCCTACATAGTAAGTAAGTAAGTTGCTGAACCCAGCGTCTTTTATAAGGGCTTTTAGCTTTTCTTGGTCTTCGAGGTGGAACTGGGACCTTTTTTTGGCTGGGAGTTCTATTTCTAGTTCCTTCATGGTTCTGCCAATCATTCCAAAGAAAGTGTGGTACTCTTTACGTCCCCAAACTGAAAAGGCTGCTATGGAGTTTGGTTTCAGCACTCGGTAAGCTTCACTTAGCATAGTTTCAGGGGACTCTACTATGTGCAAAGACAAATTGGCTATGTAGCGGTCAAACTTAGCGTCTGGGAATGGAAGTGACTCGTTGTTAGCTACAAGGAAGTTCACTCCTGTAAGGTTTCTTTGAGTAGCTGTTTCTATCATGTAAGGAGTTAAGTCACAGCAAGTCAGTTCTTGGGAAGTAAATTCTTTAATGGCTTTGGCTCCTTTGCCTGTGCCACAACCTACTTCTAGTATGCTTTGGGCCTCTTGAAGTCTTAGCAAAGGCAAAAAGGACTGCATGATTGCCAAGCACATGTACTCCCCGTGGGATTGGAACCAGTCTCCCATTGAAGTCCAGCGCTCCCTTATCTCTTCTGTAGTTGGAACTTCTTCCATTTATAGTTTTAACTAAAGTATCTTAAAAGCTTAAACAAGTAACTCAGAACTGGTTTAAGAGTAGTTAAATTTTAAGTGGATAGTATGATTCATTAGCACAGGAGTTAACGCTGTTAAGTTCATAAGTCACCGACTAACTAATATAAATCTAACCTTTTGAATTTATTCAACAAAGTATAATATTCTGATGAAGAATTTATAAGTCTGAAATTGACGGTTGGAATCCCAGCTTTATTGGTCTTTGCTCATGCAAGAGGACCTGTAGAGTCTCCACTTCGACGAAATGAAGCCTATAAGCGGAAGTTTGTAGGCCCTTAGACTTGTTTCGAAGTCAAGAAGTCTGGAGCCTTTAAGTTAGCTCCTTAATAATTTGGATGCCATTTTGTTGCATCTCGAAGGAATCATAAATGTGAAGTTAACTCCTTTACGACTTCAAAAGGATTTAACTAACTGCATTGGGCAATTATACTCAATTCTTAATTATCTTAAGTCATTTCCATAGAGTCAAAGAGTTCGTCAAGTTCAGCGTCTTGCTTAGCAGCAGGTTGGGGTTGCGAAACCTCCTCAACAACCTGTCTTTTAGGTACAGTTGTAGAGGGCTCACTTACTTCCAGCATAGACTTTTCGTACTCTTCAGCTTCCAACTCGTTGAGTTCGTCCATGAGCTCGTCGTCATCCATAGTTCCGATCACTCCAACAGGTTGGGAAATAGCTTCGTTGAGTTCGTTGAGTAAGTCTTGTTGGTCTTCCATTTCGTCTTTAAGTTTGTCAACTTCGTCAATGTTGATTTCTCCGTGCATGTCTTTGAGTGCTTGGTTTCCTTGCTTGAGGGAGTCGAAGATGTTTTTGTTCATGCTGGCTCCTTCTATAGCAAACAGTTGTTGTTCCAAATTCATCCGCGACCCTTCTAACTTAGCTATTTCGGTTTCGTACATCTTCTTGCGTTTGAGACAAACAAGGGCTCCGTTTTTGTCTCCATTCTTTTTGCGTTCTAAAGCTTGTTTGAGTTCTGACTGGGCTTTGTTTTGCAACAAGTTCGAGCGTTTTGCAATATCGTCAGCAGTCTTTCTTAAGCCTTCTATAGTTTTCAGAGTGTCTTCAGGCTTCATCGGCTTCTTCTTCTTCTTGCCAAACAGTCTCATATTTATTATAATAGTTGTATTAAACACGCTTAACTTTGGCATCTTCTTCGGACTTCTGCTCTTCGCCTCTGTTGTTTCTGTTCATGTTTAATATTGTCCAGTCAAAAATAAAGTCATACTGGTAAGACTCTCTGAAAAACAAGTCTTTGAACATCCTTTTCAGGTAAGCGTAGTCAGGTCTGTCTTCAAACCTCAACGCTCTGCAGTAGTTCATGTAAGTAGCAAACTCTGGAGGAAAGCTCCTGCACAAAGTGTCTATTGGAGTCGAAATCTTGCGTTCCATTATCCGTTCGTACTTTTCCTTTTTAGTGTGCGCACGCAGTCCTTGCCAAGGCAAACTTCCTCTTAAAAAGTAAAGCAGCACGTAACCTATGCCTTCCAAGTCGTCCCTTCGACTCTGCTCAATACCCAAGTGCGTGTTTACGCTTGCGTAACGCGCAGTCCCGGTCAAGTTTTTCCCTTCTCTGTAAGGAATGTGCTGCTGGGTCCTGGGGTCCCTGTACTTTTTAGCTAACCCAAAGTCAATCATGTAGACTTGGTTTGCCTTGCGTCCCAAACCTATCAAGAAGTTGTCTGGCTTCACGTCCCTGTGGAGGAAGTTTTTGGCGTGGAAGAACTCAATGCGCGCAAGCATTTGGTCGGCCAGCATAAGTGTTGTTTTGAGCGAAAACTTTCGGTTGCAAAACGAAAACAAGTCCTCCAAAGAAGGACCTAGCAAGTCCATGACTAAAACGTTGTAGTCGCCCTCCACTCCGTACCAGTGAATATTTGGAATCCCTATGCCTCCTTGGAGTATTCGGTAGAGCTTTGATTCGTACATCAGTTGGGGATGCCGACTGCGCACGTTTTCCAACTTTATAGCAACTTCTTCGTTGGTCTGGATGTTCACTCCTAAGTGGATCTCCCCAAAGCTTCCGTTGCCTATCTTCCCTCCAAGTCGGTATCTGCCTCCTACTCTTAGTTCTGTGTTTGATGGATTCATTTATTATACGCTTTTACTGGAATTTAGAAGTTCAGCTATTGATTTTTAGGCCTAAAATAACTAACCATTAAAGGAACTATAATAATATGGGACTCACTGACGAGGAGCTTAACTACAAGGAAAGGACTGACTTGCCTCCCCGAGAACAAGCAAGAGCTGACTCCATTGCAGATAAGTTACGCATGAAGTTCATCAAAGAATGGGCACTCAAGCGTAACATCGACCTTTACCAAACAGACGCTGAGCGCGACTGGGCTTATATAGTGAGGCGAGAGTACAGGTACAACGTTATTTACAGAGCTTTCTTCGATGGACTTTTCTTTGGGTCAGTTCTACAAACTCTTTACACTTGGCAACGCAAGCAGGTGCAGTTCAAGCCTTTATTGGTGATTCCACTGATCATGTTGGTGCGCGTGCCTTCTCTCTACAAGCAAAACCACAGGCGCTACTTCGAAACCCTCAACCTAGGAACTGAGTACGAACTAGGGGCTGAAAGGAACAGGATCCTCGAAGAGTGCAACCGGATATCTGCACGTGCTGACGTTTAAGCTACTTAAGCTTATTATGGACTCTATTAGTTAGGGTTACTTTTTGAGCATAGGGATGATCACGTGTGTAATGTATGTATCGTACACATTCCCTTTAGCAGCTTTTTTGGCGTCTTTTTTGTTCATCTCAAACAAAGGAAGGCAAGTTTCAGCTAAGTTTACAAACCAATGCAGGATTTCTTTTTCACCCATGCGCATGAGCACGCAGTTCACGTTGTTTTCAGTCAGGCTGGGCTCCAAAAGTATTTGTTTGTCTTCTTCAAGCGAGTTGGGGTACCTTTTGAGTCCTTCTTCTGAGAGTGTTTTCACGTGGAGCAGTACTTTCTTTTCGTTTTCAGGGCTGATTGGGCCTAGTTTCCCTGGCTTGAAGTGCATGCTGTGTTCGTCGTGGCAGTTCTGAATCAGCTCTGGAATGATGCTTTCGTCTTCAAGCAGCACAAACCTCAACAGTCCAAAAAACTCTTGGAACACCCTTTCTTCTAAGTCAGCTTGCACTCTCAGCACGTCGTTCTTCCTGCCCTGGAGCAGTCCTCGTTTGATTCCAAACAGAGGGTCGTTCTCATCAAGTTTTATTCTAAAAGGGTACTCGTTAGCGTCGTTGTTCCTGACTATGAATCCGTAATTGAGTAGAAACCGTGTGTTACACTTCTTGCCATAGCTGTCCATGACCTCTGAACCCCTAGGCACGTCTTCGAGGGTTTCAATTATGAAGCCTTGGCGTTCTTGGTCAAAAGTCCAGGAAGTCTGCCGGGGTCTTCTGTGGTTCAGCATGTCTGCGTAAGGAACGAACCCGTCCGTTTTTACTCCGTCAATTTCCATTCCGAATATGCGCGAACTAACAGCCATTCTGAACTTGGAGAACTCAGGAACAGAAAACTCAGCAAACTCAGGGACTGCGTTGCAGATGGTTTCGTAGTCTTCTTGGATGTCTTGGATCTTTTCTTCAATTTGGTCCAGAAACGGCGACCCTGCTAGCCACTCCTTTTCTTCGTCTGTATAAAATATTGGGAAACTTCTGAAGTGCTCTGGCAGAACTTCTATGTAAGGTTTCCAGAAACTGTCAGGCTTTCTAGTTTCTTGCAGAATAAAAGAAGACAAAAAGCAGTGTTTGGGCGATAACAAATTCAAGCGGGCTTTTTTCATCTTGGAACCTATTGGCGTCCGGTAAGCCATTTCCAGTGTGATGATGTGGCTTTTGGGCACGTAGAGTATGCAATCGTTTTTCGGAATGAAGGTACCTGCGTGGACTCCTCGGTAGTCTTCTGAGTAAAACTTGAGTTTGAGTTTGGGGAACTCAGCTCCTCCTTCTTTGAGCCAACTAAGTAAGTTATCAAACTTGGCTCTTTCAGGGTGTTCGGGAGGAAGGGCGTTGTCTTGGTCTTTTTCTTCCTGAACAGTTTTTAGCAGTTCCAGTAACTCAGGAGACTCAGAGTTAACTGAGAGTCCTTCCTGCACAGCTTCGTAGGAGTCATTGACCATCCCCATTTCAAGGAGCGCTACAGCTTTGCGGTAGTATGCTTTAGGCCATTCAGGGTTGGCCTGGATGGCTCTGAGTGCGTCTTGCAAAGCGTCTTCATACTGATGCATGGCTACGTAGACTCCTGACCTGTTAGAAAGTATCACAGAGTGGTTGGGGTCTAGTTCTAAGCCTTTGGTGTATTGCTGCAGTGCACGTGGTAGGTCTCCTATTTGGAAGGCTTGGTTTCCTTGCTCTTTGCAGGACTCAGGAGTGTTGTTTTTCTTCTTGCGGCCTTTGGCACCCATATTTTTAGAAGGGTTACTTAGTTTTTTTCTTGAGTTGACTTAAGTGATCTAGACACTTGTTTTGCTCTTGCAAGATACAATTGATTTCTTCCAAGTCTCTGAACAGACAAGTGTAGTCTTCGCTTTGGGGAATTCTTTCTTTAAGTAACTCAGTGGAGGTTTGTTGTGTGTGTTTGAAGTTCTCTAAAAGAGACTGAGCAGTTGACTCAAAGGACTGTTTGAGGTTTTCTACGTTATCAGAAATTTCTCGTTTAAGTACACTGTACAGGTCTTCAGGTTCAGTTTGTCTGTAGTTGAGAAAAGAAGTTCTGCTGTATCTTGGGTTGTTTCTGAATCTGTTCATTTTATATAAATGTTTTACTTGGAAAATCACCAAGAACAACCTGAAACTAACCAAAGTTCTCCTAAGGAAATTTACTACTTAGTCAAAGACAACCTCAACCTCAGGAAGAAATTAAATGAATTTCTGCAAAAGCAACAAAGCATCCAAAGCATCCAACTCGAACTTAAAGACCTAATTAAAGCCAACCAAAGAACAGTTGAGCAAAAGGTTAAATTCAAGGACTTGTCCCAGAAGAGTTCCGAAAGCCTCCACCAATCTATAAATGAAGCTTACGGACGCATGTACGATATTCTGACTCTACTAAGGAACAAGGTCGACGAGTTACTTTCAATCAAGCAAGAAACCTTGCTGTCAGCCTTCAACGAGAAAATAGCTGAAGTAACTCGGAGCTACGAAGAATCAATGGAAGAAAAAGAAAAACGCATCCAAGAAATAGTGCAAAACGAGTCCGAAGTCCAAAAAAAACTAAGGAAAACACAAAAGTCAATTGAATTCATTGAAAAAACCAACGCTCAAATAGAACAAGAAAAAAAAACCCTCCAAGAAACCCTTGTTTCTAAAGAACTCGAAATCCAAAGACTCAACTCTTTAGTTTACAAACTCAAAAAAGACAACCCTAAGTGTTCTTTAAGTGCTGTGAACTCCAACAGCAGCTTACACGAAAAAATAAACCTAGAAACTCACGGCTCAGAACCCTCTAAAGCAGACTCCCTCAAAACAAAACTCAGAATTGAACAACAAAACTTAAAACTAACCCGAAAAGCTTACTTCAGAGAAAAGACCAAACGGGCCGAACTGTACAGAGCAGTGGAGTCCTGCTTAGAAGAATTCAGATCTTGCTACAGCCGAGAAAAACTTTCAATGACCTTCAGCTTCAGCAAAAAGTTCATTTACAGAATGATAACAGCTTTTATCTCCTTAGAAAAAGCAGTTGCCAAGAAAGACAGCAAAGTTTTGTTTAAAACTATCAACTAATTACTTAAACAACAAAATGTCCCTTGCCTCGTTGAGTTTCGAAGAAACGTAAGTAGAGCCCCCGTTGTCTGGGTGGTTTATAAGCATGAGTTTTTTGTAAGCTGTCATAACTTCTTGTTCTGACGCTGTTTGCTTCACTCCTAAAACTAAAGCTGCTTCTTTGCGGGTCATCGGACTCCCAAAACCCCCCATGTAGGACTTCGCCAGTGGAGAGTTGTACCCACCCGCACTGCTCATTTTAGTTGCTCTTATCGTTCTAATCAGCAGTTTGCCCGTTGCTGAGGCAAACAGCAGTCCCATACCCACTAGCAACGCGTAGCGTGACATTTATTACAGTACTTACACAGCAAAGTTATCTAACTACTGTTGTAATAAATGTCGCTAGTATTAGACTCGATTGTTGTAGCCATAGACGGAGCTGCTATAGTGGTAGGGATAACTGCTAGCGGAGCCTTCATGGCTCGTTACGGGGTAAGATATACTTAGGTGCTTGACAAGCCCAGTGCTGCCACTATTTCAGAGTTAACTATCAACTTAATTCTGCCTTGCTTGTTGTTTTGTGAGATGATGCTACACTTGTCAATAAATGAAATATCAGAGTTTGGCATGCTTTTTTTGTTTTGTTCGTGTAATCGATAAGCAGTTCACGTTTTTATAGGCTCAACTCTAGGGTGGATTTTAGCAACTTTCTCAAAGGCTTCTAGGAACCTTAAAAGGTTGATGATGGTTTGTATAGGGTTCCAAGACACCACAGCAATCCCTTTAGTGTATGCCTCAGTGCTGGGAGAGAACCACGTTACTTCTCCTGACTCGGACTTTAAAAGCAAAGCTTTAGAGTACGTGCTGATCTACACAGTTTTTATAATAGTGTACAAGTGGACTGTAGCTTATGGGCTGATGGAAGCTGAACTGATGCACTCAAGTAATGTGGAACTTGTTGAAGATGTTGAGGATAGCACACTTGATCCCCAAGAAAAAGGATTGCTTTGGAAGATTAAAAAAATTATGAACCCTCCTATCTACGCTACACTAGCAGCTATTCCTTTAGCACTTATTCCCGGAATCAATAAGTATATAATTGCAGGGAGTGGGGCTGTCTTTCGGAAGAACTTGTTTGAAGCAGCCAACATCGTAGGGCAAACTGCTTCGCCGATTATAGACATTATTTTAGGGTGTAACTTAAGTGAGGGTTACCCTCCTACTGCAGACATAAAGTGGAAGCACATCAACTTGATACTGCTAGGGAAGCTTTTTTTGATGCCAGCAGTAGGTTTGGTGTTGGTAGGAGGCTTTTACATTGCAGGAATCATAAACAGAGTGATGGCTGTTATGGTTATGATTATTTATGCAGGACCTACGTCTCTGCAAATGCTTATGATTTGCACTGCCCACAAAAACCAAGTAGAAAACGTTTCCAAAGTTTATTTGGTGATGTACTTGTTTGCTGCAGTGCCTATGTCAGGTTGGACTATTGCAATTCTTTTGATGTTTTATGGCTAACTTAGTCTAATTTAAAATGTTCTTGTGAGAGTTCTATGCCAAAAGCTCCTCCTATGCAGAACACTGCTCCTAAACAGTGCCACATCACGTAGTAATAAGGGCTGTTGTAACTTAGAAGCAAGCAAACAAGCGCAAGTACTCCACAAGTTGTTAAAGCAGCCAGTTTAAGTTTCCCTTGGATAAGTGGCAGTAACTTAACTGTGTAAAATAAAAACCTAACATGCAGAGCCACTATGACGAAGTAGATTGGAAGTGGGTGCGCTACTAGGAGCGCTCCGTAGGAAATTGCCATGAGGAACTCAAACCTTGAGGATATGTTCATTCGAAAGACTTCTACATAAGAGAGCTCAGCTATAAGCACAGAAGTGAGGTCTAGTATACAAGTCAAGTATGAAAAGTGCCAGTGCGAAATTAAACCTGCCACCCCCAGGACTAAGAAAGATCTGTAAACTCTTTTCATACGTTTGGGCAAAGGCCCTTGTAAGTAACGCAGCAACCCTGAAATAACCAAGCACAAAGAAGCTACCGTTCCCAGTGCTCCTAAATCTGTTAAGTCTTCAGTCTCCAGCCAGTTCCACAAAGGCACCATTATTATGCTATTAACTTAGAACAAAAAACAGTTTTTTTTGTTAGGTTTTCTGAGCCCGGCTTTGCAAGGGTGTTGGTCTTTGTATCTGTGGGACAAGCAAACAGTCTTTCCGCAGTCTGAGCACTTTATAGAGTTGATTTGTGTAAGCTTCTTTCTACACTTAGGTGCACAGCACACTTGGGAAGAGGACTTTTTGCAGTTCCCAGAGTTAAAGTGGAACTCCCAAAGGTAGTTAGGGTCCTGCCCAGGTTTTATACCGATTCCTTTGCTGCAAACCGGGCACTTAAACACACTTTCTTCGTAAGCACTGCAATTGTGGTGTGTTCTGTGGTCTTTGCAAAAGTAGAGTTTGCAGTGTTCACATAGAAAAGGCAAAAAGTCTTGTTGTTTGCAAGTCATTTCTGAACAGTGGGCTCCTAGGTTTACAAATTCCATTTTATCTGCAGTTTGTTGGGGGCTATAATGCAGTTGGCTTTCCAAGGAAGTTTCAGTACTGTCTGGATGGCCGCGCACTGGGAAAAACGCCTTACTAAAAACGCTATTTTGTGCCACAGCATACCAGAGAGTGTTAAGTCAATAATTCTCCCTGGCAGTATTTATTCGCTAAGAATTTCAGGCCACCTTCTTTTGGGAATCTCTAAAATATACTCCAAAAAGCTTTACTTAACAGAAGAGCAAATCCAAGAAGTTTTTGAACATCTTCTCCAAAACACTTCACAAGCCACCAAAAACCCCGTTGCTAAACTTCCCCAAAAAATCAACTTAGCTCCTAGAGAGTTCACCAGTCCAACTCAAAAAGCCCTTACAAGGGCTTCCCAACAAGCCACTCCTGAAAGCATAGATCTTCCTGAAAGGGCCTTGGTGAGTTTGTACGAACTAAGACAAACCTCTGAAGAAGAAGACACTCTAGGAACTAGCTCTAACTTTTTGGAAGACCTTGAAACGGCCCAGCAATGGCTAGACCCCCAAGACGAGATTTACATCCCCCCTACTAAAAGATCACCTGAGTCTGCTCCCAAACCCCGGAAAACTCCCAAGCCGGTAACTGTTGCCTTTTCTAAGAAGGTAGTTAAGTGTCAGGACTCGA
>PR_CR_10_Liq_1_inCRDRAFT_1000649_pt1 | contig 21239 bp, 13 predicted proteins | sample PRCRCaboRojoPR_3_FD_10241 | JGI IMG/M metagenome (IMG submission 10241)
TAGGCAGCTCAGAAAACCGGCTGACACTGCACCGTGACGGCGCTGCCGTTCACTGCCGCATAGGCAGCTCAGAAAGCTCCGGCTCGAAGGGCTCGGCTCGGAAATCCGTTCACTGCCGCATAGGCAGCTCAGAAACGCCGGATCAGGGACGACGGCGCAGGCGCCCTGTTCACTGCCGCATAGGCAGCTCAGAAAGAGTGGGCGCAGCTGGCCGCGGCCCACGCGGAGTTCACTGCCGCATAGGCAGCTCAGAAACCCCGCTCCACCCCCCAGCCACCGTGCTCACCGTTCACTGCCGCATAGGCAGCTCAGAAAACTCGCGCATCAGCGCCGCATAGCCGCCGTGCGTTCACTGCCGCATAGGCAGCTCAGAAACAACCTGCCCGCCGCCATCGTCGAGGCCGTGCGTTCACTGCCGCATAGGCAGCTCAGAAATCGGAGATGGCCAACGCCCTGGCGGAGTTGATGTTCACTGCCGCATAGGCAGCTCAGAAACAGCCGTCGCGGTCGTCGTAGCCCCTCGCGCCGTTCACTGCCGCATAGGCAGCTCAGAAATCGCCGAAGCCGCCCGCGGCTACGGCGCCGACGTTCACTGCCGCATAGGCAGCTCAGAAAAGCCAGCGGCGGGTGCGCAGGCGGTTGCGGCGGTTCACTGCCGCATAGGCAGCTCAGAAATGCCGAGCTGGCATATTGCTGCTGCACTCGAAGTTCACTGCCGCATAGGCAGCTCAGAAAACCAGGTCCACGATGCCGACCAGGTGGCCCAGGTTCACTGCCGCATAGGCAGCTCAGAAATTCCGCGAGACAACCGCAGGCTTTCGCCACCAGTTCACTGCCGCATAGGCAGCTCAGAAATGCGCCAGCCGCTTTGCGGCGCGCCCCGCGGCGTTCACTGCCGCATAGGCAGCTCAGAAAAGCACTACCGGGCCTATGCCGCACGCGACACAGTTCACTGCCGCATAGGCAGCTCAGAAAGAGCAGACCGCGCGGCCCGCATGCAAGCCGAAGTTCACTGCCGCATAGGCAGCTCAGAAATGCGCGAGCGCCAGGAGCGCGCCAACCGTGCCGTTCACTGCCGCATAGGCAGCTCAGAAATGGTCGTTGCCGCCCGGGTCGGACAGCGTGATGTTCACTGCCGCATAGGCAGCTCAGAAAGTCCGGGCCGCCCTCGATGCGCACAGGCGAGCGTTCACTGCCGCATAGGCAGCTCAGAAAACCGACGTCCGTGAGGCCATCGGCAGCGGGCTGTTCACTGCCGCATAGGCAGCTCAGAAATCGGCCATTGCCGCCGGGTAGTTCTCGGTAGCGTTCACTGCCGCATAGGCAGCTCAGAAATTTGAGGCCCGATAAATGCCGCTCTACGAAGCGTTCACTGCCGCATAGGCAGCTCAGAAAGTGCAATACAGGCCGTTACGCAGCGTGTCATCGTTCACTGCCGCATAGGCCGCTCAGAAACGCAGGCCACCGTGATCGCCTGCGCGTTCTTCGTTCACTGCCGCATAGGCAGCTCAGAAATATCGATTCGCACGGCGCCAAGCTCTTGCTCGGTTCACTGCCGCATAGGCAGCTCAGAAAAAGTGGAAGCCATCGAGATTGGCGACGACTGGGTTCACTGCCGCATAGGCAGCTCAGAAAAAGAGATGCCCGACGACACCCCCGAGCTGACCGTTCACTGCCGCATAGGCAGCTCAGAAATCCTGTCCTCGTCGCTCTCTCTCGTATCTGTAGTTCACTGCCGCATAGGCAGCTCAGAAACGCCGGCGACCGCGCGCGGCTTCACCGCCGGTGTTCACTGCCGCATAGGCAGCTCAGAAACACGACCCTGTCCGCATCCGCGGCACCCGTTACGTTCACTGCCGCATAGGCAGCTCAGAAATTTTGGTTGCCCCGGGAATCCACCCGGGGCGAGTTCACTGCCGCATAGGCAGCTCAGAAATGCCGGTCCAGGGCGGCCTCGTAGGCGTCCGCGTTCACTGCCGCATAGGCAGCTCAGAAATGCGCGAGATACGCCGCCATCCGTGCGACGCAGTTCACTGCCGCATAGGCAGCTCAGAAACACGAATCCCTGTGACCAGGTGAAGACCTCGCGTTCACTGCCGCATAGGCAGCTCAGAAAAGGCCACAGGCGGCTCGATGGGCTCGCCGCAGGTTCACTGCCGCATAGGCAGCTCAGAAAATGATCCTGTACTGCACCGAAAACCAAGGCTTGTTCACTGCCGCATAGGCAGCTCAGAAAATGTGCAATCGCACGACGAGGTCGCCGACGTATGTTCACTGCCGCATAGGCAGCTCAGAAATGAGGGCGCTCAGGGGGCCGCTGGCGGGGACGGTTCACTGCCGCATAGGCAGCTCAGAAACTCGCCCAGGCGTACAGCCTCGAGGGCTCGCGGTTCACTGCCGCATAGGCAGCTCAGAAAATGGTGAGCCGCGCTAGCTGGTATCGACACCTGTTCACTGCCGCATAGGCAGCTCAGAAATGATCGACTACGCCAGCGCGCACGCGCTGGACGTTCACTGCCGCATAGGCAGCTCAGAAAAGGGCTCCGGCATCGGCAGCGGCGGCTACGGCGTTCACTGCCGCATAGGCAGCTCAGAAATATGCCGTGGGCCAGATGGGCCGCTTCGCCGCGTTCACTGCCGCATAGGCAGCTCAGAAAAAATCCGCGCCGGAGTCCGGAATCAGCGTCGAGTTCACTGCCGCATAGGCAGCTCAGAAAAAGCTGCGCGCGGCGGTCGAGGCGATGGAGCCGTTCACTGCCGCATAGGCAGCTCAGAAAACGACGTACACCGACAGCGGCGACGGCGTGCTGTTCACTGCCGCATAGGCAGCTCAGAAAAGCGTCGTGGTCGCCGATGCCCCGGTCCACAGGTTCACTGCCGCATAGGCAGCTCAGAAAAGGCCGAGCAGGTCCACCGGTGTCGCGCTCTGGTTCACTGCCGCATAGGCAGCTCAGAAATCATCGAGCACGACAGTCGGGGTGTAGTCGCCGTTCACTGCCGCATAGGCAGCTCAGAAAACAGGTGGTAGTACGGCGGCTCGCCCAACGTCGTTCACTGCCGCATAGGCAGCTCAGAAAGTCACGGTGCGCTATCGCCCCGCCGGCGGGGAGTTCACTGCCGCATAGGCAGCTCAGAAAAACCAATGAGCCCGACCGCCAAACACCTGGACGTTCACTGCCGCATAGGCAGCTCAGAAACAACGTCGGCCCGTGCTGGCGGCTGATCTGCCGTTCACTGCCGCATAGGCAGCTCAGAAAATGCTTAGGCCGCCGGCGCTTGCCCCGCTGCCGTTCACTGCCGCATAGGCAGCTCAGAAATACACGCCAGAGTACATGCGCGCGTGTCTCGTGTTCACTGCCGGATAGGCAGCTCAGAAATTGAGGTTGCCCCAGGCCCGCACCTGCTTCCGGTTCACTGCCGCATAGGCAGCTCAGAAACTCACCCTGGTGCTGGGCTGGATCGGCGCCCTGTTCACTGCCGCATAGGCAGCTCAGTAATGCCGAGCGTAGGGCGTGCCGTCCTCGGGCGCGTTCACTGCCGCATAGGCAGCTCAGAAAATCCCGCCCACCGGCGCCACCCTCACCCTGGCGTTCACTGCCGCATAGGCAGCTCAGAAATCCATCAGGCGCTCGATTTCCTCCACCGCCCAGTTCACTGCCGCATAGGCAGCTCAGAAAGCGCGCCACTCCTGCTCCTCGGACATGTATCCGTTCACTGCCGCATAGGCAGGTCAGAAATGTTCGCCCTCGCCGGTGAGCCGCGCCAGATCGTTCACTGCCGCATAGGCAGCTCAGAAAATGTTCGTGCTGGACTACATTCGCACCAGTCCGTTCACTGCCGCATAGGCAGCGGAGAAATACGCACGCGAGCGGTCGCGACGGTACTTGGGACACGCGATGCCGAATCCCTGGCCCTGCAGGACCGTGTGGCCGGCGAGGGTGGCGGCCCCGATTCGCGCTTGAGGTTGGTCAGTATGATATCTACCGTAGTATTTCCAGCACACAGAGTGTGACAGTGGACACTGCAAAGATCTTCCAATCCGGGCGTCGCCAAGCCGTGCGCCTCCCCAAAGCGTATCGATTCGGGGGTAAGGAGGTCGCTCTCAAGCGCCTCGGCTCGGCGGTTCTACTGCCGCCGGTCGACAACCCTTGGCAACTGATGGAAGGGGGGCTTGGACGAGCTCAAGGAGGGATTCGTCCTGGAGCGCGCGCAGCCTGAGCAGGCCGCGCGAGAGGAGCTGGGCGAGTGCGGTATCTGCCCGACACCAACACCTGCATCGACATCGTCAACCGGAAGCCGCCGGCGGTCATCGACCTGGGTCGGGCCCCGCGGTTACGCCGATTGATCGGCGGTTCCCGTGCCGGCCGGGACGCGCTGACAACGCAAAACGGGGCCCGAAGGCCCCGCGTGCAAGCATGATCGCGCATCCCTGCGCGGTCGTCCGTGGGCAACAGCGTCAGGTACTGCCGCGTGCGCCCATGAACTCGGGGTAGGCCTCAAGGCCGCATTCGCCGACGTCCACGCCTTCGTACTCCTCTTCCTCGCTGACGCGGATGCCCATGATCAGCTTGATGAGCAGCCAGACGATGAAGGAGGTGATGAAGACCCAGGCGAGGATCGTGACGAGACCGATGGCCTGGGCACCGAAGCCGGCGTCGGCGTTGGTGATGGGCACGGCCATCAGGCCCCACATGCCGACCACGCCGTGCACCGAGATGGCGCCCACCGGGTCGTCGATGCGCAGCTTGTCCAGGGTGACGATGGCGAAGACCACAATGACGCCGCCGACGCCGCCGATGAGCGTCGCCGCCAGCGGGGTCGGAGTGAGCGGCTCGGCGGTGATGGCCACAAGGCCGGCGAGGGCGCCGTTCAGGGCCATGGTCAGGTCGGCCTTGCCGAACAGCAGGCGGGCGGTGATGAGCGCGAACACCAGACCGCCGGAGGCCGACATGTTGGTGTTGACGAAGATGCCGGCGACGGCGTTGGCGTCGCTGATGTTCGACACCACCAGCTGCGAGCCGCCGTTGAAGCCGAACCAGCCGAGCCAGAGGATGAAGGTACCGAGGGTCGCGAGCGGCAGGTTGGCACCGGGGATGGCGTTGATGCTGCCGTCCTTGCCGTACTTGCCTTTGCGCGCGCCGAGCAGGATGACGCCGGCCAGGGCCGCCGATGCACCCGCAAGATGCACCACGCCGGAGCCGGCGAAGTCCTGGAAGTTGAGGCCGTCCAGGAAGCCGCCGCCCCACTTCCAGTAGCCCTGGACCGGGTAGATGAAGCCGGTCATGACCACGGCGAAGAGCAGGAAGGCCCAGAGCTTCATGCGCTCGGCCACGGCGCCGGAGACGATGGACATGGCGGTGGCCACGAACACCACCTGGAAGAAGAAGTCCGAGAGACCGGCGTAGTAGATGTCACCGTCGCTCGCGAGGACAGCGTCCACGGCGTTATCGGCGCTGGCATCCATGAACATGAACGACCAGGAGATCTCCGGGATCACGCCGTTGCCGCCGGCGGGATACATGATCCCGTAGCCGATCAGCATGTACATGATGCAGGAGATGGCGAACAGGGCGACGTTTTTGGTGAGGATTTCGGCGGTGTTCTTGGCGCGGACCAGGCCGGCCTCGAGCATGGCAAACCCGGCGGCCATCCACATGACCAGGGCGCCGGACATCAGAAAGTAGAAGGTGTCGAGTGCGTATGCGAGTTGAATGCTTGGCTCTTCCATCGGATTCGGTGCCTCCGTCGGGTCGCTCAGAGCGCGTCCGGACCGGTCTCGCCGGTACGGATGCGGATGACTTGCTCGAGGTTCGAGACGAAGATCTTGCCGTCACCGATCTTGCCGGTCTGCGCGGCGCCGGTGATGGCCTCGATCACCTGGTCCACCAGGGAGTCGTCCACCGCGATCTCGATCTTGGACTTGGGCAGGAAATCGACAACGTACTCGGCGCCGCGGTACAGCTCGGTGTGGCCCTTTTGGCGGCCAAAGCCCTTGACATCGATGACGGTGATGCCGGAAACACCGATGTCGCCGAGCGCCTCGCGGACGTCGTCCAGCTTGAACGGCTTGATGATGGCTGAAATCAGCTTCATGGATTGCGCTCCTTGAACGGGGAAGCGCCGGACGCGTGTTGGTCCGGCGCACGGGGGGTGACAGGATCGGGTGCGCGGCGGCCTCAGAATTCCTTCAGCCAGCCGACCCAGAATTTGGGGTCGTCGTCGTAAGTGTCACGGCCCACCTGCTCGTAGTTGAAGCTGAAGGTGCCGAAGTCACCGGCCTCCTTGCTGATGGAGACGCCGCCATGGCCGTAGTCAACCCCGCCGATGTCCTTCGTATCGAAGTCGTAATAGCCTCCGAACAGGCTGAGACCGAAGTCGTAGGGCAGCGGGACGTCCACGGAACCGTAGTAGTACAGGTCGCCTTCGGAGAACGGCCCGTCGTCGTCTGCCTCGCCCCAGGCGGTGTAGGCCAGACCCGCGGTAAACCACCTGTAGGTGCCGCTCGCACCGATCTCCCAGAAGTCTGCATCGCGGCCGTCCGGGTAGGCGTAGTAGATGGTGCTGAAGTCGAAGCTCAGGTCGTCGTTCACCGCAAACCCGTAGCCGGCGTAGAAGTCGAGCTCGTAGTTGGGGGAGTCGTCGTCGGCGCCGGCGGTGGTGCCCTGCACGATGTAGTTACCGTCTGCATCCGTCATCGGCATGCCGGTGTCGGGGTCCACAGGCACGATGCCCATGACCTCCTCGGAGCTGCCCTCGTCCCAATCGATGTTGGACGCCCAGGTGCCGGCGTAGAAGCCGCTCTCGTGGGCTACGTCGAGCCCGCCCTGGACGGCGGCCTGGTCGCCGGTCTGGGTGACGCCGCGCCACATGTAGTTGGACACCGCCCCGATGTTGGCGCTGAAGGACCAGGGGTCCTGCGCCAGGGCCGTGCTCATGGACGCCAGCGACACGACGGCCAGGGTGCCAGCGGCGGCATTGCGAATCATTAAAGTTGTCATGCTGTCTACCTCTATGGGGTGCGTGCGGGGCATCGGACTGTCGTCGGCCCCTTTTGTCATTCGCCGCGTGGGCGGATTCCGCGGTGAGTAGAAGCACTCGCTGTGCCAGAATCGCAATGTGCCTAAAAAAACACGGTTTGAGGCATTTTGTGGTGGCAGTGCAACATTTGGGCTGCACCATGGTAGTGCAAAGCGGCCGCGCAAGACCCGAAATCGCGCACGATAATCGGGCGTCGCGCCGGTGGGACGCGCTGGAATCTGAAGCCCTATAATCCCTTCCGACCGCCATCACAGCCCCCCGGAGGATGCCTCATGTTGGACCCGAAACAGCTCGACGACCTCGCCCGCCGCCTCGCCGACGGCATGCCGGAGGGCCTCAAGGTGTTGCGCGAAGACCTAAGCCGCGGCTTCCGCTCCACACTGGAGACGGGGCTCGGCCGGCTGGACCTGGTGACCCGGGAGGAATTCGACGTCCAGGCCGCCGTGCTGGCGCGCACCCGCGCCAAGCTCGACGCACTGGCCACGCGCGTGGCAGAGCTGGAGGCGACCGCGGCCCCGACGGGCTCGCAGCAGACGCAATCGAGCGCAGCCGACGCCGCGCAGGAGCCGCCGTCGGCCTGATCGGAAGCCAGGCGGCAGGGTCGGCGACGACGCCACAGTCCCCAGCCCGCGTCCTCCGCCCTCAGCGCTCAGGCCTTGATCCCGCGCCTCACCGCAGCCCCAGCGCGCCGCGGCGCGACCACCACTCAAGCCGAAACGGACAGCCTCAACCATGGGCCTCTGCGTCCTGCACAGCCGCGCCCGCGAGGGCATCCGCGCCCCTGAGGTCTTCGTCGAGGTGCACTCGGGGGGCGGGCTGCCGGCCATGTCCATCGTCGGCCTGCCGGAGATGGCCGTGAAGGAGAGCCGGGACCGGGTGCGCGGGGCCATCCTGAACGGCCGCTTCGACTTCCCCGCCGGGCGGGTCACCATCAACCTCGCCCCCGCGGACCTGCCGAAGGAGGGCGGGCGCTTCGACCTGCCCATCGCGGTGGGCATCATCGGCGCCTCAGGCCAGGTGCGCACCGAGCAGCTGCCGCGGCTGGAGCTGCTCGGCGAGCTGGCGCTGACGGGCGCGCTGCGGCCCGTCTCCGCGGTGCTGCCGGCGGCGCTCGCCGCCCGGGACGCCGGCCGCGCGCTGGTGCTGCCGCGGGCCAATGCCGACGAGGCGGCGCTGGTGGAGGGGCTGCAGATCCTGCCCGCCGAGCACCTGCTGGAGGTCTGCGCGCACCTGAACGGGGATGCCGTCATCACACCGCATGCGGCACCGATCGGGGGCGTGCCGCGGCCGACCTATCCGGACCTGGCTGACGTGCAGGGCCAGGAGCAGGCCAAGCGGGCGCTGGAGATCGCCGCCGCCGGCGGCCACAGCCTGCTCTTCATCGGCCCGCCCGGCACCGGCAAGTCCATGCTCGCGAACCGCCTGCCGGGCATCCTGCCGACGCTGGACGACGCCGAAGCGCTGGAGGTGGCGGCGATCCGCTCCGTCAGCGGTCAGGCGGAAGTGGACCCCGCCCGGTGGCGCGAGCGGCCCTTCCGCGCCCCGCACCACACCGCCTCCGGCGTGGCGCTGGTGGGCGGCGGCGGCACGCCACGGCCGGGTGAGATCTCGCTCGCGCACATGGGTGTGCTGTTCCTGGACGAGCTGCCGGAGTTCGACCGGCGCGTGCTGGAGGTGCTGCGCGAGCCGCTGGAGTCCGGGCGCATCCACATCTCCCGCGCCGCCCGGCATGCGGAGTTCCCGGCGCGCTTCCAGCTGGTGGCGGCCATGAACCCCTGCCCCTGCGGCTATCTGGGCGATCCCCAGGGCCGCTGCCGCTGCACCGCGGAGCAGGTTGCCCGCTATCGGGCGCGCATCTCCGGACCTCTGCTGGACCGCATCGACCTGCAGCTGGAAGTGCCGCGGCTGCCGGCGGAGCGCCTCACCGCCGGCGCCACGGGCGCCGCGCCGGACGCCGAGACCAGCGCCGCGGTGCGCGCCCGCGTGGAGCAGGCCCGGGCCCGGCAGCTGACACGCGCCGGCTGCACCAATGCGGTGCTGGAAGCCGGCGCCCTGGCGCAGCACTGCACCCTGGACGAGCAGGGCCGTCAGCTGGTGACCCAGGCCATGCGGCGGCTGTCGCTCTCCGGCCGCGCCTATCACCGCATCCTCAAAGTGGCGCGGACCATTGCGGACCTCGCCGACAGCAAGGCCATCAACGTCGCCCACTTGGGCGAGGCCATCGGCTACCGCCGGCTCGACCGGGGCGGCGCCGCGCAGTCCGCGGGCGGCGGCGCCTGAGCATGCTGGAGCTCACCGGCATCACGCTGCGCCGCGGCCCCAAGCTGCTGCTGCAAGGCGCCGACCTGCGGGTGCATCCGGGGCAGAAGCTCGGCCTCACCGGCGCCAATGGCTGCGGCAAGTCGAGCCTGTTTGCGCTGCTGCGCGGGGAGCTGCAGCCGGACGCGGGTGCCGTGTCCGTGCCGCCGGACTGGACCATCGCCCACGTCGCTCAGCAGACGCCGGGCGGGGAGCGCCCGGCCATCGAGCTGGTGATGGACGGCGACACGGAGCTGCGCGAGGTCGAGCGCCGCCTCGCCGCGGCGGAAGCCGCCGGCGACGGCGTGCAGCAGGCGGCCCTGCACGGCCAGCTCGAGGCCATCGGCGGCTACACGGCAGAGTCCCGCGCCGCCCGGCTGCTGCACGGGCTCGGCTTTGCGGTGGGCGACGAGCGCCGGCCCGTCTCCAGCTACTCCGGTGGCTGGCGCATGCGGCTCGCGCTGGCGCAGGCGCTTATGTGCCGCTCGGACCTGCTGCTGCTGGACGAGCCCACCAACCACCTGGACCTGGATGCCGTCATCTGGCTGGAGGGCTGGCTCAAGGCCTACCCCGGCACGCTGCTGCTCATCTCCCACGACCGCGATTTTCTGGATGCCGTGGTGGAGCGCATCTGCCACATGGAGCGCCAGGGGCTCAAGGTCTACGCCGGCGGCTATTCGGCCTTCGAGCGCCAGCGCGCCGAGCACCTGGCCCAGCAGCAGGCGGCGCACGAGCGCCAGCAGCGCGAGGTCGCGCACATGCGCGCCTTCGTGGACCGCTTTCGCGCCAAGGCCACCAAGGCGCGGCAGGCGCAGAGCCGGCTCAAGGCCCTGGAGCGCATGGAGCTCATCGCGCCGGCGCATGTGGACTCGCCGTTTCGGTTCAGCTTCCGGGCGCCCCTGGCCAAGCCGGACCCGCTGCTGCGCCTGGAAGACATCCGCGCAGGGTATGGCGAAACCAGGGTGCTGGACGGCATCGGCATGAGCCTGCGCCCGGATGACCGCATTGCATTGCTCGGCCCCAACGGCGCCGGCAAGTCCACGCTCATCAAGCTGCTGGCGGGTCTAATCGAGCCCTGGTCCGGGCAGCGCGAGGCGGGGCAGGGGCTTGCCATCGGCTACTTCGCGCAGCATCAGGTGGACCAGCTGGACCCGGACGCCTCGGCGCTCAGGCACCTGGAGCGGCTGACCGCCGCCGCGCATGCGGGCGGCAAGCCCGCCACCGAGCAGCAGCTGCGCGACTTCCTCGGCGGCTTCGGCTTCCATGGGGACAGAGCCACCGAGCCGGTCGCCCCCTTCTCCGGTGGCGAAAAGGCCAGGCTCGCGCTGGCGCTGATCGTCTGGCAGCGGCCCAATCTGCTCCTGCTGGACGAGCCCACCAATCATCTGGACCTCGACATGCGCCTGGCGCTGAGCGAGGCCCTGCTCGGCTTCGACGGCGCGCTGGTGCTGGTCTCCCACGACCGCCACCTGCTGCGGGTCACCTGCGACACCCTGCTGCTGGTGGACGCGGGCCGGGCCGAGCCCTTCCCCGGCAGTCTCGACGACTATCCCGCCTGGCTCGCCGCCCGCAACAAGGAGCAGGCGCAGCCCGCGTCCGAAGCAGGCAGCGGTCCCGGCGGCCCGGGGCCCGGCAGCCTTTCGACAGCGAGCCAGGCGAGCGCTGCCGCGACCGGCGCCGCCGCGGCCTCCCGCAAGGACCAGCGCCGGCGCGAGGCCGAGCAGCGCGCCCGGCTGCAGCCCGCCAGGAAGCGCGTCCAGCAGCTTGAGGCCGCCGTGGAGCGACTCACCGGCGAGCGCCAGCGCCTGGAGCAGGACCTCGCCAACCCGGGCCTCTACGCCGACGACGCCAAGCCGCGGTTGCTGGCGCTCCTCGCCGACAAGCAGCGCCTGGACGCCGAGCTGGAGCAGGCCGAGGCCGACTGGCTCGACGCGGCCGCGCAGCTGGAGGCATTGGAGGAGCAGGATTGACGGACCCGGTCAGCGCCGCGCCGCACGCCAGTGCGTAGGCCCTGTGGGAGCGGCATCCCTGCGGCGACGATCAGGCCCGACCCACCTGGGCGCGCGTTTCAGCGCGGCAGTCGCATAGGAGCCCGCGACAACGCCCGCTCCGCTGCGGGGCGCAGCGCTCCGCTCGTGCGCCAAAGTCGGGCGGTGACATGCATGGCGTCAGTCCCCAAAGAAAAAATGCCGGCACGCTTGCGCACAAACGGCTTCGCGCCATGACTGCGGCGCGTTATCTTAGGCGGCAACGCCGGGAGCCGACGGCGCTTTCTGCACGAGAGTTGCTTGTCAGCCCGGCTGGGGCACCCGCGGCCCAGCCCGCGGTTGCCGCCGCCGCGGCTCGTCTCCGGCCTTATCCTGATCACGGACCCTATCCCTGGAACTCCCTTCATGTCGCCATTCAGAGACCTCAGCCAGAGCACGCCGAAAGAGGCCCTGTTCGATCTTGCCCCCCTGCCCATGGACAAGGAGGGTATCGCCCGGGACTTCAAGCGCTACTACGCCCACACCCTGGGGCGGGATCGCGACTGCAAGTCCGCCTACTATCCGTACAAGGCGCTCGCCATTGCGCTGCGGGACCGGCTCATGGAGCGCTGGAAGCGCACCCGCGCCGCCCATGACGAGGCCAACTGCAAGCGCACCTACTACCTGTCGCTGGAATTCCTGATGGGGCGCTCGCTCAGTAACGCCCTGCTCAACCTCGGCGTGGACGATGCTGCCCACAAGGCGCTGTACGAGCTCGGCCTCGTCTACGAGGAGCTGGAGGATGCCGAGATGGACGCGGGCCTCGGCAACGGCGGCCTCGGGCGGCTCGCGGCCTGCTTCCTGGACAGCTGCGCGACCCTGCAGCTGCCGGTGAAGGGCTATGGCCTGCGCTACGAATACGGCATGTTCCGCCAGCTCATCGAGAACGGCCGCCAGCTGGAGGAGCCGGACCACTGGCTGCGCGACGGCAATCCCTGGGAGCTGGAGCGCCCGGAGTACACCCAGCGCATCCCCTTCGGCGGCCACACCGAGCAGTACAAGGATGAGTCCGGGCGCCTGCACCGGCGCTGGGTGGACACCCACGACGTGCTGGCGGTGCCCTACGACATCCCCATCCCCGGCTACAAGAACGACACCATCAACACCCTGCGGCTGTGGTCCGCGGCGGCCACCGATGAGTTCGACCTCGGCGAGTTCAACGCCGGCAGCTACCCCGAGTCCGTGGCCGCCAAGAACAACGCCGAGCACATCACCATGGTGCTCTACCCCAACGATGCCAGCGAGAACGGCAAGGAGCTGCGGCTGCGCCAGCAGTTTTTCCTGGCCAGTGCCAGCATCAAGGATGTGCTGCGGGAGTGGATCCGTCTGCACGGCAAGGACTTCAGCGAGTTCGCCGACAAGAACTGCTTCCAGCTCAATGACACGCATCCGGCGGTCTCGGTGCCGGAGCTGATGCGCCAGCTCATCGACGAGCAGCACCTGGACTGGGATACGGCCTGGGACATCACCACCCGCACCATGGCCTACACCAACCACACCCTGCTGCCGGAGGCGCTGGAGCGCTGGCCGGTGCGGCTGTTCCAGCAGCTGCTGCCGCGGGTGCTGGAGATCATCTTCGAGATCAACGCCAGGTTCCTCTCCAAGGTGGCCGCGCGCTGGCCGGGCGACATGGATCGCCAGCGGCGCATGTCGCTGATCGAGGAGGGCGGCGATCCGCAGGTGCGCATGGCCTTCCTCGCCATCGTCGGCAGCTTCTCCGTCAACGGCGTCGCCGCGCTGCACTCCCAGCTGTTGAAAGAGGGCCTGTTCCGGGACTGGTTCGAGCTCTGGCCCGAGAAGTTCAACAACAAGACCAATGGGGTCACGCCCCGTCGATGGCTCGCCATGTGCAACCCGGGGCTGCGGGAGCTGCTGGACGAGACCATCGGCGAGCACTGGGTGCATGATCTGAAGCGCCTGGACCAGCTCGCGCCCTATGCCGACGAGGCCGCCTTCCGCGAGCGCTGGGACGGCATCAAGCGGCAGAACAAGGCGCGGCTTGCAAGTCTGGTGGCGGCCACCTGCCGGGTGGAGTTCCCGCTGGACTTCATGTTCGACGTGCAGGTGAAGCGCATCCACGAGTACAAGCGCCAGCTCCTGAATGTCCTGCATGTGATCCACCTCTACAACCGCATCAAGCACGGCGACACCGACATCGGCGCACCGCGCTGCGTGCTCATCGGCGGCAAGGCGGCCCCGGGCTACGAGATCGCCAAGCTCATCATCAAGCTCATCAACAACGTCGCCGGCGTGGTGAACGCGGACCCGGAGGTGAGCGACTGGCTGCGCGTGGCCTTCATCCCGGACTATCGGGTGTCGGTGATGGAGGTGCTGGCGCCGGGGACGGACCTCTCGGAGCAGATCTCCACCGCCGGCAAGGAGGCGTCCGGCACCGGCAACATGAAGTTCATGATGAACGGCGCCGTCACCATCGGCACCCTCGACGGCGCCAACATCGAGATCCGCGACCAGGTGGGCGACGACAACTTCTTCCTGTTCGGTCACACGGCGGAAGAGGTGCAGCGCATCCGCGGCCACTACGACCCAAACGGCATTATCGCCAATGACCCGGCGCTGGAAGAGGTCATGCAGCTGCTCGAATCCGGGCATTTCAGCCAGTTCGAGCAGGGCATCTTCGACCCGCTGGTGCACGGCATCCGCAGCCCGCACGACCCCTGGCTCACGGCGGCGGATTTCGACAGCTACCGCCGCGCCCAGCTCCTTGCCGCCGAGACCTACCAGGACCGCGAGCGCTGGCTGCGCATGAGCATCCTCAACACCGCCCACAGCGGCTTCTTCTCCTCCGACCGCACCATCGCCGGGTACAACAACGACATCTGGCGCCTGGAGGCGGTGCCGCCGGTGCCCTGGGGCGGCACCTGAGGCGCGGGGCGTGCCGGCCTCCGGGCCGGCGCAGCTCACTTGCGAGGGTTGGGGCAGCGCAGTCCGTAGGTCCGGTCAGCGCCGGTAAACGAGCGCCGGTCGCAGATTTTCCACGGCTTTGCACTAGGCTTGAAGTTGCAGCGCAGCAACCGCAGCCAGCCGATGAACGACATTGCCACACCCACGCCGGACCCGACCATCGCCGCCACCGACGAGCTCGCCCCCGCCCACATCCTCCGCGAGCAATTTGCCCGCGCCCGCCGCCACCTCGATGACGTGGAGCCGGGCCTTGTGGATTTTCTGCGCCTGCCGCGGCGCACCATCACCGTCAATGTGCCGGTGGAGATGGACGACGGCCGGGTGCAGAACTTCGTCGGCTACCGGGTCATGCACAACAGCCTGCTCGGCCCCGGCAAGGGCGGCATCCGCTTCCACCCCGAGGTGTCCCTGGACGAGGTCGCGGCGCTGGCCGCGCTCATGACCTGGAAGTGTGCTCTGGTGCGCATCCCCTTCGGCGGCGCCAAGGGCGGCGTCACCTGCGACCCCAAGCAGCTGAGCCGCGGCGAGCAGCGGCGCATCACCCGGCGCTTCATCGCCGGTCTCGGCGACAACATCGGCCCCTATACGGACATCCCGGCGCCGGACATGTACACCGACGCCCAGACCATGGCCTGGATCTACGATACCTACGACAACCTGCATCCCGGCGAGAACAACCTGCCCGTGGTCACCGGCAAGCCCCTGGAGCTGGGCGGCTCCGAGGGCCGGGACGAGGCCACCGGCCGCGGCTGCGTCTTCGCCGCCGAGCGGGCCATCGCGCTGGGCGTCGTGCCCGAGCTTACGGGTGTGGACGGCGCTAGAGTCGCCATCCAGGGTTACGGCGAGGTGGGCCGGGTCGCCGCGCGCCTGCTCGCCGAGCGCGGCGCCCACATCATTGCGGTCAGCGACTCCCGCGGCGGCGTGCTCGCGGAGAACGGCGACAAGCTGGACCTCGCCGCCGTCGCCGCCTACAAGGCCGAGGCGGGTACCGTCGTCGGCCTGCCGGAGACCCGCAGCATCACCAACGCCGACCTGCTGGCACTCCCCTGCGACATCCTGATCCCCGCCGCCCTGGGCGGGCAGATCCACGCCGCCAACGCGCACCAGGTGCAGGCCCGCCTCGTTGTTGAGGGCGCCAACCGCCCCATCACGCCCGAGGCCGACGACATCCTCAGCGCCCGCGGCATTCACGTCCTGCCGGACATCCTCGCCAACGCCGGCGGCGTCACCGTCAGCTACTACGAATGGGTGCAGAACATCGAGCACCACAGCTGGCCGCTGGAGGACATCAACGGGCGCCTGCGCTCACGCATCAACAGCGCCACCGACCGCGTCGTCAACCGCTGGCGCGCCTTCCCCCCCAACTGCCCCGACGGCACCGGCCCCTGGTGCACCGACCTGCGCACCGCCGCCCTGGTGGAAGCCCTGGAGCGCCTCGCCCTGGTGGTCAATCAGCGCGGCATCTGGCCCTAACGCGCCCCCTGGGGCCGCCGACTTCCAGTCGGCGCGCACGCACGGCCCCTGGGGGCGCCGACTTCCAGTCGGCGCGCACGCGCAATCCGCAACCGAGTCGTTGCCCTCCCACCCTTCATCAGATAGAGACAGCGCCACCTTGTGTCAGGCTCGCCGTGCCGGAGCCCCTCAACGCCCGCTGTCCGTGAAACCCACCGCGGCTCCTTCACGGATGCCGACAAGTCGACCGACACAGGGGGCTATCGAACTGCCCCATTATCGCCGGCAGCTGAGGTTGACCGAGGACGCCGCGAGCGGCAGGCTGCGTACCCTGGTCGACGGTTGCGCCGACCGGGCTCAGCGTCAACTCTGCGACAGAAAGCGGACTCTCGGCGGCAAGGGGACGGCTGGCGGGGACCGGCCAAATCCGGACATTGACGGGCGAAGCCCCGAAGGGCAGCATTCGGCCATTAACGGAAATTTACCGGCCGCAGCTTTGGATGCAGGATTCGGCCAAGGACAGAAATGCGGCGTACCTAGAGCGTCGCAGCCAATCGGGCGGAAGCAGCCACCAAAACGACCAGGTACCCGCGACACCCAGGCGCATGTCCACGACTGGGGCACCGCCCGCGCCGCCGCCAGCGAGCGGCGCGCCCACCACAGGTGCAGCGTGCTCGGGTGCCCATGGCGGATGGACTTCTCCCGCGCCGCCGCGGCATTAATGTAGTCCAGCGGCAGGGCGACCTCCATGAGCTTCTTCGGGCACTGATCAGCATAGGGTCATATTTCTGCCGACCTCTGCTCGGGGATCTTACTAGCCCTCGGTCTTCTTCTCCGCGAGCGCGATCAGATCCTTGACCAGCTCATGCAAGTCCGTCGTGGGGTTGTCGGTGCCCACGGCTTGCGCGGCCTTAACAGCCTTCTCGGCGTTCTCGCTGGCCTGTTGCAGCTTGGGCTTGGTTCGTTCGTAGACGCCACGCAACCCTTTCTCATAGTCGTGTAGCGGACCTTTCTTTAGCTTGGCGATGACCGCCGCACATGGTGAGCGGGACTGCGTTGGATGGAACGGTGCGGTGTGGAAGCTGTAGTGCAGCAGCAGCCAGTACTCGAAACAAGGAATGGAAGTGACGGCTCTGAATAGCGCCTGATGTCCGTTGCGCTTACGGAGCTTCTTCTCCCGAATACGGTTGAGCGCTTTCTGGTAATCGTTGTGCTGGTCGCGGTCGAAGACGCAGTAGACGCGATCAAAATCTGGTTCCTGCTCGAACCGACGAATCGCTTCCTGGGCAACGGAATCCGGGCTGGAACCGCAGTTTCCGGTGATGACCACGTTGTTCGGGTTGAGGCCGAGGTCGTCCCGGAGATCGATCAAGTAGCTCGGTGCGGCCTTTTCATCCTCGCAGACGATCAGCACGACCTCCAAAGGGTCGCGACGGGCCTTCTTGCGTCGGAGCGCCGCCTTGTTGCGTTCCTTGCGTCTGCGGAACAGATCCTCGGAGCCCACTGGTCGCTACTCGGTGTCGCTGGCATCGGACCTGCGCCTTCTGGCCTGGCTGACACGACTGCGAGGTGGCTCTTTCTCGGGGTGCCGGGGGTGTTCCGGGTCTGGCCTGACGACTCGAATGCGCCGTGGCTGCGGACTCGGCAGGGCACCGTAGCGACCGCGCAGGTAGCCCCGCCCGACCGCCTCCTGCTTGCGCGGGCGAAAATCGGACAGGGGATACAGGTGTGTTTGTTGCTGCCGCTTCTCGACGAACCAAACCTGATCCCTGCGAAGCTCGCCTTCCAACTGGGTGACGTCGTGCGTGGTACAGATCAGCTGCGCTCCGTACGGATTGGTGTCCGTGCTGTGAAAGAGATTCACCAGGAAGCGGACGAGGGTGGGATGTAGGCTGGTGTCGAGCTCGTCGATGACCAGCACCAGCCCGTGATCGAGCACATCGAGCCAGGGGCCAGCCCAGCTGAAGAGGTTGCGGGTTCCGTCGGATTCGTCGCCGAAATCGAAATTGATCGCTTCTCCGGATTGTAGATCCCGATGCTGTGAGTAGACTTCCAGGCGCTCCTTGCCGACGAGCTGCTTGGCGAGGTCATCGGGGAAGTCTTCGGGTAGGTCCTCGGCCGTCCACTTGGCGACTTCGACCGACAGACCCTCGATACCCAGGTCCGCGGCCTTGAGGAACTCCAGCACGCGCGCGCGGTCGTCTTTCTTCCTGCAACGCGTGGCGGTGTAGGAATCGAAGTGCATTGTAAAGTCTCTGCCCGCGGGCACAGCCCGCAGTCGGTCCACGAACCAGTCAAACACCGGCTGAAGCTGCTGGTTGTTCAACTGGACCGCCGTAGATAAGAACAGGGCATTGGGACGGGTGGCTTCGCTTAACGTCTTCTTCGGCCCCTTGAACGCGGGTCCGAAGTACCAGTCAGTCTTCTCGCTGGCCGGGTCTACAGTGCGCGCGAACCAGCGCTGGGAGCGTCCCTCCGGGAACGCGATGAGCCACTCTTCCCGGATGCCCTCTGCGGTGGCCGAGAACCCGTACTGGTAGCGGACCGAGGATTGCTCGAAGACGATCTCGAACTCACTTGGCGCCTGCGCGGCTTTTGCCGCAAGCCGGAACGGCTGAAGATCCAAGCGGTCACCGCGCTGCTTGCCGCTGGCGGAGTGCTCCACCAGGTGGGCCACGGAGTAGAGGGCCTTGACCAGGTTGCTCTTGCCTGACGCGTTGGGTCCCAACACCATCGCGGAGTGAAGGAGCCTGGGTGTGCTCGGGGAGTTGGGAGCAAAGGTGTTGGCCTCCCAGCGCTCCTTGCTGCTGGACGCCACCATCGAGAGGACCTGCGTGTCCTTGATCGAGCGGAAATTGGTGACACTGAATTCGATGAGCATGGGATGTCCTCATCCTATCGCTGCCGTGGATGGTCGCTGTGTAAGACCGCAGGGAGGCGGAAAATCGCCCGCTGTTCTCATCTTAGGGGGACATCTGCAGATATTCTGCACGAAACAGGGCGGAGTCGCGAATTTTTCGCGTTGGGTGCATGCGTTCCACTGACAGGACGGTCGCTCCCCAGTCAGGTCAACCGCATGGCAGGCGCACATCAGCAAGGCGTCGAGCCGGCCGCGGCGAGGTCTTGCCAATTGTAGTTGATGCTGCTGACCACCCCACCCAGGCTCACTGTCGAACGGCCGGCGGATATAGACGGGCTCGGCCTCGGCGCCGTCCTAGCCGAGCGCGACCAGCGCCCGCATCCAGTGGTCCGGCTTGTTGAAGCCGGTGAGGATCTCGTCGCGGGTGATGGTGACGGTCTGGGCACCGGCGGCGCGGCCCTTCCGCTTGACCTCGATGAAGCGAAGCTGATGGCTGGGGGTGCGGAACGTGATGGTCCGGTCCAGGTTTTCCTTGGACACGTCCTGCGATAGTTGCGTTACGCCTCCTCTGGGTCGGTAACTGCCTCGCCGGGTTCCCAGGCGAGCGTCTGCTCACGGTGGCCAAGCGGCCGCCGGACCTTAAGCGCTGCCTGGGTTCACCCGTTGCCTCTTGCTCTCAGGGAAGCCTCCACCAACGAGGGAGGCAAGACAGGATTCCTTACCCTGCTCCGTGCGCAACAAGAGCCGCGAGATCTTCGCCTGGTCTCGCCTGGCGTTGACCGCAGCACGCGGCCAGGTCCTACCGGTGCGGGGTCCCTGAGGAAGACAGTCGACGAGGGGCTGCCAGTGCGGAATCCAGCATGCCTGGATCACGCGCTCCCGAACGCCCACCGTGCCCGGCAGGCTGTCGCTGCTGACGCAGAAACCATGTCATTGATCCGGACCTGACGTGGCGGGCGCTCGGGCTGCCTGTTTACACGGGCTGGCGAGCACGGCGTGCCTGCCACAGAAATCCCCCAATCACGCAGATTGCGCAGACGATCCCAGCAAGGCACGCTGGACAGCCGGCCACACCGGGGGCTCACCGCAGGTCCCCGCATCGCGCTCTCACGCCGGCGGGGCTGACTGCCCAACGACAACCAAAGCGGGTTTGGAGGAGATCACAATGTCTGACATTCGAGAAGTGGTGGTTTTGAGCGGCGTGCGCACGGCCATCGGCGACTACGGCGGCTCGCTCAAGGATATGCCGACCGTCGAGCTGGCCGCGTCGGTGGTGCGGGAGTCGGTGGCCCGCTCCGGGCTGGAGCCGGCGGAGATCGGCCATGTCGCCATCGGCAATGTCATCCACGGCGAGGTCCGTGACATGTACATCAGCCGCTATGCGGTGCTGAACGGCGGTTTGCCCATCGAGACGCCGGCCTTCACCGTCAACCGTCTGTGCGGCAGCGGGCTCCAGTCCATCGTGCTGGCGAGCCAGGCCATCATGGTGGGCGACTGCGACTCCGCCGTTGCCGGCGGTGCGGAGAACATGAGCCGCTCCGCCTACTGGGTGCCGGGCGCCCGCTGGGGTCAGCGCATGGGCGACGGCAAGCTCATCGACCCCATGACCGGCGCCCTGTCCGACCCCTTCGATGCCTGCCACATGGGCGTCACCGCCGAGAACATCGCCGAGCAATGGGGCATCACGCGGGCGGAGCAGGACGCCCTGGCCGTGGAAAGCCACAAGCGGGCCGCCGCCGCCATTGCCGATGGGCGCTTCAAGGATCAGATCCTGCCCGTGGAGCTGAAGACGCGCAAAGGCGTGACCGTCTTCGACACCGACGAGCACGTGCGCGCCGACGCCACGGTGGAGGGCATGGCCAAGCTGCGCACGGTGTTCAAGAAGGACGGCACGGTCACCGCCGGCAATGCCTCGGGCATCAACGACGCCGCCGCCGCGGTGGTGCTGATGGAGCGCAAGGCCGCCGAGGCCAAGGGTCTGAAACCGGCCATGCGGCTGGTGGCCTACGCCCACTCCGGCGTGGACCCGAAGGTCATGGGCATCGGCCCGACGCCGGCGATCCGCAAGGTACTGGACCGCGCCGGTCTGGGCATCGCCGACATGGACCTGATCGAGCTGAACGAAGCCTTCGCGGCCCAGGCACTGGGGGTGATCAAGGACCTGGACCTGCCCATGGACCGCACCAACCCCAACGGCAGCGGCATCTCGCTGGGCCATCCCATCGGCGCCACCGGCGCCATCCTCACCGTCAAGGCCCTGCACGAGCTCACGCGCTCCGGCGGCCGCTACGGGCTGGTCTCCATGTGCATCGGCGGCGGCCAGGGCATCGCCGCCATCTTCGAGCGGCTCTGACCGTGGCGGCACGGCCGGGTGCGGACTGATGCGGCGCCCCTCGGGCCTGCCCGGCTTGCCGGGCAGGTCTGTGGCGTCGATCACGGTGGCCGCCGCGAGGAGACTGGGCCAGTCTTCGTATCCCACTCCGAAACGACGGCTGCCGTAGGTCGGTTCAGCGGTGTCGTATCCAGACAATCAACGGGTTACGCGAGCACCGTGTCGGGTTAAGCTGCGCTGACCCGTCCTGCGCCGGGGTCTTGCCGGTCTCCGCGGCATGGGTGGGCGCCGCTGACCGGCGTCACCGGCG
>PR_CR_10_Liq_1_inCRDRAFT_1000650_pt1 | contig 21239 bp, 22 predicted proteins | sample PRCRCaboRojoPR_3_FD_10241 | JGI IMG/M metagenome (IMG submission 10241)
GGCGCGAGGGGCTCGCCGTCGGTGCGCGGGTCGAGGGTCCGGCGGTGATCCTGGACGCTGTGGCCACCACCTGGCTTGCGCCCGGCTGGCAGGCGGAGCGCGACGCCTACGGCAATCTGTTGCTGCACCGACGCTGACGGGCCGCCGCACCGCTGGTGTCGCGGAGCGGCCTTGGCTATAGTGCAGTCCCCACGCTCCTCCCGGATAACAACGACGACAACCGGGGCTCACCGCGGACACGCCCGAGGATTTTGCTTGATGACGTACCAGGGTCTACTGGAGTTTTCCCCTTGGCAGATCGTGCTTGCGACACTCGCGATGACGCACCTGACCATCATCGCCGTGACGCTCTACCTGCACCGCGCCCAGGCGCACCGGGCGCTGCACCTGCATCCCGCCATCGCTCATGTCTTGCGTTTCTGGCTCTGGCTCACCACGGGCATGGTGACCCGCCAATGGGTGGCGGTGCACCGCAAGCACCACGCCCACTGCGAAACCGAGCAGGACCCGCACAGCCCGCAGGTTCTGGGTCTGCGCACCGTGCTGTGGCGCGGCGCCGAGCTCTACATGGCAGCCGGCAAGAATGCCGACGACTTGGCCCGCTACGGCCACGGCACCCCGGACGACTGGATCGAGCGCAACCTCTACAGCCGCTTCAGCTGGTACGGCGTCGGTGTCATGCTGGTGCTCGACCTGCTGTTGTTCGGCGCCTTCGGGCTTACGGTCTGGGCCGTGCAGATGCTCTGGATTCCGCTGCTGGCCGCCGGTGTCATCAACGGTGTCGGGCACTTCTGGGGGTATCGCAACTTCGAGACACCGGATGCGGCCACCAACATCGCGCCCTGGGGCATCCTCATCGGCGGCGAGGAGCTGCACAACAATCACCATGCCTTTCCGTCCTCGGCGCGTCTGTCCATGCGCCGCTGGGAGCTCGATCTGGGGTGGCTCTACATCCGTCTGCTCACATGGCTGCGCCTTGCACGTGTGAAGCGCCTGGCGCCGTCGCCGCGGTTCATCGAGGGGAAGCGCACCATCGACCTTGACACGCTGCGGGCGGTGCTGGTGGCGCGCATGCACGTGGTCCGGCGCTTCAGCCTGGATGTGCTGAAGCCGGTGACGCGCGAGGCCCTGGCCTCCGAGCAGCCGCAGTGCGGCATCTCCCCCCGCCGCGCCGCGCGCATGCTGGCACGCACCTGGAGTCAGCTCGATGAGAGCGGCCGGCGCAACCTGGAGCAGTTGCTGGCACAGAGCCGCGAGCTTGCGGTGGTGTACCAGTTCCGCGAGCGGCTGCAGCAGATCTGGGAGCGCAACGCCCCGACCCAGGAGGCCCTGTTGGCCCAACTTCAGGATTGGTGCCACCAGGCCGAGGCCACGGGCATCCAGGCCCTGGAGCGCTTCTCCCGCCAGCTGCGCGGCCTCGCGCTCGCCGGCGCGCACTGACAGCGCTGGCGCCGCGGCTGCCGGCGCATCCAGGCACCCGCGCAAGAAAAAGCCCGCGTCTGCGGGCTTTTTGCTGCGCGGCCGGTGGGCTGCGACGTCTTACTTGATCTTGCCTTCCTTGTACATGACGTGCTTACGGGCGACGGGATCGAACTTTTTGATCTCCATCTTGCCGGGCTGGTTCCGTTTGTTCTTGGTGGTGGTGTAGAAGTGACCGGTTCCCGCGCTCGAGTTGAGGCGGATCTTTTCGCGAGCTGCCTTGGCCATGGGCGTGGTACCTCGTAGTGCGGCGTGGTGGCGACGGTAGGGGTGGGGGCGACAGCGTGGGGCTTTGGCGCGTGGGGCTTAGGGCTGTCCCCGTTCAGACCTGTTGGCGTCAGACCTTTTGGCCGCGGGCACGCAGGTCACCCAGCACCGCGTCGATGCCGAGCTTGTCGATGATGCGCAGTCCTTTGGTGGAGACGCGCAGCCGCACCCAGCGCTTTTCGCTCTCGACCCAGAAGCGATGGTAGTGCAGGTTCGGCAGAAAGCGCCGCCGCGTCTTGTTGTGCGCGTGCGAGACGTTGTTTCCGGTCACCGGGCGCTTGCCGGTCACCTGGCAGACTTTGGACATGGCCCAGGCTCCTGTGTGTCATCACCCGCGGCGGTGTGGCGCCCGCTGCTCTTGCAGGGGGCTCCGGCATCGGCCGTACCGCAAGGGAGAGCGGCTGACGTGCCGAGTCGGATTGCGCGGGATCACTGGAAATTGCTAAGCACGCCAGAATACCTGCTCGCGGGGGCAGGTTCAAGCGTTGAGACTCGCCGGCGGCGCCGACAGGGCCCGCCGTCAGAGCAGCCCGCGCTCGGCGAAGGAGGTGCCGCCGCCTTCACCGATGACGATGTGATCCAGCACCCGGACATCCACCAGGGCGAGGGCGTCCCGCAGGCGCTCGGTGATGCGCAGGTCCGCCTGGCTCGGCTCGGCAACGCCGGAGGGGTGGTTGTGGGCGAAGATCACCGCCGCGGCGTTCCAGCGCATGGCCTCGCGTACCACCTCCCGCGGGTGCACGCTGGCGCCGTCGATGGTGCCGCGGAAGAGCTCGCGGTACTCGATGATCCGGTGCCGATTGTCGAGGAAGAGGCAGGCGAAGACCTCGTGCGGGAGCACGCGCAGGCGGCTTTTCAGGTAGTTGCGCACAGCCTCCGGGCTGGTGAGCACATCCCGCTTTTCGATCTCCGCGCGCAGGTAGCGCCGGCTCAGCTCCAGCACCGCCCGGAGCTGGACGTATTTGGCCACGCCGAGCCCCTTGCCGGCGCAGAACTGGGCCTGGCTCGCGGACAGTAGGCCGACAAGCCCGCCGAAATCGGCAAGCAGATCCCGGGCCAGATCCACGGCGCTGCGCCCCGGTACACCGGTGCGCAGGAAGATCGCCAGCAGCTCGGCATCGCTCAACGCCCCCGCGCCGCGCTGAATGAGCTTCTCGCGGGGGCGGTCCTGCTCAGGCCAGTCGCTGATGGACATGTGCGGAGCTCCCTGAATACGCTGCCCGGGAGAAGCTTACCTGAGCGTACACGACCGACCAAGTGTGGATGCNCAGGGCANGCCGGACCGCTCTGGGGCACCCGGCCAAGTGTGGTGCGGGACAACGCGGCCCAGGCACCATGGCGACTGCGCTACAATCCGGCGTATTCCCCGCTGTGAGTCATGCAGTCAACGCCGCGAGTACCGTGTCCGACGACGGGATGCAGAAGATTCTGCTTGGGGTGAGCGGCGGCATCGCTGCGTACAAGACCCCGGAGCTGGTGCGGCGCCTGGTGGAGCGCGGCGCCTGCGTGCAGGTGGTCATGACCGCGGCGGCAGCCGCCTTCGTGACGCCCCTGTCGCTGCAGTCCGTCTCCGGGCGGCCGGTGCGCACGGCACTGCTGGCGCCGGAGGCCGAGGCCGGCATGGACCACATCGCCCTCGCGCGCTGGGCGGATCAGGTTGTCCTGGCACCGGCCACGGCGCACCTGATCGCGCGCCTGGCGCACGGGCTTGCGGATGACCTCCTCACCACGCTCGTGCTGGCGACCTCTGCACCTGTGACCATAGCCCCAGCCATGAATCAGCAGATGTGGCAGCATCCCGCCACCATGGCCAACATTGCAATGCTGACCGAACGCGGCTGCCGCCTGCTCGGGCCCGCCAGCGGCGAGCAGGCCTGCGGGGAGCAGGGGCCGGGACGGATGCTGGAGCCGGCTGCGATCGCCGCCGCCTTGCTCGCGCCGCCACCGGCGGCGGCTGGCGCGCTCGCGGGGGTGCCGGTGCTGCTGACGGCGGGCCCAACGCGTGAGGCCATCGACGCAGTGCGCTATGTCGGCAACCGCAGCTCGGGCAAAATGGGCTATGCATTGGCGGCGGCGCTGGCGGGCGCCGGTGCGCGGGTGACACTCGTCTCAGGGCCCGCGCAGCTGCCATGCCCGACGGGCGTGCAGCGCGTGGTGGTGGAATCCGCGGCCGAGATGCATGACGCGGTGATGGCGCGTGTGGCCGACTGCGCCCTGTTCATCGCCGCCGCCGCCGTGGCCGACTATCGCCCCGCGCAGTCCCTGCCGGGCAAGCTCAAGAAGCACGCCGACACCCTGACCATCCAGCTCGTGCGCAACCCCGATATCCTGGCCGAGGTCGCGGCCCGTCCCGACAAGCCCTTCACCGTGGGCTTCGCGGCCGAGACCGAGGGTCTGGAGGCCGCGGCCCGCGACAAGCTCGGGCGCAAAGGGCTGGACATGATCGCCGCCAACGAGGTCGGCGCCGCGGCCGGCGGCTTCGAGGCCGACGACAACGCGCTGCTGGTGCTCTGGCCCGGCGGGCGCCGCACCCTCCCCATGATGCCGAAGCCCGCGCTGGCGACGGCGCTGACGCAACTCATTGCGGAACGCTATGCGGCATCGGCTTCAGGTTAAGGTGCTGGACCCCCGGCTCGGGCGGGACTTCCCGCTGCCGGCCTACGCCACCGAGGGCGCGGCCGGCATGGATCTGCGCGCGCTGCCCGAGGCCCCGCTGGACCTGGCGCCTGGGGCTGCCGAGCTGCTGCCCACCGGCATGGCCGTGCACATTGCCGAGCCCGGGCTTGCGGCCATGGTGCTGCCGCGCTCGGGCCTCGGGCATCGCCACGGCATCGTGCTCGGCAATCTGGTGGGCCTCATCGATGCCGACTATCAGGGCGAGCTGCTGGTGTCCTGCTGGAATCGCGGGCATGCGCCCTTCCGCATCGAGGTGGGTGAGCGCATCGCCCAACTGGTGCTGGTGCCGGTTGTGCACGCGGACCTGGAGCTGGTGGACGAGTTCCCTGCCAGCGCCCGCGGCACCGGCGGCTTCGGCCACAGCGGGCGGCTCTGAGCCATGCACCTCCGCCCTGCCCCGGTGAGTCCTGCCCCAGCCGGCCGTGCCCCAGCGAGCCGTGCCCCAGCGAGCCGTGCCCCAGCCATCGGCAGTCGCCGGCTGTCGTCGCCGCAGCGTCGGCGGCATCCCCGCCATCACCGGAGTCGCTGAGATGCCTGCGCGCCTGGGCAAGAGCGCGGAGGCCGAAGGGCTTGCCGTGCCGGACAGTGTCGACGGCTTCGGCCTCGGCACCTATTGCTGGATCGCCTATCTCGCGGCGGGCCTCGTGCTGCTGCTCGCGCTGCTCGGCGCCGCTGTGATCTTCGGCGCGAACGAGTCGCGCATGATGGAGCGCCACCTGCGTGCCTACTCCGCCACCCTGGCGCAGGAGATGAGCAACCGCACCGCGGCCGTGCGCGGACAGCTGAAGCGCTGGCGCGAGGACCCGGGCCTGCGCGCGGCGCTGCTGGATGGACGCCCGGATATCCTGCGCGACAAGGAAGCGGAGCTGGCGCTGCTCGTGCCGGGGGCGCTGGACGTGCTGGTCTTTCGCAGCGCGGACACCTCGGCCGGCGGGGCGGCATCGCAGCGGCTCAGCTTTGCCGGGCTCGACATGGTGCAGCAGGTCAAGGAGCAGGTCGCCATTTCTCCGTTGGAGGCGCATCGGGTGCGGCGCGACGATGAGCATCTCGCCATGGCCGGCCCGGTGACGGACGCCGACGGCGGCGAATTGCTGGGCATCGTGCACATCATGCTGCCGCTCTCGCTGCTGCCGCATACCGCGGCGGAAGCGGATGCGCATACCCACTTCGTGTTCCGTCAGCGTGTCGGTGACAGCCTGGTGGCCGTCAAGCCGCGGGACGCGGGCAACACGCCCCCGGGCGCCCCGTCGGTTGCCTTGCCCATCGCGGACACGCGGCTGTTGCTCGACGCCTGGGCCGAGATGCCCGGGCTCGTCGGTGGCGGACTCCTCCCGCTGTTGGCAGGGCTCTATGTGCTGGCGCTGGGGCTGCTCGCCGCCGCCCTGGGCCTGCCCTACCGCTACCTGCGCCGCGGCGTCGGGGCGGACCTCGCGAGCATGGTGGCGCTGGTGGAGGACGCCGCCGCCCAACGCCCCCTGCGCAATACCCGGGGGCGCATCCGCGAGCTGGTGGCCGCCACGGATACGGTGCGCAGACGCCTGCGCGAGCTGGGGCCGGGACGTGCGGTGTCGCCCAAGTCCGCAGAGCAGCTCGCGGCCCTGGCTGCGGCGGCCCCGGACGACGATGCGCCACTCGACCTGGAGGCGGGCTTCGACATGGAGCTCGACACGCCGCCGTCGGACCCGGCACAGGACCCCGCTTCGCCGCCCGCCGCCTCCGCCGCCGAGGTGCCCGCCACGAGCGGCGAGTCCCAGACGACGGTGCCGGACCACATCTTTCGTGCGTACGACATTCGCGGCCTCCTGGGTACCGAGATCGATGCGCGGGTGATGCGCCTGCTCGGCCGCGCCGTGGGCAGCGAGGCGGCGGCACAGGGCCAGCGCAGCTGCATCGTCGCGCGCGATCAACGGCCCTCCGGCCCGGAGCTGACGCAGGCACTCATCACCGGGCTGTGCGAGAGCGGCTGCGATGTGGTGGATCTCGGCGTCGCGCCCACGCCGCTCGCCTACTACGTCACCTTCCAGCGCGGCGCCGCGAGCGCGGCGGTGGTCACCGCGAGCCACAACCCCGCGGATTACAACGGCCTCAAGGTCGTCCTCGGCGGCCGTGCCGCGAACGAGGAGCAGATTCAGGGCCTGCGCGAGCGCATCGCACGCGGCGACTTCGAGCGCGGCGAGGGCCGCTGCACCGAGCTCGACCCCACAGACGACTACATCCGTGAGCTCTGCGACGACATTACCCTGGCGCGGCCCATGAAGATCGTCGTCGACTGCGGCTTCGCGACGGCCAGCCGCCTGGCGCCCGCCCTGTTCCGGGCGCTGGAGTGCGAGGTCACCGAGCTCGACTGCGACCTGGACCCGGCGCAGGCAGATGCCCACATGCCCGACCCGTCGCAGCCGAAGAATCTCTATGCCCTGGGCGATGCGGTGATCGGTGCCGGCGCGGATCTCGGGCTCGCCTTCGATGCCGACGGTGACCGGCTCGGCATTGTCGACTCCGCCGGCAAGTTCATCGCCGCTGATCGCATGCTGATGCTGCTCGCGGCGGATATCCTGGCACGCGCGCCGGGGAGCGACATCGTCTACGACGTCAAGTGCAGCCATCACCTCGGCTCGGCCGTGCTGCGCCACGGTGGCCGCCCGGTGATGTGGAAGTCCGGGCACAGCTTCATCAAGCAGAAGGTGCGCGAGCTCGGCGCCCCCCTCGGCGGCGAGCTCTCCGGGCACATCGTGCTCGCCGAGCGCTGGAACGGCTTCGACGACGCCTTCTACGCCGGCGCGCGGCTGCTGGAGGTCCTGGCTCTGGACCCGCGTCCCAGCACAGAGGTCTTCGCGGACTTCCCCGTCGGCATCGGCACACCGGAGCTGTTCGTGCCGCTGGCGGCCGGCGAGGATGCGGGCATCATGCAGTCGGTGCTCGCCATGGCGGACCGCCTGGACGGGGTGGAGGTCAACACCACCGACGGTCTGCGGGCCGAGTTCGACCAGGGCTGGGGCCTGATCCGGGCCTCCAACACCCAGCCGGGGCTGGTGTTCCGTTTCGAGGCGGACGACCAGACGGCGCTGGAGAAGATCCAGGACCTGTTCCGGCGCATGATGGACCTGGTGGCGCCGAATCTCGACATCCCGTTCTGAGGCGCCCACACGCGCCGCCCGCCCCAAGGAAACCCCGTCATGTCACTGCCGGAAGACCGTGCCCGCAACATCGCCCGCGTCCTCATCGAGGCGCTGCCCTACATTCGCCGCTTCGCCGGCAAGACCATGGTCATCAAGTACGGCGGCAACGCCATGGTGGAGCAGCGCCTGAAGGAGGGCTTTGCCCGCGACGTGGTGCTGATGAAGCTGGTGGGCCTGAATCCGGTGATCGTGCATGGCGGCGGTCCGCAGATCGGCGAGCTGCTGGAGCGGCTCGGCAAGGCCAGCGAGTTCGTGGACGGCATGCGCGTCACCGACAGTGAGACCATGGACGTGGTGGAGATGGTCCTGGGCGGACTGGTCAACAAAGAGATCGTCAACCTGATCAACCGCCACGGCGGCAATGCCGTGGGTCTCACCGGTAAGGACGGCGACCTGATCCGGGCGCGCAAGATGCTGCTGCGCCGGGACGCGCCGGAGCTCGCGGCGCCGGAGATCATCGACCTGGGTCACGTGGGCGAGGTGGAGAGCATCGACGTGAGCGTCGTCAACATGCTCGTGGGAGGCAATTTCATCCCGGTCATCGCCCCCATCGGGGTGGGTGCCGACGGCTTCTCCTACAACATCAATGCGGACCTGGTGGCCGGCAAGGTGGCGGAGGTGCTGCGCGCCGAAAAGCTCATTCTTCTCACCAACACCGCCGGCCTGCTGGATGCCGATGGCGAGCTGATCCGGGAGCTGGAGCTGGCGCGGGTGGAGGGCCTGATCCGCGCGGGCATCATCGCGGGCGGCATGTTGCCTAAAGTGGGCTGCGCCGTGGAGGCCGTGAAGGCCGGGGTGCGTGCCGCCCACATCCTGGATGGGCGGGTGGAGCACGCGGTGCTGCTCGACCTCTTCACCGACGAGGGCGTCGGCACCAAGATCAGCCCCCGCTGAGGGACGCAGGCGCCCTGGGCTGCACGCGCACGGCGGCGGTGTCGTCGCTGCTGCGGGCGTCCTCCCCACGCTCCAGGGCACTGCGGAAGCCGTCGAGCACGGCGGCGCGGGCGTCCGTGCGGCAGCTTTCCTCCTGGCCCGGGGAGTAGCTGCGGCACTGTACGTCCAGGAAGATCGACGCACTGCGACCGTCCTCGCGCCAGATGCGCGACACGGTGAGGGCGATATCGTTGCGGTCCTTCGGCGCCTCGGTCATGGCCACGTCCTTGCCGAGCGATTCGATGGGCATGGTGGCGTGGCGTCTCACATAGGACAGTGCGCGCTGCCAGAGCTGCTCGCAGCTCATCTGGTCGCTGCATTCGACCAGGTTCTTGAGCACCGGCGGGCGTGTCGCAACGGCTTCTCTGGGCGTCGGGGTGGCGGGCAGATTCTTGAGCTGGCGCAGCCGCTTGAGGTCGCGGTCGAACTTGCGGCGGATCTCCTGCTTCTGCTGCTCGCGCTCGACGATGGCCGCCAGCGCCTCCTCGATGGAGCGCTCGGTGCCGTCGATGCGCTCTTTGAGCTGCGGTGGTACTGCCTCGCCCTTGCGCTCCAGGTCTGCCGCTTCCGCGCGCAGCTGCATGAGCCAATCCTGCTGGCGGCGGATATTGCCCTTCTTGAACTGGATCATGGTGTCGATGTCCGACAGGTTCCCGTCCCGGGTCATGATCAGGTCGTCGACGCTCTGGAAGGTGTTCAGCAGCACGCGATCATCGGCGCGCTGCTGCTCCAGCATACGCTGCTGCTGGGCGCGCAGGCGCTCGAGCTCGCGCTCGCGCTGGATCTCTTCGGGCGTCTTGGCCGGTGGCACCGTGCGCACCCGCAGGCCCTGAGGCGAGAGCTGCGTGTGGCCCTTCTCCACTTCCGTGGGGGGAATCACATCCGAGTATTGGATGTTGCCCTGGTCATCCACCCAGCGATAGAGCGCCTGGGCCGCCGTCTCCGCGGCGGCGCCGAGCAGCAGGCAGGCCAGCAGCAGGCAGCACGACATCACAGCAGCAGGGCCGGGGGCGCGCCCACTGCGGTGCGGCGACTTCTCCGACGACGGGGGGGGATCGACGTGGCGCATGGCGAATGGTGGACTCGTGCGGCGCCCGCAGTCAGCGGCGCTGCAAAACATAATGGGACTGTAATACACGGGCCGTTCGCGGACTGGGATGCGGCGCATGTTTCCTGCGGACCGCCCGGGCGCGACGTGATCAGCCCGGGGTGGCGGTGCCCCAGCGCCGGCGGTAGTCGTCGAGGGCCTGATGAAATTCGGCAAGATCTGCATGCGCGTCGAGGTAGTCTACGAGGTCGTGCAGGGTGACGATGCTCACGGTGGCGAGGCCGAAGGTCGCGGCAATCTCCGCCGTGGCCGATTGCTCGCCGGTGCCGCGCTCACAGCGGTCCAGTGCGATGAGCACCCCGGCAGGTGTGGCCCCGGCGGCGCGGATCAGCGCTACGGATTCGCGTACCGAGGTGCCGGCGGTGATCACATCGTCCACGATGAATACCCGTCCGTCGAGGGGGCTGCCGACGATGCTGCCACCCTCGCCGTGAGTCTTGGCCTCTTTGCGGTTGAACGCGAAGGGCAAGTCCCGGCCGTGGTGCTCGGCGAGTGCGATGGCGGTGCAGGCGGCCAGCGGAATACCCTTGTAAGCGGGGCCGAATAGCATGTCCACCGGGAGCTTCGAGTGCGTAAGCGCTGCGGCATAATAGCCCCCGAGCCGGGCGAGGCGGGCACCGGTGCTGAATGCCCCCGCGTTGAAGAAATAGGGGCTGTGCCGGCCGGATTTGAGGGTGAAATCCCCAAACCGCAGCACGCCGACGTCGACGGCGAAGCGCAGGAAGTCCCGTTGATAGTCTTGCATGCTGGTGGGTCCCGGAGGTTCTCTGGTGAGTGGTGTTGGAGTGAGCGGTATTGGGGTGAGCGGTGCAGGAGTGCGTGGCGCAGGGGTGGCTGGTGGGCTGCGCTGTACTGGTGCTCCCGCCGGCCCGCTCAGCGGCTTGCGGCCCGATGTCGCGGACTGAGACGGCGCCTGCGGCGCTGCACCCCAGGCCATCGCCAGCATGCTAACGCGAGACGGGGCCTGACGTGCTGCTGACCTCCCTTGCCACGGCCTTCGTCGTCGGGCTGCTCGGTGGCGTGCATTGCGTCGGCATGTGCGGCGGCGTGGTGTCCATGCTCACGCTGGGTATCGCGCCGGAGCGCCGCGGCGACCTCGCCGGGCTGCTCCCGCTGCAGTTCGGCTACAACCTGGGCCGGGTGGCGGGCTACGCCCTCGCCGGTGCGATCTCGGGCGGCATCGGGGCGGTGCTGGCGCAGGCCGGTCTCCTGTACTGGGGGCAGCGTGCGCTCTACGCCCTCGCCGCGTGCGTGATGATTGCGCTCGGACTGTATCTCGGCGGCTGGTGGCGGGGGCTTGCGGTCATCGAGCGGGCCGGTGCCGGGCTCTGGCGGCGCATCGAGCCCATCGGCCGCCGGCTGCTGCCGATCCGGAGCTGGACGCAGGCGGTGGCGGTGGGGCTGGTCTGGGCCTGGCTGCCGTGCGGGCTCGTCTACAGCGTGCTGATCCTCGCGCTCGGCACCGGCTCGCCGGTCCAAGGGGCGCTGCTGATGCTGGCGTTCGGCCTCGGCACGCTGCCGAATCTGCTGGGCATCGGGCTGCTCGCCGGCCTGGCGTCGCGTTACCTGGCGGCGGTCTGGCTGCGGCGTACGGCGGGCCTGCTGGTGATGGGGTTCGGGCTGGCGGCGCTGTGGCAGGTCGTCGCACCCTGAGATGCGCATCTGGACGCCCGGGCTGCTGCTCGTCCCGGCGTTCATTCGCCCGGCGCCGGTCGCGCGTCAGCCGGAGCGTCGCACCGGCTCGCCGTCACTGCGCACCAGGTAGGGTGAAGGCGGGCGCTGCGCCGTGGTGCCGGGGTCGTCGTCGAGGGCATTGCGGATGTTGCGCAGCAGCGTCAGCTCACGGGCCAGCCGCGCCCGCTGTTGGGTCAGCTCGGTGCGCTCCGCCCGCGCCTCTTCCCGTGTGCGCTTGACGCGCTGGTAGCGCTCCAGGCGCCGCTCCGCCCGGACCTTGCGTCCTTCCACCGCCGCCACCAGCGGCGCCAGGGCACCCCGGCGCCAGGCATCGCAGTCCTCGCGCAGATGCTCCAGCAGCACGCCGGCGCGCTGCACCAGGCCGCGGCGCAGGCGGCGGATGGCCATGCCCTGCTCCGTGAACAGCAGCTCTGTGCCGGCGGCGAAGCGCAGCGCCTCTGCGTGCAGCAGGTCCATCTCGTGGCGGTAGCGTGCCGCCGAGAAGGGGGGCGGCGGCTTCACGTCCAAGCCGAGTGTCCGCTGCAGCAGCGTGTAGGTGGCATCCACCTGCTCGGCGGCCGCGGCGGCCTCGGTACTGGTCTGTGCCACCACCAGCCGCAGCTCGGTGAACAGCGCGCAGACGGCGCGGCGCAGGCCGAGCGTGGTCCAGCTGGCCGCAAGCCGCGCCTGGGCGCCGCCGATGAGGTGCTCGCCGGTGTCGCTCGCAATGAGGCCGCGGCAGCGCGCAGTGCGCTCGCGCAGGCGCCGCTGCGCGCGCTGCACCTGCTGCACGCTCTGCACGTAGGTCTGCTCGTCGCGGCGGGTGCGCTCCAGCGTGCGGGCAACGAGGTCTGCGCTGCGCGCTTCCAGTGCTTCCAGCTCGCGCACACGGGCGTCCGTGTGGGCGCAGCGCTCGCCGATGCGCGCCATCGCGGCCCGCAGCAGCTCGCCGATGCTCGCCTCCACGACGGCCCGCGAGCGTTCGCGCTGGGCGCCGATGATGCGCGTGCCGAGCCGGGACTCCAGCGCATCGACGCCGCTTGCACGGCGCCGAGCCGGCTTGTCGGCGATCTTCGCGGCGAGACCCTCCCGTGCCGAGATGGCATGCACTGCATCCCGCGCCACCGCCAGCGCCGTGGCGGTATGGTGCGTCAGACGCTCGATCTTCGTGGCCCGTTGGGGCCCGTCGGGGCCGAGCAGGTCCGTGCGGGTCAGGGCCACGAGGGTGACCTCGGGCTGCGGCTCGAGGGTCCGCAGATGGTCCTGCCACAGCGTCAGGTCATCGGCCTCGACGCCGCGGTCCGCGGCGATGGTCAGCACCAGTGCATCGATGTTCTCCAGCAGCTCGCGCTGCAGGAGCGCGTCCCGGGCGGTGGCGGCGAGACCCGGCAGGTCCAGCAGCACCAAGCCCTTCTTCAGCAAGGGATGCGGAAAGCTCAGTGCGGCGTAGCGCCAGCAGGGTACCTCGCAGGTGGCCCCGGCGGTGGCATCTCCAGCCAGGCCGAGCCGCGCCGCCTGCGGGGCGGGCAGCGGCTTGGTGCGGTGGATCTCGGCGAGCGTGGCGCTGATCTGCTCCGGCTCCTGCGGATGCAGGGGCAGCCGCACCCAGCGCTCGGGTGACGCCCTGAGCTCGGCGAGGGAGAGGTCGTCCGCCTGGTACTCGATGGGCAGCAGGCGCAGACAGGCATCGCCGTCGCCGGGCTGCCAGCGGATCTCCAGTGGGCACAGGCTGCGCGTTGCGGTGACCGGCATGAGCCGCCGGCCGAAGTCGGCAAAGAAGAGCGCGTTGATGAGCTCCGTCTTGCCGCGCCCTTCGGCACCGGCGACGGCGATGCGCAGCCCGTCCGCCTCGATGGCCGTGAGCGCGCGTCGCAGGCGTGCGTCCGCCTCGGGCGTGCCGGCGCCGGCGCTGCGCAGCCAGGCCCGCAGGTCATGCACGGCACGGACGGCGCGAGCGCGCCACTTGCCGTGGAGCGCCAATTGCACCTTCAAGGATGCGGGCTCTGTGCTTGCGGCTCCCGAGGGCATCGGGGCGGCCTCCGTCTACGCTGCGTGCATGGCCGGGCGCCGCGCGGCCGACGCCTGCAAGGCGGCTGCGATCGGCGGCGTCGCTGTCTGCGCGACTGCGAACAGCCGGCTGCCCAGTATTGTAGCGGGGCTTCAGCCCGTATCCCGTGAGCCGGTGCGAGAATCGGCCAACGGTGGAGGCAGGACGACCGGCGCCTCGATGGCCACGACCTTGGAGCGGCCCTGTGCGCCACTCAGCAGCCGTACACGGCCTTTGGGCACGGCGCAGCTGCGGGCGAGGAACGCCAGCAGCCGGGCGTTGGCCTTGCCGTCCACTGGTGGCGCCTTGATGCGCACCCGCAGCTCCTCGCCCAGGGGCTCGCCGAAGGCATCCTCCCGTGCGCGGGGCTGCACGCGCAGCGCGAGCCGCAGGGTGTCCCCCTGCCAGCGGTACCAGCTCACGGCGATGCCGGCTGGCGCGCTGGCGGCGGCGCGCGCAGGATCAGAACGGACTGCCCGTGAGGGCGCGCAGCGGCGGCAGCAGCAGCATCTGCAGCAGCACCAGGGCGATCATCGCCACCATCGGCGACAGATCGATACCGCTGATGGGGGGCACCAGGCGCTGGGCAGGCTCCAGGATGGGGTCCGTCAGTCGGTTCAGCAGCTCCACCGCCGGATTGAAGGGATCCGGATTCAGCCAGCTCAGAATGACGCGGATGAGGATGGCGAACAGGAAGATGCTGATGACGAGCCCCACCAGCGCCGGGATTGCCCAGGCCAGGGCCAGCAGCAGGTTACGGTCGAGTCCGAACAGCAGGGCCAGCAGGGCGAGCTCCACCGCCTTCAGCAGCCAGGCCAGCACCAGCGAGGCGATGTCGAGCCCGCGGAAACCCGGGATGACCTTGCGCAGGGGGCGCAGCACGGGCGAGGTCAGGGTGACGACGAATTGCGACACGGGATTGTAGAAATCCGCCCGCGCCCATTGCAGCAGGAAGCGGATCATCACCAGGGCGATGTACAGCCCGAACAGGGTTTTGACCAGGAAGATCAGCGGGTTGGTGAAGTAGGCTTCGGTCATGCATCGGCTCCCAGCAGTTGCGACAGCTCCTCGGCCCGGGCGCGGGCGGCGGCGACGGCCCGGGCCATGAGCGGCTCCAGGCCGCCGTCGGCGAGCACGCCCAGCGCGCGCTCGGTGGTGCCGCCGGGTGAGGTGACGCGCCGGCGCAGGTCCGCCGGCGACTCTTCGCTCGCCACCGCCATGCGCGCGGCGCCGAGCGCCGTCTGGATGGCCAGCAGCCGGGCGGTTTCCGCGTCCAGGCCTTCTGCCACGGCGGCCTGCTCCAGCGCCTCCATCACCAGAAAGAAGTAGGCCGGGCCGCTGCCGGAGACGGCGGTGACGGCGTCCAGGTCCGTCTCCGCGTCCACCCAGCGCGTGAGGCCGCCGGCGCGCAGGATCTCCTCCGCCAGATTGCGCTGTGCCGGCGAGGTCGCGGCATTCGCATGCAGCCCGATGGCGCCCGACTGCACCAGCACCGGTGTATTCGGCATGCTGCGCACCAGCGCCGTCTCGCCGCCGAGCCAGGCGCAGATGGCGGCCTCGGTGACGCCTGCCATCACCGAGATCACCAGCGGCGCGGGCCGCGGCAGGTGCGGTGCCAGCGCCCGGCAGACGCCGGGCGCCACCTGCGGCTTCACCGCCAGGACCACCACGTCGGCAGCGGCGACGGCGGCGGCGTTGTCATCGTTGGTGTGCACGCCGTAGGACTCGGCGAGCTTGCTGCGCATCTCGGCGAGCGGGTCGCTCACGGTGAGGGCGCCCGGCTCGTGGCCGTCGGCGATGAGCCCGGCGACCAGGCTGCGCGCCATGTTGCCGCCGCCGATGAAGGCAATGCGGGTCTGACTCAGTGACATGCTGTGGTGGGCCTCCGGCGTGGTGGCTCGGGGTTGGGTTTGGAAATCTTCCGATGCAGTGGGCGCGGCGGCCGGCTGCGCTCTGCGCCCTGGCTGCGGCCGGTGCGCGTCGCGCAAATCGCGCCGCGGTGCCTGCCGCCGTCTCAGCGCTCGCCCGCCGGCGGCCGGGGGCCGAAGACGGCGGTGCCCACGCGCACCATTGTAGCGCCCTCGGCGACGGCGGCTTCCAGGTCCGCCGTCATGCCCATGGACAGGGTCGTGAGCGGCAGCGCCGGCGTCGCCAGGCGATCCCGCAGGGCGCGCAGCGCCGCGAAGGGGCGGCGCTGCTCGGCGAGGTCGTCGGCGGGTGCCGGCAGGGTCATCAGCCCCGCCACGGAGATGCCGGCGATGTCACGGCACTGATCCAGGAGCTCGCTCACCTGCTCCGGCAGCAGTCCGGCCTTGCTCGCCTCGCCGCTCAGGTTCACCTGCACGCACACGGGCAGGGGGCCGGCGGTTGCCGGGCGCTGGGCGCCGAGCCGGCGTGCATGCTTGAGCTCGCAGAGCCCGTGCACCCAGTCGAAATGGGCCGCGATGTCCCGGGTCTTGTTGGTCTGCACCCGGCCGATAAAGTGCCAGCCGAGCGGCAGCGCCGACAGTGCGGCCTGCTTGTCCAGGGCCTCTTGGACATAGCTTTCGCCGAACAGCGTCTGACCGGCGGCGTGGGCCGCTTGGATGCGCTCGGCGCCGTGGCGCTTGCTGACAGCGAGCAGTGCCACACTGCCGGGCGGGCGTCCATAGCGGGCCTCGGCGTCGGCAATGCGCTCGCGCACCCGGGCGAGGTTGTCGGCGATGGTGCGACTGAGGTCGGTCTGCGGGGGCATGGCGGCTTGGGTTGGCGGGTCTGTGTCGGTGGCGGGGGTCTTGGCTGGGAGCATGCCGGCGTTGATGACGGCCTGATGGCGACGGGCAGGCCGCCGCGGCGGCACACCGGCGCAAGCCCGCGCTAACCTGCCGCGGCCGTCAGCTGCGCCACCAGCGCCCGCAGCGCCTGGCCGCGGTGGCTGAGACGGTCTTTGGTGGCCGCGTCCAGCTCGGCGGCGGCGCAGCCCTGTGTGGGCACGAAGAACAGCGGGTCGTAGCCGAAGCCATTGTGTCCGCGCGGCTCGCGCAGGATACGCCCCTCCCAGGTGCCGAGGCAGATGATGGGCGTGGGATCCTGTGCATGGCGCAGATAGACCATGACGCAGCGATAGCGCGCGGTGCGGGCGGCGTCCGGCACCTCCGCCAGCGCCGCCAGCAGCTTGTCGTTGTTGGCCTGCTCGTCGGCGCCGGCGCCGGCGAAGCGGGCGGAGTAGATGCCCGGGGCGCCGTCGAGGGCATCCACCTCGATGCCGGAGTCGTCGGCGATGGCCGGCAGGCCGCTGCCGGCGGCGGCGTGACGCGCCTTGAGGATGGCATTCTCGACGAAGGTGAGGCCGGTCTCCTCGGCCTCGCCGATGCCGAAATCGCGCTGCGGCAGCACCTGCATGCCGGCGTCGGCGAGCAGGCGGCCGATCTCGCGCAGCTTGCCCGGGTTGTTGCTGGCGAGCACGATCCGGTCGGGTTGGGCGGTGGTCATGTGCGGCTCCGGTTGCGACGCGGGGGCGGCGGGCTGGCGGGCGAGGGGTGCAGGGCGAGGGTCGATCAGGCCAGCGCGGCCCGCTGCGCGGCCACCAGCCGGGTGATGCCGGCGCCGGCCAGGTCCAGCATGGCATTCAGCTCCGCGCGCGAGAAGGCGGCGCCCTCCGCGGTGCCCTGCACCTCGACCAGGCCGCCGGCGGCGTCCATGACGACGTTCATGTCCGTCTCGGCGGCGCTGTCTTCGGCATAGTCCAGGTCCAGCACCGGGGTGCCCGCATAGATGCCGACGGAGACGGCGGCCACCTGCCCGTGCAGGGGCCAGGTGGACAGCTGACCCGCGTCGCGCAGGGTCGTCAGCGCGTCATGCAGTGCCACCCAGGCACCGGTGATGGCTGCGGTGCGGGTGCCGCCGTCGGCCTGGAGCACGTCGCAGTCCAGGGTGATGGTGCGCTCGCCGAGGGCCGTCAGGTCCATCGACGCCCGCAGCGCGCGGCCCACCAGGCGCTGGATTTCCAGCGTGCGCCCGCTTTGCTTGCCGCGGGCCGCCTCGCGGGCGGTGCGCTCATGGGTGGAGCCCGGCAGCATGCCGTACTCGGCCGTCACCCAGCCCTGCCCCGCACCGCGCAGGAAGGGCGGCACGCGCTCCTCCACGCTTGCGGTGCAGAGCACCCGGGTGGCGCCGAATTCGGTGAGTACGGAGCCGGCGGCGTGCCGGCTCCAGCCGCGGGTGAGCTGCACCGCCCGCATCTCGTCGGGCGCGCGCTGGGATGGGCGCATGGCTTGGGTCCTCCGGGGCTCGGTTGCTGGCGGTGGCGGTGCGCTCAGGTGACCTGGGCGACGGCGGCGTTGTGGCGCATGGTCTGCAACATCTCGCCGGCGTCGCGCGGGCGCTCCTCCGGCACCAGCGACATGCTGCGGTCGATGAGCTCCAGCAGCCAGTGCGGATAGGTGTTGGCATACTGCTCCAACGCCGGCACCAGGGTGTCGTCCGCGAGCCTGTCGGGCGCCGGCGGCGGTGTCTTGCCGTCGATACAGCAGCGCAGCGAGGCGCCGACGGCGTAGACGTCCGTCCAGGGGCCGATCTTGCCGCCGTGGCGGTACTGCTCCGGCGGCGAATAGCCCGCGGTGATGACATGGCTCGCGGTGCTGCCGCCGATGGTCAGCACCTGCGCGGCGCCGAGGTCCAGCAGCAGCGGGTCGTGGCCGTTGCGCAGGTGGATGTTGCCGGGCTTCACGTCGAGATGCAGCATCGCCCTGGCGTGCATGGTGTTGAGCGCGTCCAGCAGCGGGACGAAGATGCGGCTCATCAGCGTGGTGCTGAGGCCGCCGCCGCGCTCGTGCACGAACTGGCCCAGGTTCCGGCCGCGCTCGTGCTGCATCACGATGTAGCCTGTGTCGTTGCGCATGATGAGGTTCAGCACCGCCACGATGTGCGGATGTGCCAGCGAGGCCATGACCTTGGCCTCCTGGAAGAAGAGCCGGCGGCTGCGGTACAGGGCCTCGCGCTGCTTGTTGTCCACGGGCAGCAGGCGGCCGTCGGCATGGCGGCGCGCGAGCCGCTTGGGCATGAACTCCTTGATGACAACCTCGTCGCCGGTCTCCTCGTTTTCGGCGAGGTAGATGAGGCTGAAGCCGCCCTTGCCGATGGTGTCGACCACGCGGTAGCAGTCGAGGACGGTGCCGGGCTCCAGACTGTCGCGGGCACGTGCCATGCGGGGCCTCGTGGTGGGCTGATTCGGGCGCTGTGGCGGGCCTGGCCTGGCCGCCGCACCGCGGTCGTGATCTGCGCCGCCGGATTGCGGTGGACACGACCGGGCAGGCGCCGGCGCATCCCCGGTATGATAGCGGCTTGAGTCCCGCACCGCGCCCCCACGGGGTGTGCCACACAGCCGACACCTGAGGTGCGCCCTATGACCCGCAGCATGACCGCCTTCGCCCGCGAGCACAGCAGCACGGACCTGGGGGAGCTGACCTGGGAGCTGCGCTCCGTCAACCATCGCTTCCTGGAGCCCCATGTCCGGCTGCCGGAGGACCTGCGCGCGCTGGAGACGCCGGTGCGCGAGCGCCTGAGTGCGCGCCTGGCCCGCGGCAAGGTGGACTGCACCCTGCGCTTCGTCCCGAGCCAGGACAGCGCCGGCGGCCTCAAGGTCAACCGTCGGCTGCTGGAGCAGGTGCTGAACGCCGCGGACGAGATTGCCACGCGCATCGGCGAGCCCGCCACACCGCATGTGCTCGACCTGCTGCGCTGGCCCGGGCTGCTGGAAGAGCCGGAGCAGGACCCGGACGCCGTCGCCGCCGCGGCCCTGGCGCTGCTGGATCAGGCGCTGGACGGCCTGGTGGCCCATCGCGAGCGCGAGGGCGAGCGACTCAGAGCCCTGCTGCTGGAGCGCTGCGACAAGCTCCTGGCCCTGGTGGCCGACGTGCGCGAGCGCATGCCGCAGGTGCTGGAGGGCGTGCGCACGCGCATCCGCGAGCGGTTGACGGAAGTGCTCGACGAGCTCGATCCGGCGCGGCTGGAGCAGGAGATGGCCCTGCTCGCCCAGCGCCTCGATGTGGACGAAGAGATGGACCGCCTGTCGGTGCATGTGGAGGAGGTCCGCAAGACCCTCGCGGGCGACGCGCCGGTCGGCCGGCGCCTGGACTTCCTGATGCAGGAGCTCAACCGCGAGGCCAACACCCTGAGCTCCAAATCCGCCGACGCCGAGACCACCCATGCCGCTGTGGAGATGAAGGTGCTCATCGAGCAGATGCGCGAGCAGGTGCAGAATCTGGAGTGACCGACATGCCGCCGATGGAAACCGCCAAGCCCCAGCCGGACGCCCGCCGGCGCGACGCCGCCCAAGGCGCCGACCGCGGACTGCTGTTTGTTGTCTCCGCGCCGTCCGGTGCCGGCAAGACCAGCCTGGTGAAGGCGCTGCTGGAGGTGGAGCCGTCGTTGCAGCTGTCCGTGTCCTACACCACCCGGGCCCCGCGCCAGGGCGAGGAGGACGGCGTGCACTACCACTTCGTCGATGCCCCGACCTTCGAGCGCATGGCGGAGGCCGGCGAGTTCGTGGAGTTCGCCCGGGTCTTCGGCAACGCCTACGGCACGGCGGCGAAGACGCTGCGCGAGGGTCTGGATGCCGGCGCCGATCTGCTGCTGGAGATCGACTGGCAGGGTGCGCGCCAGGTGCGTGCGCGCTTTCCGGAGGCCATCGGCATCTTCGTCGCACCGCCGTCGCTGGCGGCGCTGGAGTCGCGCCTGCGGGGTCGCGGCAAGGACAGCGAGGACGTTATTGCCGCGCGCATGTCTCAGGCCCGCGATGAGCTGAGTCACCATGCGGAGTACGACTACCTGGTGGTCAATGACGACTTCGCCGAGGCCCTGGGCCACCTGCGCGCCATCGTCACCGCCGAGCGCCTGCGCGAGCCGCGCCAGGCCGAGCGCCATGCCGCGGCGCTGAAGGCGATGCTCGGCGCGGACTGAGCCGCTGCGACAGGCGCTGCGGTCCGCATGGCCGTCCGCCGGCAGGCGCGGGCCGGCGGACCGCTTTTCTGGTATGTTTTAAACAGTTCCGTCGGGGCTTGACTCACCCCTGCAGCGCTGCGGAAGTCGCCGGGTCGCCTCCCTCTGGGTCGTCCACCGGCTGCGCCGACGTCAGTCGGCACCCCCGGGGCAGGCGGCCTTGAGTCCGCCGGTGGCACATGATCGCCCGCCCCGAGCCGCCCGCAGCCTTGGACTGGGGTGAGAGCACAAAGGTGCGGCCGCGCCTGCCTGCCTCCCGAGTGCGGCGGTTACGGCCCTAGCAGGGCGGCCGTCGCAAGACAATGTTCAACTTTACAGACGCAGCGCACCGGTGCCCATGCCGCCGGCGCGCCCGCCATCAGGAGACCCGTCATGGCCCGCATCACCGTCGAGGACTGTCTCGATCACGTCGATAACCGCTTCGACCTCGTGCTGCTGGCGTCCAAGCGCGCCCGCCAGCTCGCCAACGGCGTCGAGCCCATGCTGCCCTGGGAGAACGACAAGCCCACGGTCATGGCGCTGCGCGAAGTCGCCGAAGGCGTCGTCAAGCCTGAGACCCTGGCCGAGGCCGACCGCGCCGCCGCCGATGCGGCCGAGGCGCTGGAGAAGGCGCTGGCGGAAGAGCTCGGCATGCGCGACGGCGACGAAGAGTAGCCGCCGCACCGCAATCGTCGTGACGCACGAGCACCGGGGCCAAGCTCCCACGCGCGCGGCGCCTGCCTGCGGCGCTCGCCTGCGCACCGGCCTCGGGCCGGTGGATTGGGCCTGCGTCCGTCACGGCGCTCGCAGCCGCCAGATCCGAGCGCAGGCCGCCGCGCGGAGGGGNCTGTGAGCACGCCGGCGGCACGGATCAGCACCAGCCCAGCCGCAGACGCGGCCGCGGCAAGCGCGACGGATGCCG
>PR_CR_10_Liq_1_inCRDRAFT_1000651_pt1 | contig 21193 bp, 18 predicted proteins | sample PRCRCaboRojoPR_3_FD_10241 | JGI IMG/M metagenome (IMG submission 10241)
TCTCAAAGGCAACTCAATCATTTCTCGGATCTGGGCAAGTTGTCTTCTGCAGCCTCCAATGTCGTCGTAGCCAATATCATCAGCAGACTCTTCGTCTTCCCTTTTAACTGGTTCGCCCTCGCAGTGGATGATGGTATCGGGGGCCACGATCACGCACTCGCCAGGGTCGGTCTCAACTACTTTGAACTCCACAGTTCGGAAGCCCCCACTAACAGTGAACAAGTCGCCTTTTTTCAAAGGTCTGTAAGCTTCTTGGAAGTAAGGCTTCAAATAAGGCTCAAACAAATCTCCAGTCAATCCTTCAATGGTGTCGTCTAGAGGCAGAATGTGCACTCTTTTTCCGTAAGGAATATCTCCGCAGGGCTGGATACTAACTATGTCGCCCAGCCTCACTCTTGCGTTTTTCCGAACTACTCTGTTCATTCGGATTTTGCCGTCTTCTAGTTCGTTATCCACAAGGGCTATGCAAATAGTTTCGCGTCTTTTCTTGCCTCGAATGAGTACAGTGTCCCCGCGCATAATGTTGAGTTCGTTCATTTTGGCCTGGGACATCATTGCTATTGAGTTGTCGTCGTTGGTGGACTCCTCAACTATAAGGCGGTTAGGCCCACGCTTCCTCTGGAGTATTGCGGTGGACTTGTCTTCTTCTTGTGCCATATTATTACGTCAGGCGCTGTCAATACGTGTTTAAAGATGAAGCACTAGAAAAATTCGGTAAAACTCTATTAAACAGCTAAAGAAGTTTGGCATTAAATATTGTCTTCTGGAACTTTTACCACTGCATATTTGCATGTAAGCGTTTTATGATAATTATTTAAATCAATAATAAACAATATGGGACAGAATAACTCAAAGCCTTCTAGCCCAAAGAATCAGTTATCTGCCTTCAAGAAAAACCCCAAAAAGGCTAGTCGCACTCCCTCTAAAACTGGAGTTCAAAAGTCATTTCAAATCGAATTTGAAGACTCTGAGTACGAAGTTGAAGCAAAAGACGACAACTTAACATGTGGTTGGTTGTTGTCCGAAGTGATTAGAGTCTACAAAGGCAACGGCACAATAGTAGGACTTTCTAATTCACGCAATATAGAAACTCTTGACTACTGGCTGGTTTGTCTAGAAAGGTCTCTGCGTCCCATTAAGGATGGCGAAAAATTATTTCCAGTTTTTGCAGAAGAAGTCAAAGGAGCTATGGACATCGGTCACTTCGAACCCGTCAAAGTAGTAGGGAAAGGCGGTTTTTCAACTGTGCTCCAAATGAGAAAAAAAGATACTGGAATGATTTATGCTGTTAAAGTTATGAGCAAAACTTTTATTCTGAGAGAAGAAAAAGTCGCTCAAATACTTACTGAAAAAAACGCACTCACTAAACTGCAGCACCCTTTCATAATTACTCTTAATTGGGCTTTTCAGTCCCAAAGGTTTTTGTATTTGGTGATGGAGTTTTGCCCTGGGGGTGAGCTGTTTTTCCATCTCCATAACTTAGGGCGTTTTACCGAGGACCAAGCACGGTTTTACTTTGCAGAGATACTTTTAGGAATTGAGCACCTCCACAATAACAATATCGTTTACAGGGACCTCAAACCAGAAAATGTGCTGCTCGACTTAGACGGACATGTTCGTTTGACTGACTTCGGACTCTGCAAAGAAAACGTTAAGCTTAAAGGCAGAAGTTACAGTTTTTGTGGCTCTCCTGAGTACATGAGTCCTGAAATGCTTTCTCAGCAAGGCCACGGCCGCCCGGTTGACTTCTACAGTCTAGGGGCCTTGCTTTTTGAAATGCTAACTGGACTCCCGCCTTTTTACGAAAGGAACCGCTCCAAAATGTACCACAGAATTAAAGCTGAAGAAGTTTTTGTTCCTAAATTCATTAGTAAAGCGGCTAAAGACTTGTTACTAGGACTTCTTGAAAAAGACCCTGAATTGAGACTAGGCAGTTCTCGAGGAGTTGGGGAACTCAAAGACCACCCTTGGTGTGAAGGAGTTTCTTGGAAAGCTTTTTTGAACAAAGAAGTAACTCCTCCTTTCAGACCTAGTATGCGGCGTTCTAACTTTGACACTGAGTACACTGGAAAGCCCCTGCTTAAAGAAGAGTTCTTTGACCTAGAAGTCCCTGCAGAGGACGACCCACTAAACGAGTTCACAGCCTTCGAATGTCCTAAAGAGCACGAAGTGTCCCAAAGTACTTCCTATGCTAGCAGGTCCACTGCTATTAGCCGGAACGCTTCGCAAAACCAACTAAGCTCTTTTCTTGACGATGAAGTGAGTTCCCGTCCAAATAAGGAAGACCTCTCCCCACCTAACAGGCACTCTGAAGGGCTAGAGTTCGACAGGTCTTTTTTCAGCACTGGAAAAACTAAGTTTTCTTTGTCCCTTAAAAGAATTGCAGAGAACAAACCTAGACAGTCCCCCAAAAATCTAATTGACAAAGAAACCTACCCTGCAAAAAAGCTTCCGTTTTTTATTGAGCCACAAAAAGTTGAAATGGACTTTAAGTTCAAGTTTCCTAAAGAAACCTCAGTTAAGCCTGTGAAGGTAAAACCAGATCTTCAAAAGAATCTGTAGAAAGTTAGTTCTAATATTTAAGTATTTAAATTTCTTTGGAGCTTAAGGTGAATAGGACCCATTAACCTTTTGGAACTCAGTTGCTTGATTGGAATTTTGTTAATGTTCGGGACAGACTTGCTTTGATTTAAAGCTTTAGGTCTTACGAGTGTAGTGATCTTAGGTCTGTACCTTTCTGAGTTCAGTGCTCCAGACGCCATGAAGCCACCTCCTCTAGAAAGTGCTCTGATAACGGAATTATTTTGTTTAAGTTTGTCCAGATAGTAGTTCTTAGTGACTTTAAAAGGAGCTAAGTTCTCAGTGTCTTCTGGTTTTGTTTTGAAAGAACATATACTTTTAGCAAGGTTTGTTACAGGAACTTGTCTGATTTCTTGTTTGGTGCTTGACCTTTTAAGCCTTCTAGGACTTAAGTGGGGTCTTTTTTTAAGACTTAAATTTCTGGTTCTGAATGTTTTTTGTCTGTCGTTTTCATATAGCTTCAGTTCAATTTTCTTCAGACTTAGTTTTTTAGATTCCATATTATTACACTACTTGCGAGGTCTTTTCTTGACATAACGCCCTCTTCCTCTAGAAGCAAATACCATTTGCTGTATATCTTGGTCTCTTGCCAAAGGCATGAAGTCTCCGCCAGTTGTTCTGCCCGCCATTCTTCTTTCAGACTCGTCTTCATAAAGAGTTTCGTGTTCTTCCCAGTGCTTGTCGCACACTAGGCACAAAAAGTTACTTTCAAATCTGAAACAGGAACACATTCTGCAGGATTCAGTTCGTGGGTCATGTTCTTCGTGAGTGTGCCTGCATCTGCATTTCACTCTGTAAGTCCTGATGTCGAATTCTTTCCGTCTAGGAAGCCACCACTCCCCCACTTCTTCAGGACGCTGGGGAATGAACCTGTACCTGTTGCAATGGCAACTGGTGCAGGGATTGGTTCTTTTTGAAATGTTATGGTTTTGGAAAAGATGCCCACAGAAACATTTACTATTCGGACCTACTCGGGTGCAATCTTGCTGCGAGTTAGGGTGACGCCACACTATGTACAATCCTGTTTGGATGGCTTGTTCAGCAGCTTCTTTTTCAAGATTCAGTAAAAACAAAGCTCCTGGAGCAGGTCCGAACTGGGAAACTGCAGACCTTATACTTTGCTTGTCAGTTGCTTGAATCATATTTAATTAAGAGTCTTCTTGGATAGAAATATTGCTTGAAGACTGCAATAGTGAGTCGTTGCTTAGGGGATCCTCTGACTGCCTTACTTCCCGTATAGCATTTTCTAGGTCTATTTTAGGAAACTCAAGACTGTAACTTTTTGTTGCTTTGCTTTCTTCGTATGAGATGTTTTGTTCTCTCTGGGGCTGAGGAGTTACACTTTCAGTTTTCGACTTAGTGCCTTTGCGTTTTGTTGGTTGCTTAGTTGGCTCTGAGTCTTTGAATTCTGTTGTTTCTTTTTTGGGCTCTTTTAGGGACTTTTTGGGGGAGTCTTCTAGTTCTTTGGGGGATTCTGGGTCCTTGGGAAGAGCTCTGGGGTCAATAAGCACAAGTGCTCCGTTTTCTAAGCTTAAAAAGTCAGTTAGGTTTTCGTATTTGTCTCCTCCTAGTATCTGTTTGGCTTCTTCCACGCTAAGCATGAGTTTAAACCTGTCGCCGCTTTCTGGTTCCTTTGCAACAATCACTATTTTGGACTGCTTTTTCTGGATTTCCACTTTGAAATTTTTGTTTTCGATTAAGATGAATTTCCCTAGAGCTGAAGTGCTTGATAAGGGTGGTAAGTTTCCTGAGCGAGGTTTTTTGAGGGTTTTTTCAGTGCCACAACTGCTCATAGTTTTACTTGAAGGGGTTCCTAGTTTGTACTCGTATTGGCACATGTGCTTAAGATACCTTTCATGTTTCTTCCTGTCTGATTCCCACTTTTGAGTGTCGTAGCAGGACTTGGATTGGTGTATGCGTTTCAGAAGTGCTAGGTTTTCCATAGTTATCTGAATGGACTGTTTTTTGCGGAAGTCCCTGTTAAGTGACTTACTAGACGAGTTTCTTGCTGCAGGGGTGTGAGTAGAGCCCAGTTTGGACATTTTCTGCAGAAGGATTCGGTTTTCGCGGTCTATTTCGAGTTTCCGCAGGGCAGGGACTTTGTAGCTTGGAGTTTTGGGTTTTTGGTTTTCGGGGCGAAAAGTGTAGGGACAAGAAGAGTCTACCTTGGGCTTCATGTTCTTGATGATGGAGTAGTGCTTCTTCTTCTTTTTCTCAAACCACTTCTCTGAAAGGTACTTGTTGCTAACTGGGATAGCTCTAAACATTTTTATATGAAACTTATATTAGGTGACTGAAAAATGTCCGTTCTTCAATATCAGTGTGAATCATCACAAAATGTGACTTTAGAGTGTACTTGTCTTTGAACTTCTTGTGACAGACTTCACAAGTAAAGTTCCTTTCGTCAGTGTGCTTAAGCATGTGTCTTTTTTTCTCTGCTAAACTAAAAGACTTCTTTTCACACACTTCGCATGTGAACTTTTTCATTTGTTGGAGTTTTTCTGAGTCGTGGTGCTTTAAGTGCCGATTTAACTCATACTTCCTTCTAAAAGTTAGTTGGCATTCTTTGCACTCCCAGGGCCTTTCGTTGTTGTGGTCCATCATGTGAGTTTTGAGTCTGTCTTTTCGGTAAAACCCTTTATTGCACAATTCGCACTCATAGGGAAAAACTCCTAAGTGTCTTTGCTTGTGCTCTATAAACTTGGCTTTTTGAATGAAGTCTCGGTTGCACGCTAAGCACTTAAAAGGTTTGGTTTCTTGGTGGAGTTTTAAGTGCTGCAGTAGTGTTTTTTGAGAAGAAAGTTTCTTGTTACAAATCTTGCAGAAGGATTCCATATAAATGGAAAGTCAAGGAATAGAAAACTTCATAACAAAAGTACTGAACTCTGAAGGCAAGGAAGTCCTGGGAGAACAAGTTCTGGCCACCCTCAAGCAGTGGAAAGAAGAATGCTCTCAAACAGACAAAAGCTCTGATAACCAGATAATAAGTAACTCTCCAAAATGAAAAAATTACTATTTTTAGGTTCAGATCACATCTCAGAAGTAGTGCTTAAAAAGCTCATAAGCTCCTTTCCTAAGTACGAACTAAGCATTTTGACCAGTTCACAAGAACACAAGCCTGCAGTGCTTGGGAAGAAACTTGGACTTAATGTAATGCTGGGCTCCAAAGGACCTATTAAAGAATGGAACTTGCTCCAGCCAGGCTCTGAACTCCTAAGCACTAACTACGACTACTTAGTAGTAGCTTCTTTTGGGCACTTGATTCCAAAGTCTTTGTTAGAAGTTTGCGACTCAAAACTTAACATGCACCCTTCTTTGCTTCCTAGACACAGAGGAGCCTCCCCTATTCCATACACTATTTACAACAGAGATTCCACCACAGGAGTTTCTATCATTGACATCCACGAAAAAGTTTTTGACAAAGGAAGAATTCTCAAGCAAGTGCAACTAGAGAGAACTGACTTATTGAACGAAACCTTTGAAACTCTAAGTTACAAACTAGCCCATTTAGGGGCTGAAACCCTTGTGGAGGTTATAGACAACTACAAACTTTACTACGAAAACTCCAAAGAACAAGAAGAGTCCCTGGCTACCAAAGCCCCAAAAATCACTACTCAGTTCGCCAAACTAGACTTTAGGAGTTCCGAAGAAACCCTTGCTAAGTTCCGAGCTTTAAAAGGAACAAGCTACAACCCTCACTTTAACTTTAGACACAAAAAAATCCTTCCCAAACAAATGCGAAGACCCAGCCAGGAAGAACTTGAAGTACTTAACCAAAAGTACCCCTCTGCAGTTGAAGGTTCGATATGGGTAATATACCCCAGTCTCACAAAAAAGAAAAAAACTTCTAAGTTTCTAGGCAAAGTTGACAATTTCTTTTTTGTTAAAACAGGCGACTCTTGGGTTTGTGTGGAAAGCATTCAGTTGGATTCTAAGCCTCATAGTGGCACAGAAATCAAAGAATTCTTAGGAAGCCACATGAACCAAGGCATCTACTATGAAAAGTCGATCTTAAAAAGAACTACAGGCGAAGACTTTAAGTTTCATTAACTGCTAGAATGGCTTGAAAAGTGGGCCCTAATTCTTTTTTGTTGCTGAGTGTCGAAAGGAGACACTGGGGGAATGCTTTCAGAAATGAGTGAAGTAATAGACTTTTTAGGGTGCAAGTGGCCGTCTGCATATAACTTGGATTCCTGTTCTCTAAGAGCTTCTTGTAAAACAATTAAGTTTTGAGGGTTGGTCATGAAGAACCCCTGGACTGTTAAAGGCAGGAAGTTTTCTAGGTAGTCGTAAAGCTTTTCGTAAAACTCGTGTGAACTTAAGTAAGACCTGTCTAGAGGCTCTAAGCTCCACTGAGTGTTTAGGTACTCTTCTAAGTCCTGAGAAAAGTGGTTTTTCCAGTGGAGGTCGATTGCTGTTGAAACAAAATCTGAGTTTTCAATAGCATGCAAAGTTTTCATGTCTGGCTTGAACTCTGGAGACTGGCCCAGCTCAGGGGAGTTCGGAGGTAGGTTTTTTTCTACACAGAAGTCAAAAAGAGTTCCTTCTATAGTGAGTGGGTGTTTAGGTAGGAACCCCTTTATTCTTTCTTCCACAGAAATAGTTTGGATGATTTCTTTGTGTTTTATAACAGACAGTTTTTGGTTTGAAACTAAAAAAGAGTTTTCGGAGGTCTCCGCAAAGGAAAAGCAAGCTCTCAGGTCCTTTTCAGAGTAGACTTTGTACAAGTTTTCTACTTCAACAACCTTTTTCGTGGGAAATTTAAAAGTGCCTTCGATCTTTTTGGTCAACTTTTCATTTAAAAACTTGCAAACTGTGTTTTGCTCTAGCAAGTACAGGGACTCTCCGTGCAAACTTATGTTAAGGACCTGGTTTCTGCTTTTTTTCAAATGAAGAGCTTTGTCAACATAGCCTACTAAGGACTCAGTCATGTATATAACTCCGCTGCCGTACCACAAAGTCACTGTCTTTTCGTGCTTTCTAGCAAAGAACTCAAACAGTACCTGGCCTTGAATGCAGATTTGCTTGAGTTGCTTTTGGTTAAAGGAAGTATCTGTGCTAAAAACTATCTGGGGTTTTGCTAAGTAGTCTACATTCAATTTTTCTTTTTGCTTGGCTCTGATATTATACATTCTAATAATGAGAGAAATTATACTTGTCCAAGTAGGACAATGCGGAGTCCAGCTAGGTAAGGAGTTTTGGCAACAGTTGATTTCTGAGCATTCGGAAACTCCAGACTCTGTCTACTTTAACTCTTACACTCCAAGGTCAGTCCTTGTGGATTTGGACTCTAGTCCACTTGACTCCTTGCGTGCGGGACCTCTAGGGTCAGTATTTGACAAGGAGTCTTACGTCTGCGCGAACCGCACTGCTAGTAATAACTGGGCTAAAGGGTACTACACTGAAGGAATGGAAGTCATAGAGGATATTATGGAGTCCCTGCGCAAACAAGCAGAGCACTGTGAGTCCATGCAGAGTTTCCAGTTGGCTCACAGTTTAGGAGGAGGAACAGGGTCTGGTTTGGGAACCCTCATTATGAGTAAAGTTAGAGAGGAGTACCCTGACAAACTACTTCAAACCTTTTCGGTTTTTCCTTCAAAAAAGGTTTCAGACATTGTAGTGGAACCTTACAACGCAGTGTTAGCTACGCACCAGTTAATTGAAAATTCAGACAGTGTAGTTTCTCTAGACAACCAAGCTTTATTTAATATTTGTCACAAACGCATGCAAACAGTGTCTTATAAAAATATAAACCAAGTAGCAAGTGCGGTTATGAGCGGACTAACTTGCAGTTTCAGGTTCCCCAGTACACTAAACAACGACTTGAGGAAACTCTCCTTGAACCTTATTCCTTTTCCAAGACTGCACTTCTTAACTACTAGCTACTCTCCTATTGCTTGTCCTAAAACTCACAGTCTTGAAGAGCTTACATCCCAACTCTTCACGTCGCCTTTGTGCGACTTTGACTCTAAGTACAGTCAGTTCCTTTTTGCTGCTGGAATCTTCAGAGGTGACTTTTCACCAGCAGAGGTTGAAAGCCATGTAAGGTCAGTTGCTGATAAGTACTCAGCTAGCTTTGCAGAGTGGATTCCACACAACATGCACACCTCTGTTTGTAAAGTCGCAACCGAAGGAAAGAGTGCAACTTTAATAGCCAACTCTACAGGAATTAAAAAAGTCTTTGAAAGAATAAGTAGTCAGTTTAGAGTCATGCATGCAAAAAAAGCTTACATGCACTGGTACTTGCAAGAAGGAATGGAAGAACTAGAGTTCCTTGAAGCAGAAGCTAACCTAGAAGAGATTCTAGGCGAGTACGAAAACGTCCAGTTGGCCTCTGAATTTAATGACTGCGAGTCCTCCGACGAAGACTTTATATGATTTAATAAAATATGACAGAAGAGTCCTGTATGCAAGGAGAGTGCTTAGGAGTTGAGTACAAGTGCAGCTGTACAGGGGTTTACATTTGTGGATGCCTAGCAAAAAGTAGCCAGCACTTTGACCACAAACTAGAAAAACTCCCACACAACTTAATTATAAGAGCCCTGAATAAGATCCAAAAGGAGTCCAAAGACCTCCAAGAAAGTATACAAGAAAGAGCCCAAGTATACATTAACTTCATAAAAGAAATCTGTGCTGACAAGTTAGACAACCTAAACTCAGTGCAAATTGAGTGCGAAAGAATCAGAACGAGCTTGAGCGAAAACGAAACTAGACTAAGCTGCCTTCTGGACAAGTTCGAAGGGCTGAAGCCTGGCCAAGTTTACGACAAAACAGCCAGAGTGGTAAAATTCAGGTCAGACAAGTTCGACCTACTCGAAAAACTTAAACTGAAAGTTATGATTCACGGAATTAAAAACAACTACAGAAAAGTGGTTTCAAAAAGCAATCAGGTCTCTGGTTTCCTGAACCAAATTGGCACTGAAGGTAAACCTATGAGTCTCTTAATTGCACAAGGAAGTTTTTTAGGAGTGGACTCAGCAAGGGTGCTTTCTTTAGCTCTTCCTTACTCAAAGTTAACTGAACTCCATTTAGGAGCAAACGGAATTGGTGACGAGGGTGCAGAAAGCATTGCTCAAGCGTTGCCTAAGTGCAAACTTTCGAAACTTAACTTGTGGCTCAACGAAATAAGTGACAAAGGAGCAAAAGCACTAGGAAAAGCCCTTCCTGGGTCTTCACTTACTATGTTGATTTTGTCAAGCAATTCTTTAAGTGCCAAAGGAGCAAAAGCTCTGGGAAAAGCACTGCCTAGCTCCGAACTGAGGTCACTTTACTTGTACAACAACTCTTTGGGTTCAGAAGGTGCACAAAGAGTAGCTGAGTTTCTTCCTAACTCCAAACTTATTTATCTAGACTTAGGGCAGAACTCTATAGGGGACTTAGGAGCAATTGCTATTGCAGGTGCTCTGTGTGACTCAGAAATATCCTACCTTTTGCTAGAAAACAACCAAATTGCAGACGCTGGAGCCCAAGCCATTGCTAAAGCTATTCCTAGTTCTCAACTCATCATGCTAAGACTTAGAAAAAACTCAATTCAAAAAGGCGGAGCTGAAGCTATTGTAAGAACCATTCCAGACTCCAAGTTAACTGAACTTTATTTGTGGGACGCCAAAATAGGAGGTTTAGGTTTAGATCGAATAGCTAACACACTTCCTAATAGTCACCTTAATACATTAGGCCTGGATTCAGTTCTTACAAACAAGTCTAAAACTTTGTGGAACTTTACAGTTGTCAGACTGGTGCTGAGTTCCGTGAAGAAGTTATTTTAATTAACTATGGTAGTTCTCAAAGCACTTTTTGTGCAAAGCAACTTGGCACTCCTGGCAGGTGTACTGAGTTGAGGAGTCTTTAGCTCTTATTTTGCAGAGTTGGCATTTTTTCTTTTTGGTTGAGAAAACCATTTTGTGTTGAGTAACTATGGCTTCTTTAACAGAAGTAGACTTGGCAAGTTGGTAAGCAAGTTCAATTCTAAACTGAAGGTAAGAAACCGAGTTGGAGCCCTTGTAAAGAACATAAGAGTTGTATATTGCTATTTCTATCAAGTATATCATGCAGTTTTTCCACCACTTAGAAAACCTGTGTGAGTACAAGTAGTAACTCATGTTTTGATCAAACTGGTCCACTCCTTTCATTACTTGGTTATAAATAACTATGCACTCTGGTTTGGAGGTTCCTTTTTTGTTGACTACAGTGGGTGAAATGCTGTGTGTAGTAATGCAGTTCACTAGTGCTTTGTCTTTATAGGCCACTAGCAAAAGTCCTTTTTTTTGCCAAAAACAGAACTCTTTGTGCTTCAAAGTTTTGCACACAGAAGAGTAGTCAGGAGGAAACCCCCTTGCGGACTTTTTTATAGTGCAGGTGCACAAAATACCCTGTGCTTTTAACTCTTCTAAAAGCTTTACAGAGGAGTACCAGTTGTCAGTAGCTAAGTGAACTCCTTCTAAGTCCCTAGTTAGTTCTTTGGTGATTCTGAAGGGCTTGAACTTTTCTCCACCTGTGAATATTGAAAACTTGTGGACGTAACCTGACAGTGAGTTACAGAGCAAAAACACCTTGAACCCCCATTTGTTAGGCTTCATAGGGAGGTACTGTTTAAGTTTGTGCCTTCCTTTAAAAGCAATAACTGACTCGTCAATACAGTAGTAACTAGTACCTGGAGCAAGATCTTTGATAGTTTTTTGCAAAGACTCAGCTAGTATTTCAATTTTCTGCATGTCTTTGGGAAAGGGCTTGTGCGACAACTTAAGCCAAGTTCCAATCCTAACAAACTCGTTGTAGGTCATAGCACCCGTAATGCAGGGACTAGTGGTCATTTGGGAACTCCAGTGCATTTTGTAAGAAGGCAGCCTGTTTATCCCCATGAAAATAGTCACTCCTATGTATCTTCTAATGTCGCTCTCTGAAAGTGATTTGTAGTGTTTGTTTCTTTTGGAAACTGTTTTGTTCTGAGTGGTTTTGAAGTAGTTGCAGTTAGTGGCTTCTGCAATGGCTGCTAAAGTTTCAAAAGGAATAAAACTAAGAAACAACTCACTTGGGGTTCTGAAGTGGGTGCTCTTCGTAGAAGAGTTGTAGATGGAGTCCAATTGCTGAGAGTGGTCAATGAAGATAGGCTGGACTCTTTGCCATTCAGTTGTCATTTATAGAAACATTATGGACAAATCGGGAAACTTACTTGTGAAGCCAGTAGAAGCAAAACTCTTCAGAAACAAAAAGACACTAGGGAAGATGAGTCCCTACGCAATTGTAAAGTTAGGCTCCCAAGTAATGAGAACTTCCTACCACAGTCGTGGAGGTAAAACTCCTCAATGGAACGAAACACTAGTACTGAGGAAGCATTCCTACCAAAGGGAAATGTACATAGAAATTTGGAACCACCAAACTATACTCCCAGATAAGTTAATAGCCTCAGCTAAGATTGAGTTAGACAACTTAGTTTCTGGGTTGTCCCAAAGGGTGTTTTTGCTTCACAAAGATAAACAAGTAGGGCACTTAGAACTAGACATTCAGTGGAAACCTGACAAAAACCACACAAAGCAACTCCAAAAACCCAAAAAGCCCCTAAAACCCCGAACCAAAAATCCTTTGCCGCCTGGCACAGGCGCTGTTCCTCTAGGTTCCTTTTACCTATACAGTGCTTCTAGCACCCCTAACACAACATTTTTAAGTAATAAACCTTAAATGGAAGTGCTACCTTTAAAGTACTCAATAAACTCAATGTCCTCTTCTCCTGACAAAAGCAGTGTGATCTGTGGGGGCCGTGAAATACTTAAAATCATCAATGTTAACCATTTAGAAGAAAAAAGGAGTTTGCGAGTCGGAAAACCCAACCTAAATTACTCAACCCAAGACTTAGCTTGGCACCTTACTGAGCAAGACTGGATTTTATCAGCTGCCAAAAACTCCTTTGTGGTTTTGTGGAACCTTAACCGAGTTGGTGCTAACAAACTCGAGCAAGTTTTTAAAGGCCACACCAAAGTAGTCAACAGAGTAAAATGGCACTGGACTGAGTCTGACTTGTTTTTGTCAGCAGGCCAAGACGGAATACTACGGCTGTGGGACCGCAGAGTTCCGGGATCAGCTCTTTTTAGCATGCGGGGCAACAGCGAAGGCGCCCGGGATGTAGCTTTTTCACCCTTTATGAACGACATTTTTGCAGCTAGTTACGATTCAGGCTGTGTCCAGCTGTGGGACAGGAGAAAAGCTAACAACTGCTTTGCCAGGATAACGGCCCACAAAAGAAATGCTTTAAGCATTGACTGGCACCCTGAAAATCACAACGTACTGGCTTCAGGAGGCAGCGACAAAAACATTAAAGTGTGGGACACTGAGACTTACGAGATGATTAATAAAGTTCAGGCTCCTGAACCCGTGAGTAGAATCAAGTGGATTCCTCAGTCCCCTAACCAAATTGCCTCTGCATCCCACACTCATGACAATAACTTGTACACCTGGCACTTAGAGGAATCCTGGCTGCCACACTATGTATTTAAGGGCCATGCCCACCCTATAACTGACTTCATACTAGTGGGTGAAAGCATTGTGACATGCGGAGGCGACGGAAATGTTATAAAGCACTCTCCTCAAAACGCTTACAGGCCGTATAAGTTTGTGGCTAACCAGGCAATAGCTGTAAGCCCTCTTAACCAAATTGCAGTCCATTTTGACAGTCTTTCGTCAAGGAACCCGCAAGAATTTATTTCAGCAATAAACTCAGGAGTCAAGCACCATGCTTCTACACAAATTCACTCCTTAGGCCAAAATAAGTCGCAGATTCAAAACTTAGCTAAAAACTACCAGTTTAAATCCAAAGACACTCAGCAACTCTGCCAAAGCAACTCTCAAGTTTCTCAAAACAAAAAGGAGCTTTGGCAAGCACTGAGCAAACTAGCAAGTATCCGGGAACCTGGGAACTTGTGGCTATCCAGCATAATTCAGGAGTCACTTAAAGAAACTGTAGAGTACTACTCCGAACTAGGCGATGTACAAACTGCTGCTTGCATTTCTTCAGCCTTCAAAACAGAAGGTCCTATCCAGGAATACTCAGAACTCCTCAGACAGCTCCAAATCCACAAAGAAGCCACTAAACTTGAAATCCCCCAGTCGAACGTAGAAATCTTCTGTAAGTGTCCTTGTGGAAAAGACTGCGAAGAAACCTTTTGTGAAAAGTGCAAAAACATTTCTTCATGTGCAGTGTGCAACAAACAAGTCAGAGGACTATACTCCTGGTGCCAAGGGTGCAGTCATGGAGGTCACCTTCTGCACCTTAAAAAGTGGTTCCAAGGCAACACCAAGTGCCCTTCTGGATGCGGGCACGAATGCTCAATGCCCACAGAACATATCGGTAAAAGTTAAGTGTTCATTTACTTAAAATGAAATGTTTTAGGGGGAAAAGAATTCAATCCCTTCCAATCCTTTCGGAGTCCTGTTTTTCAAGCATCCAAGCAGGCCTTCCATTCAAGAAGGGATTAGGGCTTGTGTGGGATTTAGGCCCTAAAGAAGTATATCCGCAGTCGTACAAACAGCAGTATTCGCTTTTGTTACTGATCAAAAAGTGCCACACGTCGGAGTAGGACCACTCCAAGATAGGGTTGATTCTCATGAATTCGGGCCATCCAGCAGTAGAGGGCGAGCAAACCGAGCTCGGACAGTATGGGTCACCTTTTCTCTGGCCCATGATTACTGCCTGGAGTCCTCTGCGCACCAAAGTTTCCATTCCCGACTTGATGCTTTCTTCCATCCAAATCACTTTGAAGGGAGTTTGAGCAAGTCTTGAGTTAATGAAAGACTCAAGTTCTGGAAAGGAGTCTGCTTCTTTGAAAACCACTATAAACAAGTCTTCTTTGCAGCACAGCTCGCAAAGGTCTAAGAGAGTAGTGCAGTCTTTTCCACCGTTGAAACTCAAAGCAACCGAACCTTTTGGGTATTTGTCTAGTGTAGTTTTAATAGCTTCTATTGCTGGCATCAACTTATCATGCCAGAAAGCACTTCCAAAAGTTAGGCTTAAGTCTTCCATTTAAATTATTAGGGTACCCACTTTACTTGCAGCAGAAGTCTAACTTAAGTAATAACGAAACGAATAAAGACCAGCTAAAGATCCATTTATTAAAATGTCAAGAGGTCGGCAAATAGAGTTTCCAGAGCTAGGAAACTTGTCAACTCTAGAGTACTACAAGTTGCTCCAAGCAGGCAAAAAACTCACACGCCATGCTACACGCACAGCAACTGAACCCCCTCCAACTCCTCCAAAACCCCAAAAAAGACCTCCTAAAAGATCGCCGCATCCTGTCAAAAAGCGCAAACCAGAAGCAGTGGTCCCTCCAAGTCCCCCTGAAGAGAAAGTCAAACTTAACTACTTAGAAGGCTGTGTTTACGGGTCACAAATAGCTTCTCGACGAGTGTGGGTCAAGCTAGAAGATACTTGGAAAGTTGATTTGATAGAAGATTTTGAAGCAGTCTCTGGAGAAGACCTAGTTCCCTCTAAGTACAAGATTGGGGCTAACTGGGTTGACTTGAGACAAGTTGAGGCTTTTTTAGGCGGGAGACTCATGGAGTACCAGGGCAAGCCTGTAGAGATTCTGTGGTACATTCCAGGGCCTCAGAGTGACCAGCAGATACTTGTCAAAGGTTTGGATGGAGGAGAAATTGAGTCGGTGTACTTAGGGGACTTAACTGAGTACTACGGAGCTAATTCACAAGCTTTACAGCTCAAACTTGCGTACCAAACCTGGCTAAACGCGAATCGCGACTTCCAAATTCCTGACTTAGACATTGAAAAGTACTATTTTTGGTTTGTCAAAATCAGAAACTACAAACAAAAAGTTGTTTTGCTCAGAAAGCACCCTGTAACGGAAAAGCTTTTCATTTACAACCAAAAGCAATTCAAGTGGATAAACTATGAACCCCTAACCTTAGTTTGTCAACTCACAGAACCACCAGTTCCAGTGTCACTTTTGCTGAACTTGACTCCAGGGTCTGACTTACGTAAGCAGTACAAAGACTTCTTTCTTAACTACAAACTTCCTTTCCCTTCTACTCCTACTGAAGACAAAATCTTTCGCAAAGAAAACAGGTGCAAGTGCTGTGGGTACATTTTGGACATACTGGAGTTCAGACAGTGTGACAGTTGTGGTGTGTGCTACCACACACAGTGCTTAGAAGACGTCACTTCTTTAGTTGGCTTAAGGGGAGTTTGGCGGTGTCCTGACTGTCCTAGGTGCGAAAACTGCCTTGGCATTCAAGGGAAAATGGTTAAGTGCAGTGTTTGCAACAACAACTTCCACGAAAGGTGCTTGGACTTAAGTGTAGCGCCTTCCCCAGCTAAAAGATGGATTTGTGAACTCTGTGCAGTATGCGAGCACTGCGGAATTAAAGCAACTGAAGGCAATGTTAAGTGGAACGAAACAATTACTAAGTGCACAAGCTGTGATATGAAGTGGAAAAAAGGAGAGTACTGCCCGGTGTGTTTTAGGTTTTGGTTTTCAAAAAAAGGAAGACAAAGCAGAACCGAACAACGACTCAGCAGAAAAGATGACCCTGCCATGATAGAATGCGACAAGTGCCGGAGGTGGGTGCACATAAACTGCGACACAGGAATAAACACTGAAATGTGGGGCATGCTAATTAACAACCAAAACATGAAGTACTATTGCCCTGTGTGCAGAGAAGTCAACCAAAACAAAGAAATGTCTGAGGTAGTGACGCAGCTAATGGAACTAGAAAAAAACAACTTTTTCGTGAAGAAAGTAGACGACCCTTACTACAACAAAGTAATCAAGAACCAAATGTACTTTGAAAAAATGCTTGAAAACGCACAAGAAGGAGTTTACTCCAAAAACAAAGACTTGCTCTGGGACCACTTCGAACTTATATGCGAAAACGCTATGTGCTTCTTCAAAGCCAACACAAACGGGTACCAAACTGCTGAAAAGCTTCTTCAAGAAGGACAAGAACTCCTCCAAACCAAGCTTTTTCCACACAAAAGAAAAAAGTCAGAAGTGTCTCTTCCTACAAAGAAGCTAAAAAGCTCAGCAAAGAGCATACCTGACTTAGACCTGCCACTTCCTTCAGAACTCGAAGAGCCCATGGAATACGACTTTTCACAGAACTTGTTAAGTCTCGTTCCTGAGTTGTCTTTTTCACCTCTTAAGGAGTCCCTCAATATAGTTATAAACAAAAAGGACATCCAGCCTTACATAGGACCTAAGGTCACGCTTTCTTTTTACCCAACTCCTTTGGCAATACTCTACACTGACTGTGAACTTTGTCTGGAAGAGCAGTGCTTTGTGTGTGGAAGTTTCATCCAAGAGCCCTATTTCAAAGCTTGTTTAACCTGCGGAAGGGCTTTCCACAGCTTCTGTGTAGACGCTAACTCTAAACACTGGCATTGCAAAGACTGCAGAGTTTGCGAAGTTTGCAAAGACATTAAGGACGCTTTTTCTATGATAGACTGCAGTAAGTGCTCTAGAGGGTATCACGTTAACTGTTTGTGGCCTAGTTTCACAGGACAGTTCCATCTGAGTAACTGGGTGTGCGACAAGTGTTTTGAATGCAAAAGATGTGGAGCCTCTAACTACCACGAGTTAGGCTTTGAACCAACTAAAGAAAACTTTTACACAGATTTTGAGTTGTGCTACAAGTGTGCTTGGGTCCTAGAGAACAAAAAGTACTGTCCTGAGTGCGAAAAAGACTGGTGCTCTCCTTACAACCAAGTTGAAGAGCCCCAGGAAATGCACTTCTGCAGACCGTGTGGGTTTTACTTCCACAAAGAGTGCTTTGAAGACTGGAAGGGGTGCTGTTCTAAATGCACTCTTAACTCTATGAACTACGCACAGGCTGAAAAACTCACTCTTGAAAAGATTCAGTACTTGATGAGTTTGATTTCCCAGTCAAGCGTTTACAAACAACTTACAAAAGACTGCATAGAAAGAAGGTTTGGAATTGACGAAGAACTAGCTAAAGAGTTGGCTGAGGCTTTTTTAGCTGACAACTCTGAATTCCTAGCTAACTCTCCAGAGATGAGGGAACTGTTCCAAGGAAGAGGTGTAGAAATAGTTAAAACCAAAACTTCTAGAAAACCTTTTTACAGAACTACAAGTTTGCCTATGGTAGAAGGTCTAAGACGCAGCGAAGTCCCTAGTGTGACCTACCCCATCGTAAAACTCCACAGGTTCAACTCCACTTTAAAAGTATACGACGTGGAATGGGACACTTCTTGTTTGATGAACTCACTAAATAGCATCTACAACCCCACGGACCAAATTGAAGTAGTGGAAGAGTTCGTAACTCCTATTTCAAGCACAGGCATGCTTGTTCATGAGGAAAAGGTTTGGGACTTCACAGAAATCAACTTGAACATGAGTCTTCCAAGGGACTCAGACCAAATGCTTTACGAAAGATGTTACTGGTTAGGGTCTGAGCCAGACTTTGTCCCTCCACTCAAAGAAAGCGAGCCTGAAGAAACTAGACCTGAGCCCCTCAAACCGGTCGACACTCCCCAAGACGTGCTTACACAAGAACTCTCAAGCGAGCAACTTGCAGAACTCTATGTTAAGCAAGAACTCCCTGCTGCCATAGCTTTTGCTGACAAGTTTGAAACTTGGCTTCAAGAAAACATTGTAAAACTCACTCTCCACTTCTTAAACAGGCCAGAAGCACAGACTCCAGAGTCCAGTTGTCTCAATAACCACAGCAATGCACTGTACCGCTTCGAACCAAAAGAAGAAAGACTTTTGTCGCTAAGCTGTTCTTTGTGCAAACATTCTGGAGAAAGCAAGTTGCCAGGCAGACTACTGCCAGTAGAAGACGGAATTTGGGTGCATGTGAACTGTGCTTACTGGAGTTCTGAAGTTACTGAGGATGAATTAGGAGGCTTGCAGAACTTTGTTGCGGCTCTAACAAAGTCCAAAAAAACCAAGTGCAAGGACTGTGGAGAACTAGGTGCTACTATTTGTTGTTCTGCCAAAAAGTGCCATAACTCTTATCATTTTCCATGTGCTTTGCTAGGAAATGCTAGACTTTTGAAGCCCAAGTCGCTTATTTGCAACAACTGTTCAGTTCCAAAGAGTCTCTCCAACTCTGAGCCAGTTTCAACTGAAGACCTTGTGGCGAACAACCACAGAAAACTGTTTGTTTCAAAAGGAAAAAAATTCAGCAGAAAGCCAATGTTTGCGCGGGACTACTACAACAGAATAGGGTCTGTGATCTTTTTGGAGATTCCTGAAGAAGGCATACACGAAAGATTCAGAAGCATAAGAAGGTGCTGGATGTGGGGCAAACGAGTCATGATTAAGTGCGAAAACGAAAACGGCACTTTTAAAGCAAGTTTGATAAGCCACCCTCAAGACCCAGGCCACGAACTTATGCGCTCCCAGAACCTAGAAGAACTCTGGCCTATGCTCAAGCAAGGCGAAAGTTTTGTAATGAAGTCGGCCTCTGACTTCTTCGGGTACCCTATGCTTTCGAACTTTTTGCCCCCAATTCCGCAAGTTAGGAACTACAAGCCACCCAAAGAACCCAAACCCAAGTCCATATTTGACATTCTCAAGAAACTAGAACGCTCTCCCTTTGGAGCAAGTTCTATTGCACCCTACACCAAACACACAGAGCCCAAGCCCGAAAAAACAATGCCTGTCACAAGTCAGAAGTCCGTAAACTACCAAGAATCTTTCGTAGAAGAAATAAAGGACGAAAACTCTTTAGTAAGTGACTTCAGAAAGTACAAAAAAGACAAAAACAAAATAGCCCAACTTGAAGTTCTGCCTTCGAGAATCCACGGACTAGGACTCTACACCTTAGTAGACATCCCTCTTGGAAACATTGTAGTTGAGTACATAGGCGAAATCATCCGAAACAAAGTAGCTGACTTAAGAGAAAAGGAGTACGAAAAAAAAGGAATAGGTAACGGAAGCTGCTACATGTTCAGAATGGACTCTGAAAAGGTAGTGGATGCCACAGTAAAAGGAGGCAAAGCTAGGTTCATCAACCACTCTTGTGAAGCTAATTGTGAAGCTAGAGTTTGCGAAATTGACGGAGAAAAGCACATATTGTTTACCGCAAAGCGGCTCATCCACAAAGGGGAAGAAATCACTTACGACTACAACTTTGAAGTGGAGCAAGAAAAAATTCAGTGCTTTTGTGGTTCTAAAGATTGCCAAGGTAAACTTAATTAATCAATTTCCATGTCTTGTGAAGCTTTTACTTCTTGGAGCTCTCCGTACTGCATGCTGGAGTCTACTTGGTAGGTGATGTTGCGGATGCTGTCTTCGTCGTTTATGTCTAGTGGAAAAAACTGGACTAAGTTAAACTCTGACACCACAGAAGCTAAGTGTTCAGTTATCTTTTTGAACCTAGAAGAGACTGCTGAGGTAGCTAGTTCTGAGGTCAGTTCTGTAGGGTCTTTGTCTAGTATATCGTTTATCAGCGACTTGTCTGAAACTAAGTCGCACTTTGTAAGAACGTTGATGTGGGGTATTTCGAGTTGGTTCATTGCAGCCAGAGCCATCAAAGAAGCTGAGATGAATTTGCTAGAGTCTGTCAGAAAAGTGCAGTCCAAACAGTACACTCCGCAGACACTAAAACCTAAACTCTGAAGGGACTTCACAAAGTCTCTCATAACAGTCATGTGTGTGTAAAGCTCGATTTGCCCAGGACAGTCAATTAGAATGTAGTCCTCTTCGCCTAGTCCGTCTAACTCGTCTTTAAGCCAGTCTGTGTTTTCAATCAAGTACTCCAAAGCAAAGACCAAGCCTCCGTTTGGCCCTAAGTCAGTTTCTTCCATGACGTCGTCCAAAGTAATAAGATCCCTTATATCTATGTCACATCTGTATTTAAATTGTTCAGCTGCTGGGTCTAAATTCATAACCTGGACGCCCCTTCCGATAATGTCTCCGTGCTGCTGGATTACTTGGCAGTATGTAGACTTGCCCGAACCTGCAGGACCCATCACCAGTTGTGCGTATCTAAAGTATTGCGCCATTTAATTTATCTCGCTTATTATTATTATTTTTACGTTATCAAGTCCTTGAGCCTTTTCAAAGTTGCAGTGAGAAGGGTTTGCCTCGTGGATCCTTTGCTTCGCTTGCATTCCTCTTCTTCCAAGTACAGTTGTTTGGATTTTTTGTGTTTATTGCTTGTCCGATGTCAGCTTTTGTGTTTCTTCTGGACAGTTGTAGTTTCTTCATTAGCAGATTTCTCGTGATTGCATCAAGTAGTTTTTCTTTTTTGCTGAGAGTTTCTAGCATCCTTCTTTGTGGATTTTTTGTTTCAAGCTCCATGTCTTCGTCCAGGTTCTCTTCCTTATTTGGCTCTAGGAGTACTTCCGAGCCTTCTTCCTCTGAATCTATCATCGTCTAGGTCTGTGCTCAGGACTTTTTCCCCCTTAGGTAGAAACCTATGTCTGAGTCTGAGCTCTCTTCAAAGTCTGGGTTTTCGCTCCATTGGTAACTCTCATCGTCTGAGTACTGTTAAAGTCATAGAGGTCTTGCTTCCTGCAGTCATTTTAGGGTGGTTATTCTGCACCGGAGGCTCCTGCATATCCTTAAGCTGTCTAGCGAGTTAGCGAAGTAATCTCAGGCTTTGGCGTTTTTGTGCTTCCGTCATTTGATGATTCTGAGAATAT
>PR_CR_10_Liq_1_inCRDRAFT_1000652_pt1 | contig 21166 bp, 19 predicted proteins | sample PRCRCaboRojoPR_3_FD_10241 | JGI IMG/M metagenome (IMG submission 10241)
GAGCCAGAGCAGACGGCGCTCGCGGGTGCCGGCGAGCTGCGCCTGCAGCTCGGCGGCGGCCACCAGCGCCGGCGTGTGTGGCGTTGGGGCGATGGCCGTGGCGCAGACCTCAGGCGGCGCGCTTGAGCGGCAGCGCGTAGAAACGCTGCCCGGTGGCCGCCGCGAGCGCGTTGGCCACGGCCGGGGCAATGACGGGGGTCGCCGGCTCACCAGCGCCAGTGGGCGGCGCCGTCGACGGCACGAGATGCACTTCCACCGCGGGCATCTTATCCATGCGCAGCACCAGATAATCGTGGAAGTTGGACTGCTGGACGGCGCCATCCACCAGGGTGATCTCACTCATGAGTGCCGCCGACAGGCCAAAGCCCATGCCGCCTTCCATCTGCGCCATCACCACATCCGGGTTCACCACGGTGCCGCAGTCCACGGCGATCACCACCCGATCCACGCTGAAGCCGTTGTCGCCGTCCAGCGTCACCTCCGCCAGCATGCCCACATAGCTGCCGAAGGACTTGTGCACGGCAATACCGCGGCCGCGGCCGGCGGGCAGCGGCGGCTCGTACCAGCCGCCCTGCTGGGCGGCCAGCTTGAGCACGTCGCGCTCGCGGGGATGCTCGCCCATCAGCGCCACCCGGAAGTCCACCGGGTCCGCGCCGGCGGCGGCGGCCAGCTCGTCCATCATGCATTCCACCGCGAATGCCGTGTGGGTGGAGCCCACGGCGCGCCACCATTGCACCGGCACCGCCAGCTTCGGGGAGTGCAGGTCCAGATGCCGGTTGGGGATGGCGTAGGGGATCTCTTGGGCCCCCTCGACCGAGGTCTGGTCGATGCCGTCTACCACCAGCCCCGGCTCGAAGGCGGTGCCGGTGGCGATGGACTGGCCAACGATCCGGTGCTGCCAGGCCACGGGCCGGCCGTTGGCGTCCAGACCGGCCTTGAGCCTGTGCAGATACAGCGGCCGGTAGAAGCCGGCGCGGGTGTCGTCCTCGCGGGTCCAGATGAGCTTGACCGGGGTCTCGCCGCCGGCGGCTTTGAAGATGTGGGCCGCCTCCACCAGGTAGTCGGACTGCGGATTGGCGCGCCGACCGAAGGACCCGCCGGCATANAGCATTTCGATGCGCACNTGCGCCGGNTTGAGCCTCAGCACCCGGGCCACCGCCTGCTGGTCGATGGTTTGGAACTGTTCGCCGTTGATGACGCGCACGCCGTCGGCATCCGGNGTGATGACGCANTCCATGGTCTCCATGGCCGCGTGCGCCAGGAAGGGCACGCTGTACTCNGCCTCGATGACGGCGGTGGCATTGGCCAGCGCCGCGTCCGCATCGCCGGTGCTGGTGACGGTCTTGCCGGGGCCNTCGGCGCGCTTGCGGTAGTCGGCCAGGATCTCCTTGGAGCCCAGCTTGAAGGCGTTGGACTCGTCCCAGTCCACCACCAGCGCATCGCGGCCCTGCTGCGCGGACCAGAAATCGTCCGCCAGCACGGCGACCCCGGTGGGAATCTGCAGCACCTGCCGCACTCCCGGCACGGCCCGGGCGGCGCTGTCGTCGAAGCTGCGNACCNTGGCGCCGAAGCGCGGCGGGTGAGCGACACAGGCGGTGAGCATGTTCGGCAGCCGCACNTCCTGGGTGAACTGCGCAACGCCGGTGCACTTGGCCCTGCTGTCTTTGCGCGGCAGGAAGGCCTTACCGATGAGCTTGAACTCGGAGGGGTCCTTGAGCACCGGCGCCTCGGGCACCGGTTGCTCGGCCGCCGCCGCCGCCAANTCGCCGAAGGTGGCNCGCTGACCAGACTTGGGGTGGCTGACGACACCATCCACCACCGTGATCTCCGCCGCCGGCACCTGCCATTGGCCGGCGGCGGCGGCCACCAGCATGGACCGCGCCGCGGCGCCGGCCTTACGCATCTGCTCGAAGGCATTGGCGATGGCCGTGCTGCCGCCGGTGCCCTGCACGCTGCCCCAGAACAGGTTGTTGTAGCGCTGGGCGTCCGCCGGCGCGCCTTCGGGCCGGATCTGCGCCCAGCGCGCGTCCAGCTCTTCGGCCACCAGGGTGGGCAGGCCGGTGAAGGTGCCCTGGCCCATCTCCAGATGCTTGCAGACCACGGTGACGCTGTCGTCGGTGCCGATGCGCACGAAGGCGTTGGGTGCAAAGTCACCGGCCGCCGCATGCGCACCGCCGGCCATGCCGGGGCCGGCGAGCTTGGCGGGCCCCGACATCTGGCCGCGGGTGAGCAGCCAGACGCCGAGCGTGAGGCCCGCGGCGGCGCCGGCGCCGGTCGTGAGGAAGGCGCGGCGGCTCAGGTTGACGATCTTGGGTTTGCTCATGCTGGTGTCTCCGTTGGGCTCACGCCAGCGCCTGGGCGGCCTTGTGGATGGCCCTGCGGATGCGCGCATAGGTGGCGCAGCGGCAGATGTTACCGGCCATGTTGGTGTCGATGGCGGCGTCGTCGGGGGCCGGGTTGGCGGCGAGCAGCGCCGTCGCCTGCATGATCTGGCCCGACTGGCAAAAGCCGCACTGCACCACGTCCAGGTCCTGCCAGGCCTGTTGCACAGCGCTGCCCACCGGGCCCTGCGGCCCGGCGGCGAGTCCCTCGATGGTGGTGATGTCCTGTCCCGCCGCGGCACTCACCGGCAGCGAGCAGGCGCGCACCGCCGCACCACCCAGGTGCACGGTGCAGGCGCCGCATTGGCCGATGCCGCAGCCGTACTTGGTGCCCGTCAGGCCCACATGCTCGCGCAGCGCCCACAGCAGCGGCATTTGCGGGTCGATATCCAGTTGGTGTGTCTCGCCGTTGACGCGAAGCTCGATCATCGCGGTGACCTCCGTGCTTGGGGACGCGGGGCGTGAGGAGATTGCGGCCCCACCGGCTGCGCCGGCTCGCCGCCCTGATCCCCGTCAATGTCTGCACGATCGCCTCGATGCCAAGGTCTGGCGGCTGGCGCGTTGTGCCCGGTGTGCGCCCGATGCGCCCCAACGTACCCTGGGACGGGCGCTTACATGTTTGCAGGCGATGGCTAAAATACCAACGATCGGCGAAGGCGATTGGAATCGTCGGTAGAATCGACTGTTCAGTTAGATGAGAACCGTTAGCATTCAGATCAATCGATGCCTATGGGGCCGACCGATGACCAAGACCATCACTTTCGCAATCATGCACTTCAGCGTTGCCTTCGGCGTGACCTATGCGCTCACCGGCGACATCGTCGTCGGCAGCGCTGTTGCACTCGTCGAGCCCGCCGTCAATACCGTGGGTTACCACGTTCACGAACGCGTGTGGGAGCGGCTACGGCGATACCGGGCAGCGCGGAACGCACGCGCCTGCGGTCCGCCCGTGCCGCTTGCGGCCTAGGGGCAGCGCAAGCTCCGTGACCCCCACCGCAATCCGCCTCCACCGCAATCCGACTGGACCGCAATCCGAATAGCCGACTAGCGCAGACATCGACAAGACCATGACAGATTCAGAACTCGACCTCACACGCCGGATTGGCCTGCGGCTGCGCGCCGCCCGCCACGCCCGGCGGCTCAGCCTCGCCGAGCTCGCGGCACTGACCGGTGACCTCTACAGTAAATCCCGCATCAGCAACTACGAGCAGGGCCTGCGTCGGCTCAGCGTGGAGGGTGCTCGATCCCTCGCCAAGGCCCTTGGCAACGTCAGCGCCACCCACCTGTTGTGCCTCGAAGACAATGGGGATTTCGCACTCTCGGCGGATGAAGCCCAACTCCTCGACGCCTTTCGCCGGGTCGACGCCGACTGGCAGCGGCGCGTGCTCGCCTGCGCCCGCGCCGTGCAGCCCGAAGAACTGGAACTGTTACCGTTGCCCTCCCGCCGCCACCGCGGCGCCAATCGCAGCGCCACGGTCTCGTGACCTGCGCGGGACGTGATTTCAGCGCAACGGTGATCGGCTCCAGTCCCGCATGGTTAATAGGGCCAGCGCGCCGATGGCGGCGCAGGCCACCAGGTAAAAGGCCGGCGCCAGCCTGAGGCCGGTGCTGTGAATCAGCCAGGTCGCCACCATGGGGGCGGTGCCACCGGCGATACCAAAGCCGAGGTTGAAAGAAACCGAGTAGCCGGTGAGCCGGTGGCGCCGGCTGAACGATTCGGCCATCAGTGCGGGCGTGACCCCGAGCGGCACGGCGACGATGGCGGCGAACACCAGCAGTGCGATGACGGCTTCCCACAAGGCGCCGCCGCCGGCGAGCACGTAGAGCGGGGCCACCACCGCTGCCATCACAACGAAGGTGCCGGCGAGCAGATGCGTGCGCTTGATCAGGGTGTCTGAAACATAGCCCGCAAGGGGAATGACGATGACCTGCAGGCCCATGGCGGCGGTGGCAATGAACAGGGCCTCATGCAGATCGATGGCGGTATACATCGACAACCAGGTAGGCAGATAGACCATCGGGATGTAGAAGAGCACGCCATAGCCGGCGGCATAGATCACCGCCCGCAGCATCACCCAGGGCTCCGAGCGCACCAGGCTCATCAAGGGATGCTCGCCGCTGCGGGCCCCGACCTCATCCGTGCTCGGCTCGATGTCGCCCGGCTCGGGCTCCGGGAGTCCGCGCCGCAGTAACAGCGCGACGATGCCAATCAGGCCACCGAGCAAGAACGGAATACGCCAGCCCCAGGTCTGCACCTGCGTCTCGCTCAGCACCGCCATGGTAATGGCTGGGGTGGCAGCGCCCAGGAGCATACCGGTCAGCGAGCCGATGTTGGCCCAGCTGGCGGCAAAGCCGCGGCGGTTGGGTGACGCCGTCTCCGCCAGGTAGGTTGCAGATCCGGAGAATTCGCCGCCAACCGACAGGCCTTGGATCATGCGGATGGCGACCAGCGCCACGGCTGCCCAAACGCCCCACTGCGCATAGGTGGGCAGCAGCCCGAGCAGGATCGTCGGCATCACCATCATCAGTACCGAAATCACCAGCACCGACTTGCGCCCCAAGCGATCACCAAGATGACCAAAGACAAAAGCACCAAGGGGGCGCATGATGAAACCCGCGGCGAAGACCCCGTAGGTGGCAATCAGCGAAACCAGTGCGTTGTCGTGCGGAAAAAAGAGCTGGGAAATGACAACGGCCATGTAGCCGTAGAGCGAGAAGTCGTACCACTCGATCACGTTGCCGATGGCGCCGGCGGCGATGGTGCGTACCGGCGTGGGGGCTGATATCGGCTCGTCCAGCGTGGCAACGGCGGCATCGCTCATGGGTCATTCTCAGGGTCAAAACACATGGGAGGCATATCACCGTACGGATTGGGGCTGTGAGGCGCAATGGCGAAAATCCACTGAAATCAACAGGGAACCGTTACGCTCAAGGCATGAAGCGTGCACATTGACCTGCCCTGGTGCACGTGTGCGCGTGGCGCCGGGGGCCAATGCCGGAGGGCGGTGTCGGTGGACAAGACGGACGCCGCGGGTGCACACGGGGGGCGTGAGCGCCGAAGGGCAGCCCAGTGCTGCCGATGGCGCTTGCATCAAGGAAACACGAAACGAGCGCAGCCGGAGTCCTGGACAGNGCACGCGACAGCCTGCGCCCAGACACCGTTGTGCCATCGCGGTGGCAAAATAGATTGTGTACGTTCGCGCCCCNCTGGTGTAGAATAGTCACTCCCTGCAAACCAAATATGGGTAACAGACAATGAACGACTCAGAGCAAGAACTGACACGCCGCATTGGCCTGCGACTGCGGGCCGCCCGCCACGCCCGGCGGCTCAGCCTCGCCGAGCTCGCGGAACTGACCGACGGCGTCTACAGCAAATCCCGCATCAGCAACTACGAGCAGGGCATCCGACGCCTCAGCGTCGAGGGCGCACAAAGCCTTGCCCGGGCGCTGGGCAACGTCAGCGCCGCCTACCTGCTGTGCCTGAACGAAGACGAAGCCACCTCCTTTACGGAAGACGAATTGCTGTTGCTCGACGTCTTCCGCCAGGTCGACGCGCCGTCCCGGCGATTTGTGCTCACCTGTGCCGAAGCCGTGCAGCACCAGCCGCCACCGTCGCCTGCCGGCAACCGGGGCAGGGCGAGCCACGGCGATTAGCGCGCGTGACAGCCATCGACCGTTTGTGTTTGGCGGTCGATGTATTTTCTGTCGAGATGATAACGCGGACAATCGCGTGAAGCTCGGAAGGTTCACGAATAGCGCAAGTTCATCCAGACGCCTCCGGCCAGTTAGTTCGTACCGAGTTCCCTCGGTACTGGCCACCAAAGCCGCATGTCATAGCGCTCGTCGATACGCGCGAATCGTCGCTTTACGTAGTAGGCAATCGCTCTGCGCACGCCCCGCACCTTCATCGTCGTTTCCCCAGCTCTGACATGATCTTGTCTCAGCGCGGCTTGTGCCTCGCTGGGCAGTTGCGGGTTGATCTCAAATTCCAGGTCGACGCGCTCGTGCCAGTGGGTGTCGTTCGCGGCAGAAACCCAGTCCTCCTTCGACAGTTCAGCATTGACGATTCGGGCAAGGTTGAAATCGAGGAACTGCTGCGTCTCATGGCAGAAAGCGCGCAGGTGATAGCGCGCGTCGGCGTGCACGAGGTGATGCGGTGAGATGCGTCGCGTGCGGGCGCCGGACATCGCCCAGTAGCCGATAAGCACGACCGCCTGGCGCCTCAGTGCCGTGAGGGCAGTTCGGGCTGCGTGCTGATCGTAGAGCGGCCGCGCGAAGGCATCGGCGTCGGTGAAGGGCAGGTCAGCCCAATCAGGCTCATCGTGGAAGCGGGCGGTATAGCTCGCGGCCCGCTGGTAGTCGAGAAACCGACAGACGTCTTCGCGGACGTACAGCGCCTTAAAACCGTCCGTGGGCACCTGGCGACGCTGTCGGGTGCTGTGCTCTAACTGCCCAGGGTGCTGCTTCGCGTATGCGCTGATGGTTTGCTGAGCGTTCTGTCGAGCGATGCCAAACGCGGCCGCCAGTTCGTTCGCGGTGAGCCCGCCGGCCCAGAGCAGGCGTGCTTCGATAAAAGCAAATCGTCGCAACATGTCATGTTTCATGACAGATCTACCATCGTCATGGTGAAAGTTCTGGGCTACAGTGTAGCGCAAGTCACCGATGGGGGAAGCCATGAATCGGATCCGACTGTCGCTACCACGAGGGCGGTGGGCCGCTTACCAGCACCAAGATCTGTTACACGACGCCATTGTCAACGCACTGATTACGGCTGGTGCAACATCAGCGCAGGTTGTCGGCGCCGCCGCGGAGCCCTGGACCTTTGCAGCGCTGGGCTACCATCGGGCGCATGTGGGGCAAGTACACGGTCTTGTGATTTCCACGCCAAGCACCGTACTGGCTGACGCCCTGACCGCGCTACAGCCGGCGGCGGTGCGTTACGCGCGGGCGTCCACTGGCGAGCTGATCGATTTCTCTGCTGCATCCGTGTCGACCGAGCCGCCTCCGGTCTGCACTGACCCAGGCAGTCTCGGCGTGCTGACGCTCTCACCCATCGCGCTCAGCGCGCCAGGCACGCAGCGCAAACGCTGGTTGACCCAACTCGACCAAGTGGATTTATCCGCCGCAGCCAACGTCAGGCTGAGCAGGATCGTCGGGCGCACAGTCGCGCTCAGCGTGCAGCCAGACAGCCTGTACTTGCGGGCCAACCCCAGGCATTCGGTGCTTGTGAGCACCAAGCGCATGCGCAATGGGCGTGCTGCGTTTGTCATCGGTATGCAGGCGCCGCTCGTGCTGACTGGGAGTCGCGAGGATCTGCTGTTGGCCTGGTACGCCGGGCTCGGCGAGAAGACTCGCAACGGCTTCGGCTGCCTCGGACTGGCGGAAGAAGGAGTGGGACGATGAGCGCTACACGGCAGGAAGCGATTGCATTGGCAACAGAGGTCTATGAGGCCTTCATGCGGGATGTCATCGAAGCGCATGTGCTGATGGATCGGGTCGGTGCCTTATCGGAGCAGAAACGCAAGAAAGTCGCTGCCGCGCGTGACATCGACGTCCGCCCAGTGCGGCTCATGACCCTCAGCGGTAAGGGCGGCTGGGCGGCGGACCCGCAGATCCGCGCGCGCTATGCCGAGAGCACCAACGTCACGCTGCTCGATCACCTGCTGTCAGTGGTGCGTGGCGCCGTCACCTTCGCAGCACTGGATACGCTGGCGGCCAATCCGGAGCTGGATCGAAACATCTTCCGGTCGCAGCTGCGCGTTGTCGCAGCCATCGCCTTCTTGCACGACCTGGACAAGGATCTTGAGCTGGCCCGCGACACTGCGCTACCGCTGGAGCCGCTCGCGGCGCGCTGGAGTCACTATGGCCTTGGTGATTTTGTCGGGCCGGATCACGCCATGCAGCCGGATCAAGTCCGGGCGTTGATCGAGCATGTCGAGGTAAGCCAAGGTCACCGCAGTCCCGCTGTGACGGCTCCGTCGCGCACTATCCGACATCTGATGCGCTATGTGGCCCTAGCCGATAAGCTGGACGGACTCTGGCTCAAAGAAGGTATTGATGCCGTACTCGAGCGACTGAGCACGGATGACACGCTGTCTGCCGATTTTCTGAAGAGCTTGGCAACAATCGACCTGTTTGATCCACACCATCCTTTCTTGGTCGATGAGCTGCAGCGCTACCTGTCGGCACAATGCGAGCGTCTGGCGGAGGTTCCGCCGCTGATCGAGATCCATCAGGATGGGCGGCTGGTGATGCTGATCCCGGCGGAGCAGGCCGAGGAGATCAAACAAGAGGGAATCAAGCGGCTCGGAAGGAAGCTCACTCGGGCGCTGTTCCAGCTGCGGATCAATGTGTCGGTGCGGGCGGTACCGGAGCTACTGGACGCCCAGCCGGATCACGAGGATCTGCTGGATTACATGGCGAAGGCGTCCCTGGACCGGGACTTCAGCCGGCTGTTCCTGGTCAAGGCGAGCTTCGCCGATGCGGTTCACACCGCAAACCTCGATGAGTTGCTCGGCGGATTGGGTCTCTCGCCGGCGTGGCCGAAAGCGACTGGGCAGACCCTGACGCCGTTTCCGTCGCCGGGCGAGCTGCCGGCGCCGGCGCAGCTGCACCTGCGGCGTGCGGCACACCTGCTGGTGTTGCTCAATCATAAACAGGTTAAGGAGTTGCCGGACTACGAAACCCGAGAGCTGCAACTCTTGGAGGCGGTCGGCGCCGAGCGGCCGCAATGGATCGCCGCGCTATCGGACCGCATCTCGCGGCAGGTTTTCACTGGACTTTGGGCTGTCGCAGTCGCCAGCGTAGATGCCGAGGTCCTGCAGCGCGTCTGGGGTGAGGAGGGTCTGCTTCAACGCTGGCTTGAAGGGCCGGAGGGGGATCGCGGCCTGCGCGACACCATCGCGAGTAAAGGTGGTCCAATTGTGGACGCGGTGACGGAGCACTTTGCCGCCGCAATCGCGAACCGCCTGGTTTGCGCTGAGGGGGCCGGCAACAAACGTTGCCTGTTCACCGATCAACCGCTGACGCAGCGAGCGACCTTCACCCCGGCGGACAAGCTCTACGAGGTCAAGAAGTCCGCCTTCTCCGGGCGAGACGGACGGCTGGAAGACATCGACTCCGCGCAGGGCGAGGCGCAAGTTTCGCCGGTTTCGTACGCCGAGCACCGGTTTCGGTCGCACATGCATGCCGCGGCGGGAGGTAAGCCGGATGGCATCCCGACGCTGCTTTCCTCGCCCTCGACCACCGGGCTGTTCGCTGCGCTCGCGCTGGACAACGAGGCCGACTTCGGCAGTCTCTCGGTCTATGACCTAGCCAGAGAGCAAATCTCCAAGGGCCGGGTCTATCGGGGCTTCGACGCCTATCGCCACCGCTATCGCGTTGCCCGCTTTGAGCGCATGCCGGAGCGCACAGAAGGCCAAGTCGATCAACTGCGATTGCTACTGCAATCCACACTGCGCTTCGGTCGACCCATTCACCTCTTTCGCGGTCTGCCGAGCCCTGAACGTGCCTTCTTTGCATTCGACGCCATGCCGCGCCGCCTAGCGGACCTCATCGGCGGCAGCCGGTTGCGGCTTGAGCAGATTCCGACAGCGCTGGAGCGCCTGGAGAGCGCGAATCTGATCCTGAGTACTAATGGACTCGGCTTTGAGGTGTTCGATCGCTACGCCCGGCCGATGACGCGCTTGGGCGCGGTTTGCATGGCCTGGGCGCAACTTCACGACGACGCGAAGGACGGTCAAGCAGACCGCAGCGGTCGCTTCCGGCGGGAATTTGAGCAATTGATGGAGGAACCCCTGATGAGTGATACCGAAGCACCCTTGGTCGAGCTGGGCCGCGCCGCGGCGCGCATCCAACAGCGCCCGCGTGGCGGAGCGTCGGCCAACGAGGAACTGCTGAGCTTCAATTTGAGCCTCGAGACGGCGATCGGCGCCTGGAAGCTCGGTCAGCGAGACGCCGAGTCCTTGACCATGGCCGTTGCTGGCGAGTTGGAGACTAACTTGACGCGCAAGCAGAAGATCGCAGCGGCCAAGAATCGCGACGGGGAAACCCTTCAAGATGCCTTCGTTGCGTTCGCGCGGCGTTTCGTCGAGACCGTCTGGTTCGACGTGCTCAACGGCCGTCCGCCCGCACAAGCCAGCCGGCGGGTGCTCGCTGGCATCTATCGCATGTCCTTCCTCACTGCACCGCGTCCAAAGAGCGACGCCGAGCCCGAGACCACGACCGAGAACGCTGACTGACCGGAGCCAACCCATGGAAAGCCTGAACGACTATCTGCCCCGACTGGACCAGCTGCTCGAAGAGAGCCAGGGTGACAAGGACAGCTATCTGCATCCCAAGCGCAAGAACCTCGGCTGTGTTGCGGTCGTACTGCTGCGGGAGGTCATCGCACCGCTCGTGATCCGCAACGCGGAGCAGGAAATCACGGACATTGAGTTCCACCAAGACACTTGGGTTCGCGCCATCCCAAACAAGTTCAAATACCCGGAACGCGGGCGCGGCTTGCAGATTCTGCGGGCGATGAACGCCGGTGGCCGCTATCCGCAGAACCGCACGGCCATTCCGAAAGGATCTAAGGCCTCCGAGGCGTTCGATCTGAATACGCTGGTGTTTGGCGACTCGGCCAATCACGACAGCAAGGTACTCCCAGTGCGCGCCGCCGTGAACTACTCGGACGCGCTCAGCCTACGGCCTAAGTATCACGTGGTCGGCGAGAGCTTCCACAACCGCGGCTTCGAGCACGGTACCCTGTGGGATGCGGAGTCGAAGAAGAACACCGACAACCTGTTCAGCCGCCATTTCGTCAGCCCAGGCGCGCTGCTGGTGCAGGTGCTCTCAACCCGCGGCAAGCTGCTGCCGCCTATCGGGCTCAAGCACCTGTTGCTCTCGGTGGGGCTCGCCGGCAGCTATGGCGGGCAGACATCGGTGACGGGCATCAACGTGCGTACCCACTTCGTCGGTATCTACGCTGACAATTTCGAGCAAGCGGAGACTTCACCCTACGAACTGCTGAAAACGGTCGGTGGCCATGACGCGACTGACGTCGAGCGGACCAAGACCGCACTGGATGAGGTACTCAGGCCCAAGCACACGACCGTGATTCCAGGGGCCGATGTGCAGGCGTGGGTGGATGGGCTGATCCAGGGCTTCAACGCACCTGGCGGCGAACTGGAGCAGGAATATCGGGCGGCCGCCGAGGCAATGGTTAGGCTGTTTGACGGCTGGTTCGAGAGCGGCAAGAAATGACCTCCTCCACTGGGCTCAAAGCCACCACGCTGACGCCGTTCGCTTATCACTCGCTGGCGGTGCAGGGTGGTACCGCGACCCTGCCGGAGCTGATCAGCGACAGTGCGCTGTGCTTCGGGCTGGCCAACGCGTTGGGGCACGCGCGTGCCTGGTGCGCTCTGCCGCCGAAGGACTACAGGCGTGATTGGTTGGCAATGCCCTGGCGCGCCTCGGTGCTCACCACAAAGCAGCCGCGGCTGCTGCCACCCATCGCCAGACGGTTGAATCTGGAGGAGGAAGGCGGTTTCCAGAAGAAGCTCCGCGACGTGGTGAGTAAGGGTAACCTCAAGCAGTTCTGGAGTATTCAGGAGGTGCCGCCGGCGGTCGAGTTCCGTGGGGCGCTGTTCGGCCCGGACCCGTTTGAAGTGGTGGGCGCTGAGGAGATCGTGATTCGCGTCGGACTGCACCGCAACGGCATGGTAAAGCTCGAGCGAGACGAGGCCGTGGACAGGGTTCGGCTGAACGCTGCCACGGCGATGCTGTTCGGGCAGGAACTGGCGGTCGAGCGCTTCCTGCTTTACGGGCTGCAGTTGACCAAGCCAATGCCGCTGAAAGATGCGGCCGAAGAGGTACGCCGATGGAACTGACTATCGCTCGCCATTGTGTGGCCAAGGGTTCTGATGGCCTTTCGCCGTTGCAACAGGCGTTGTTGCACGATGAGCGCCCCATCCGTGTGGCCGACGCACCCACCGGTGCCGGTAAGAGCTATGCCTTTCAGCGCGCCCTGGTCGATCAGGACGCACGCATCCTGTTCATCGTACCGACCCGGCGCCTCGCGCAGAACCTCGCCGGCGCCCTGGTGCAGGAGTTGGTACACGGCGACTGGCCCCGGCAGCGCGCCGAGCGCGCCGTGGCCCTATGGAGTTCCGACCAGACCTTGGCATTAAAGGAAACCGGGGTCGTGAACATCAGCGGCCACCGACTCCGTCAGATGCAGGAGCTGACACCCTACGCCGGCCATGGCGAGATGATCATTGCGGTACCGGAGGTGGTCAGCGCCTTGTTGATCCGCCGTCGGCTCCAGGCGGGCAGCGCCGGCATAGGTGTTTTCGACCTGCTGGACAATTTCGACCACATCGTTTTCGACGAATTCCACACCATCGAGGAGCGCGGCTTCGGGCTCGCGACGGTCTTCGCGCGCCTGCTGACTGCGGAACGGGAGGACGGGGTACGAGGCTACGGTAGTGCCAAGCTGAGCTTCTTGTCCGCAACACCGTTGGATCTGCTGCCGACGCTGACGCAGGTGGGTGTGCCAGAGCATCAAGTGGCGCTGTTGAGCGAGACCTTGGTCGACGACGGTCGCGCGCTCCATGGCGATGTCGTGCTCTCCTTGGAGGGCGAGGCGACCCTATCGGCCGTCCTCCTGAAATACCTCCCCGCGGTCGCCAACGAACTTGAGCAGGGACGGCAAGTCGTGGCCATCTTCGATTCCGTGGCAAATCTGGAGCGCGAGCTGACTGCACTCGCTTGGAAGCTGGCGGAGGGCGGTATCGATCTGTCGCGCGTGTTGGTGATCAACAGTATCCGCGATAGCGTGCCGCGTGGCTTGACCGATGCCGGCCTCGCCTTCGGGCGCAAGCAGAATCCGCATGACTTCGGGCTGATCCTGGCGACCGCCAGCGTGGAAATGGGTGTCACCTTCCGTCAAGCCAACTTCATGCTCATGGAGCCGGGCTTGGAACCGATGCACTTCCTGCAGCGTTACGGCCGCGCCGCCCGCCGCGGCGAGGCTGGTCGGGTCATGCTGCGCGTGGATAGCGCCAAGCAGATGCGCAGCCCTTGGCTCCGGCAGGTGCAAGCCTTCATCGAGGCTCATGCCGGCGAGCGGGTCGGCATCGATGCGCTGACAGATGTGTTGAGCCGCGCCACCCAGGCCGCCGGTAACGAACCGCTTGCCGCCGGCACGTTCGGCCAGCTTTCCAAGCGCGCCGGCTTCTGCGCCGGGCTCTACTGGAACGTACTGATGGCGCATCCGAGCTATTCCAAACATCGGCGCGATCACCTGTTCAAGCACCGACCAGACGCGTGCAAGACCTTGTATCGGCTAGAGCAGGACGTCCGCCGACTAGAGGCGCAGCCCGGTTGCAAAGCGCACGTCGAGCGCTGGCTGAAGCTTTTGCGTGAACAGGTCTTCGATCTGCGCACCATTGAGCCGAGGGTGCGGGTGGTGAACGAACGGGGCCAGGCGTTCGAATTCGGGCGAGTCTGGCTGCAGCGCGAAACCACAATCCATGAGCGAGGCACGCATGATGGCGACGAAATTCACATCACAGGCAATCTCGACGACTACTGGCGCGAGGACAAGGAGCACTCCGCCGAGCGCACCTGGGTTTGCTACTTCCCCCATACCGGCGAAACACGCTTGCTCCCGCTGAAAGGGTTGGCGTTGGCCTGGTGCAAGGCACTCGCGGACGTCGACCAATACCGCGTCGAGTGGGATGACGAGCCGGAGGCCTTCGAAGCCGCTCAGAAACTCATTCAACTCACAGGTTTGGTTCCAGGACATGACCCAGAGATTCCAGTGGAATCGGTCAGCTGCATTCTCTGAGCGGGTCGACCGCTTGGAGTTGCACGGCCTGCATTTCCAGCATGTCAACCTCTGCGAACGGCGGGCTTGGATGTATCTGCACCGGGTCAACTTCGCGCAGTGGAACAGCCACGTCGCGACCGGTGCTGCGCATCAGGCGACTCATTACAAGCGTGACCGCTCGACGATCGGCCTGTTTGGCCTGGCGCCGGATCGCGTCGATTGGAGCGAGGCCATCGTGTTCGAAAACAAGGGCACCGGCGGCGCGCAGGGCGCGGTAGACCACCAGGTGGGCTTCTACGCGCTGATGTTATCCATTGCGACCGGGCGCGCCTGGACGGGGCGCGTACAGGTGCTCACCAACCGGCGCTGGCGCGAAGTGCGGCTCGACGACACACTGCTCGACGGGCTTTGGGAAGACAGTCTGAGGCTCGAACGGCTGTTCCTTAGCGAGCGGGTGCCGGATGCCCCGCGTATTGGACTCTGTGCCAGCTGTTCGCTGGTTGCTTTCTGTGGATATGACTAATGGAAACCCTATTCGTTACACGCGAGGCACGGCTGAAACAGCGGGAGAATACATTATCAATCACCATTGGCGAGCGCACGCGCTCGATACCCATCGAGTCCATCGGTCATCTGGTGCTGCTCGGCGAGGCGCAGTTGAACAGTCGACTGCTGATCCTTTGCGGTAAGCATGGCGTGCGGGTATCCGTTTTTGACTATTACGGTTACTGTAAAGGTGCTTTTGAGCCTATCGAAAATAACCCTGCGGGTCTGGTCAAGCTCAAGCAGGCGGAGTTGCTGCTGGATGACAAGCGGCGCATGGCTGTTGCCCGCGAAGTCGTGCGCGGCGCCGCCCACAACATGCTCGCAAACCTCCGGTATTACCGTTATCGCGGCGCCGAGTCGTTGGCCGCCATCATCGCGGGGATGCAGAAACTGGTTCCGAAGATCGGTCCCGCCCAGACCACTGCGGTTTTGATGGGCATCGAGGGCAACCTTCACGAGTGGTATTACAGCGGTTGGAAGCATATTGATCTGGCGCTGGACTTTACGCCACGAGTCCGGCGGCCACCGAATAATCCAGTCAATTGCCTGATCTCATTTTTGAATCAGCTCACTTATGCAGTCACACGGCATGAGGCCAGCAAGACCCACCTGGAGCCGGCCTTCAGCGTGCTGCATGCACCGGGACACCGCCGGGCATCGTTGGGCTTGGACCTGTGCGAGCCGTTCAAGCCGGTGATCGTCGATATGCTGATTTTCCGGATGGCCCGCCGGCGTATGCTCGCCGATAATTGGTTTGAGCTGCAGGATGGTGTCTGTCTTTTGACGGAGACGGGGCGCAGATATGTGTCTGAACAATTCTCCCAGCGGCTCGAAGAGGCCTATTCCGGTCGCACTTACCGCGAATGGATCTATCGGGAGGCGCTCGGCATCGAGCGACATGTGCTTGGAGTTGCAGAGTACGCCGCATTTAAGCGGAAGGCCTGATCATGTTCATGCTCGTGACCTATGATGTCGAGGCAAAAAGAACCAACATCTTTCGGAAGTTGTTACGGCGCTATCTCAATCACGAACAGTACTCGGTTTTTTCGGGCGATATCACTGAAGCTGCCGCTATTCAGCTGCGCCGAGAACTGAGTGGGTTGATGATTCCTGAGGATCGGATCACAGAGATCACCGCCGCCAATCGTCACAATGTCAATGTCGTACATCTGACCAAGCATGCGTCTGGGAAAGGAGAGATTCGACGCGAGGAGGATCGCAGGCATCGCTCAGACTTCCATGTGCTGTAACCATTCACCAAGCCCAGCCGGGGCGTCGGTGGACTATCGTGGAAGGTGACGAGGATGGCGGAGGAAAGACGGGCCGATTGCTTGCCTGAGGTGGAGAGATAGGCGCGGATGACAGCGAAGGGCCCAGCGCGCCGGTGGCCGGACAGCCGCAGTTTGAGACTTCCTGCTTGAGCTAAGGCAGACGCACATCGTATTCGGCTTGAGTGTTATCGAATGGTACGCCCAGATCAGCGGGGGAGCGCCGGACGTACTCTAAGAGTGTTTGAATCCTCTCGATATGCTTGAGGTTGGGCGGTTTCTTCCCTTCACCGCGCTAGCCTCGATGACGTGAGCGGTGCGGTTTGTGCTCGTCGATGTGCTGGAGGGCTGCACTGTCGCGCACGGAGGGGCCACCGCCGTATGCCGCACCACGTCAGCCACTGTCAGTGTGATGTCGGGATGCCCTTGCCCGCTGCTGGGCTTACGTCCACTATTATACCGAGACGGACACGCCAAGGGCCACATGAACGACGGGTCCGAGCACGGCGGCTTGCTGGTGTTGCGGCTGTGCTTCGCCAGCCGCGACCGCAACCGGCGGCAACTCGTTAAGCGCTCGGGGCGCACGTAGCGAAACCTCAGGCTGGGTATAAAGTCACGCAGATCGTCCGGGCTTTGGCCAGTGAACCTGAACAGACACGATGTTTTTGAGGAGACGTCGGTCGGCACTGAAGTCAAAATGTAGTGGCTCCGACGTCCTAGTGATAGGCTCGAACGGTAAGCATCCGTGCCCTCAGCCCAGCGCGGGGCACCCACTTCGCTGCTGTAACGAGGGTTCCAAATCCCCATGAGGGGTTGTGAGCCAACAAAAAGCCCGCTCGCGCGGGCACGTTCTCACGTTCCAAATCCCCATGAGGGGTTGTGAGGTGCGGCCCAAGCACGAGCTCACCGCCACGGTCGCCGGTTCCAAATCCCCATGAGGGGTTGTGAGGACCTCCTGCCGCACCAGCATGAGGCGGTCGCCAAGCGTTCCAAATCCCCATGAGGGGTTGTGAGACGTCCTGCGCGAGGGCCAGACCCGCGGCGTGCCCGCGTTCCAAATCCCCATGAGGGGTTGTGAGATCATGGCCGACGAGGTGCAGGGCATCCGCGCCTTCGTTCCAAATCCCCATGAGGGGTTGTGAGGCTGGGAGCAGACATGGGCCAACGGCCCGCCCGATGGTTCCAAATCCCCATGAGGGGTTGTGAGAGGATGGCGCCGACGGCAGCGAGACCGCCGCCGGCGGTTCCAAATCCCCATGAGGGGTTGTGAGGACATCATCCTGCGCGACCACGAGCGCCGCGTCGCGGGTTCCAAATCCCCATGAGGGGTTGTGAGCGAGCGCATTCGCCACCAGCCGATTGACCTCGGCCTGTTCCAAATCCCCATGAGGGGTTGTGAGGTGACCGCGTAGACTTTGCCGTCGAGCGGGATGTCGAGGTTCCAAATCCCCATGAGGGGTTGTGAGAATGCTGATGGGCGCATCAGCGCCTGTCACATCTTTGTTCCAAATCCCCATGAGGGGTTGTGAGATTCAAAGCCTGAGATTTGATTCTGCGTGACGGAAGTTCCAAATCCCCATGAGGGGTTGTGAGCAAATGCTTGCGCGCCCGCAAGCAAATGCGCATCGAGGTTCCAAATCCCCATGAGGGGTTGTGAGGTGCGAAGACTGACGCCGCAGTACTCGGCGGCCTCGCGTTCCAAATCCCCATGAGGGGTTGTGAGAAGGACGAATGCCTGACGTTGCCCGGCAAGCTCTACGTTCCAAATCCCCATGAGGGGTTGTGAGTGACTGCCGCCGCTTACGTCGTGTACTACGCCAACGGGTTCCAAATCCCCATGAGGGGTTGTGAGGGAGGCATCAATGGACTATCGCATAGCGCAGCTTGAGTTCCAAATCCCCATGAGGGGTTGTGAGTATCTCAGCACGCAGCAGGCCGCGGATCTCCGCGAGGTTCCAAATCCCCATGAGGGGTTGTGAGGAGTAGCGTGCGATTCAGCCCTTCATTCGCCGCATCGTTCCAAATCCCCATGAGGGGTTGTGAGAAGCAGCTCGGCGCCGACCGGCTACTCGGCGCCGCGCGTTCCAAATCCCCATGAGGGGTTGTGAGGCCGACTGGGGCGACGCCGGCACCGATGAAGTGCCCGGTTCCAAATCCCCATGAGGGGTTGTGAGTCAGAATGAAAGATGAAGCCATGGCGCTCGAAGGCCGTTCCAAATCCCCATGAGGGGTTGTGAGGCCTTGTGGTGCCAGACGGCGCCAAGGTGGCCAGCCGTTCCAAATCCCCATGAGGGGTTGTGAGAAGCTCGGCGAGCCTTGGGAAGAGCCGGGCGAAGCGGGTTCCAAATCCCCATGAGGGGTTGTGAGATACGATTATCGACATGGACGCACCGATGCGCGATGGTTCCAAATCCCCATGAGGGGTTGTGAGGGGCGCCCTATCAGCGAGGCATTCTTGACGCACTGAGTTCCAAATCCCCATGAGGGGTTGTGAGGCTCGCTATAGACGATGTGATTGCGTTGAAACGTGTGTTCCAAATCCCCATGAGGGGTTGTGAGATGGCGCGCGCGCGCCGGCATGTCGTGCCGCCGCCGGTTCCAAATCCCCATGAGGGGTTGTGAGGCTGGGCGGCCTGTCCGGGCGCACCGCGACTGGAAGGTTCCAAATCCCCATGAGGGGTTGTGAGCGGCATTGTGCAACGTCGGCGTGCTGACCGAGGGTTGTTCCAAATCCCCATGAGGGGTTGTGAGACGTCCTGGGCCGCACCGACTACGCCTACAAGCACGGTTCCAAATCCCCATGAGGGGTTGTGAGTCGGTCAGCAGGTTGGCGCGGCGGAAGATGGGCCCGGGTTCCAAATCCCCATGAGGGGTTGTGAGGCGCCATGAAGCGCGCCATGAAGCGCGATTAGGCAGTTCCAAATCCCCATGAGGGGTTGTGAGTCGCCGTAATACCCAGTGTCGGTGACTGGATCATACGTTCCAAATCCCCATGAGGGGTTGTGAGTTGACGGCGATCAGCGCTTGTGGTGGGTGCCCTGCCAGGTTCCAAATCCCCATGAGGGGTTGTGAGAGCTTCTCGGCGGTCAGCTGCTCGAACCACTCCCGCGTTCCAAATCCCCATGAGGGGTTGTGAGTTGACGGCGATCAGCGCTTGTGGTGGGTGCCCTGCCGTTCCAAATCCCCATGAGGGGTTGTGAGTCGACAGTGCCGGACTTACTGATCAGGTGCACGGCGGTTCCAAATCCCCATGAGGGGTTGTGAGTTCTGCCTGCAGCATATCGAGGCTGATCGCGTCTGCGTTCCAAATCCCCATGAGGGGTTGTGAGAGTGGGGCAGCCGCTATGGCATCCCGCGATGGGTGCCGTTCCAAATCCCCATGAGGGGTTGTGAGATGGCACCGCGCAATATCTGGACCCACGACGAGGACGTTCCAAATCCCCATGAGGGGTTGTGAGCTGGTGGCCGGCGTTGAGAAGGCATCGCACGGCGCGCGTTCCAAATCCCCATGAGGGGTTGTGAGACGTCCTGCGCGAGGGCCAGACCCGCGGCGTGCCCGCGTTCCAAATCCCCATGAGGGGTTGTGAGACGTCCGGCGTCAGCGCGAGCGCGAGCTGCGCACCGGTTCCAAATCCCCATGAGGGGTTGTGAGGCGTGCGGGACATGCTCGAGAGCGAGATTACCAGCGGTTCCAAATCCCCATGAGGGGTTGTGAGTATGTCACTGAGGCGGGCGACGGCTACAGCCAACCCGTTCCAAATCCCCATGAGGGGTTGTGAGGATCTTTGTCTATGGTGCCGATCGACATCACGGTGCGTTCCAAATCCCCATGAGGGGTTGTGAGACAAGCCGTGCAGCGCTGGCACCGCGCTGCGAGCGCCGTTCCAAATCCCCATGAGGGGTTGTGAGTCTTTGGGTTGGGTATGGCGTTGATGGGTGCCGCTAGTTCCAAATCCCCATGAGGGGTTGTGAGTACACTCAATCCGATCTGGACGCCCTCGACGCCCAGGTTCCAAATCCCCATGAGGGGTTGTGAGAGATGTCGTCGTCCTCATCGATCGCCATCCGGTTAGGTTCCAAATCCCCATGAGGGGTTGTGAGATTCGCACCACGATCGAACTCGCGATGGCGACGATCGTTCCAAATCCCCATGAGGGGTTGTGAGAACGTCGTGATGGTGTCAGGCAGGCTCACCTGTCGAAGTTCCAAATCCCCATGAGGGGTTGTGAGTTGGCGCAATTCGACATCGACTTGCCGTGGCGCCCCGTTCCAAATCCCCATGAGGGGTTGTGAGGTCGGCCGTGCGTCGAGGCTCACCGAGCCAGATGTTGTTCCAAATCCCCATGAGGGGTTGTGAGAACTCCCCCCAACCCCCCAGGGGAAGACGGCGCAAGGTTCCAAATCCCCATGAGGGGTTGTGAGTGGAGCGGCTGGGCGCCCGGGCACGGCCTGAGCGATGGTTCCAAATCCCCATGAGGGGTTGTGAGTTCGCGACGGCTATCGCCAACACTGAAGACCCCATCGGTTCCAAATCCCCATGAGGGGTTGTGAGCCTTGGTCGAACGCATCATCCTCGAGATCGACAGCGTTCCAAATCCCCATGAGGGGTTGTGAGACGGCCCAGTCGTAATCATGGTCGCGACCCACCTCGGTTCCAAATCCCCATGAGGGGTTGTGAGTCCCCGTCGTCACGCTAGGCCCCAGCGGCACTGACTAGTTCCAAATCCCCATGAGGGGTTGTGAGGAGGCGAAGGCGCCAACATCGAATGCCGCGTCGGCGGTTCCAAATCTCCATGAGGGGTTGTGAGCCAGCGCACGCAGCTCGTCGGCCATGTTGGCGAGCAGTTCCAAATCTCCATGAGGGGTTGTGAGGCCTCGGTCAAGGCCAAGCTCGCCGCGCGCAAGCCCAGCTCCAAATCCCCATGAGGGTTGTGAGACTTCCAGCTCGGCGACCCTCAGTGCCAGGATAAGTGTGTGTGCCGCAGCAATGCGGTTTCGGTTGGCAAGGAGCTAACCGGGCAGCATGAGAAGCTGCCGAAGCGATGGCGGAACCGACCCGCCGGAGTCTGCCTGCAGGGGTCGGCTCCAAACCACCCCCGAGCGGCCTTGGCTGAAGACCGTGGTCGTGAGCGTCGGGGGAGAAGACGCACATGAAC
>PR_CR_10_Liq_1_inCRDRAFT_1000654_pt1 | contig 21129 bp, 16 predicted proteins | sample PRCRCaboRojoPR_3_FD_10241 | JGI IMG/M metagenome (IMG submission 10241)
GGCGAGGTTCTCGTCTTCGATCAGCCCGGTCAGGCGTTCCCTCGCACCATCGGAATACGAAGCGATGACGACGGGACCGTCCTCAAGTTTTACACGAATATGATCCGCCAACACACCGAAAAGACTTATACTTTCCTGTTGGCGTTCAGGCGAGAAATTGCGCCCGACGCGCCCGCCCGCGTCGATCACGCCCGGTCCCGTCGCCTGTGGTAGGGCCGAGAATTGCAGCACGCGCATCGGCCCGGTTGCCGCCTCCCAGGCGTCGGGGTCCAGGTAGAGCGTTTCCGGCGGTGCGGGTTTGTAGACCGAGTCCACCCGGTCCTTGGCCGTCATCGCCTCGCGTCGTGCATCGTATTGGTCGGCGATGCTGTCCCAGCGGGCCTGTCGCTGGGCGGCGTTGTGGTCGTCCAGCGTGACGGTTGCTTTTGGCAAATAGTCGAAGAGCGTTTCCAGCCGCGCATGGAAGAACGCCAGCCAATGCTCCACGCCCTGATGCTTGCGGCCCGCGCTGACCGCCTCGTAAAGCGGGTCGTCACTGCCCGCCGCGCCGAATTCCAGCCGGTAGTTCTGGCGAAACCGGGNGATCGCCGCATCATCGAGAATGACCTCGGAGACCGGCGCGAGTTCGACCATGTCGAGCTTTTCCGTGGTCCGTTGCGTGGCCGGATCAAAAAGCCGTGCGCCGTCGAGCACGTCGCCGAACAGGTCCAGCCGCACCGGGCCGGCATGGCCCGGAGGAAAGATGTCGATGATGCCGCCGCGAATGGCATAATCGCCCGGCTCGGTGACCGTGGGCGCCTGGGTAAAGCCCATCCGCACAAGGAAGGCGCGCAAGCCATCCTCGTCGATGCGGTCGCCCACGCGGGCCTTGAAGGCGGCCTCTTGCAGCACCTCGCGGGCCGGCACACGCTGGGTCGCGGAATTGAGCGTGGTCAACAACACGAAGCGCTTTGGCGCCCCGTGGACCAGCGCCGCCAGTGTGGCCATGCGCGCGGCCGAGATATCGGCATTGGGCGATACGCGATCGTAAGGCAGGCAGTCCCATCCGGGGAAATGCAGCACCGGCATGGCCGGGTCGAAAAAGGCCAGCGCGGCGCGCATCGCCTCCAGCCGCTTGTCGTCGCGGGCCACGTGCACCACCGGCCCGTCACGCCGCGCCACCTCGGCCAGGATCAGCCGGGCGTCATGGCCCTCGGGCGCGCCACTGACGGTGATATGATCGGATGCGGTCATGGAGCGCGTCACCTAACCTGCCCGTGGGCGGTGTCAATTCAGAAACCGGGACTGACCAGAAGGTTCTGATACATGCCATACATGGCCGTCACGAAGATCGAGATCATGCCGATGAACTGGGTGATGACCCGGTGACGCATAAGGCGCTTGTGCAGGGCCTCGCCCCGAGGTTCCTCGGCTTCGATCCGGCGCGCTGTGGACAGGCTCAGCGCCCCCACGATGGAAAGCGGCAGCGCCAGGAAGAAGATCGCCTGGGCGAATTCCACGTCATACCAAAAGGCCATGAGTCCCAGGGACGTGAGCAGGAATGTCATGAAGCCCAGCAGCACAAGGCCCGAAACCCGCCCGATATAGAGCAGCCGGTTGACGTTGATGCGCACCAGGTCCTCAAGGTCCTGCTGCGCCTCGCCGCCCTTTGCGAGCGCGGGTGATCATGTCATAGGGCACGCCCAGCACCCAATGGCTGACCGAGGACCACACCACGGCCAACGCGATCCAGAACCAAAGGTTCGAGAAGGACCGCATGTCGATGACTTCGAAAAGAGTGGATGTCCAGTTCACGGGGGGCAGCCTGCTGTTTCTTCGCCCCTACCTAGCGCCGGGCCGCGACAATGCCCAGACTTGAGACTTGCAAAGATTAGTGCCACCACGAAGGTGTGTGACTGAAAGGCCAAGAAAATGACACCGACCGTGCCCCCCTTCCCCGCCGCCCGNCNGCGCCGCCTGCGCGCCACACCCGCCTTGCGTGCCATGGTGCGCGAAACCAGCCTCTCGCCCAGCGATTTCATTTGGCCGGTCTTCGTGATGGAGGGGCGCGACGCGGAAGAGCCCGTGCCCTCGATGCCTGGTGTCTTCCGCCGCACGGTGGACAGGGTGGCGCTGGCCGCGAAAGAGGCGGAGGCGCTGGGCATCCCGGCGATCTGCATCTTTCCCTATACCGCGCTGGAGGACCGGACCGAGGATTGCGCCGTCGCCTGGTCGCCCGACAATATCGCCAATCAGGCGATCCGCGCGATCAAGGACGCGGCGCCGGGTTTGGCGGTGATGACCGATATCGCGCTCGACCCCTACAACATCAACGGCCAGGACGGCTATGTCCGTGACGGCGACGTGGTGAACGACGAAACGGTCGAGGCGCTGGTCAAGATGGCATTGGTTCAGGCGGAAGCCGGGGCCGATATCCTGGGCCCCTCGGATATGATGGACGGGCGCATCGGTGCGATCCGCACCGCGCTGGAGGCCGAGGGCCACCGCAACGTCACCATCCTGTCCTATACCGCGAAATATGCCAGCGGGTTCTACGGGCCGTTCCGTGACGCGGTCGGGGCGTCGGGCGCGCTCAAGGGCGACAAGAAGACCTACCAGATGGACCCCGCCAATTCAGACGAGGCGTTGCGCCTTGTCGCCCGTGACCTGTCCGAAGGGGCCGACATGGTCATGGTCAAGCCGGGCATGCCCTATCTGGACATCTGCCGCCGGGTGAAGGACCAGTTCGGCGTGCCGACCTTCGCCTACCAGGTCTCGGGGGAATACGCGATGCTGCAGGCCGCGGCCCAGAACGGATGGCTGGATGGCGAAGCGACCATGCTGGAAAGCCTGACCTGCTTCAAGCGCGCGGGCTGCGACGGCATCCTGACCTATTTCGCCCCGCAGGCGGCGCGGGCTCTGGGCGGCTGAAACCTGCCCAACGCCATCTTTGTGCTGACAGAGCGGCCCCGCCAGCCTATACTGCATTCGAAAACGAGGCGGATACCGCCCATCAGGCACGAGGCGAAAAACATGAGCATTCTTTCCCGACGCGGTTTCGCACTAGGCGCTTTGGCAACCACGACCGTCGCCGCTTGCGGCAATGGGATCGGGTCGCGCGGCGCGGACCGGATCGACTCCCGCGTGAACACCACGCTGAACTACATGTATAGCCGCTATCCCGGCACACGGGATCTGGCGAACAAGGCCTCGGGCATGCTGGTCATGCCCTTGGTGACCGAGGCCGGGTTCGGCCTTGGTGGCTCGTACGGGCGTGGCGCCCTGCGGATCGGTGACAGCACGGTGGATTATTACGCGATCGCCGCGGGCAGCGCTGGCCTGCAATTGGGCGCGCAACAGTATTCCCACGTCCTGTTCTTCATGACCGACGATGCGTTGATGGATTTCCGCACGTCGCCCGGCTGGGCGCTTGGCGCGGATGCCGAATACGCCCTCAATGACAACGGTCAGAACCTGCGCGCAGAGACGACAACCTCGCTGGCCCCGGTCATAGCGGTGGTCTTTGCCCAGGCGGGGTTGCGCGTGGGCGCGACGCTGGAAGGCACCAAATACACGCGCATCATTCCCTGAGGCGGCTCCCCTAGTCGAGGGCGGGCAGAACCGCATCGAAGCTGATCGCCACCTCGTGGCTGTCGGCCATGTCCGGGCTGGACCCGATCCCTTCGGACCAGCCCAGGTTGCCCGTGACCATCCCTGCGACATGCAGGCCGTCCTCGACCTTGGTAAAAGTCGAAAGGTCCATCGTTACGGGCGCATCCTCTGGCGCGGTATAGGCCTGCATGAAGCTGTCGCCGGCCATATAACGCAGCTCGACCCCTTGTGGCGCGGGGTTCGCCATGTCGAACACACTCCAGCTCAGCATCAGCCCGTCCTTGGTCGACATGATCGTATCCGGCGACGCATGGGCCAGGATCGAGACATCGACAATCGACCCCATCTCACTGAAATCCGATTGCGACTGGCCGTCCTGTGCGGTCAGAAACCAGGTGCGTTCTTCCCCGTCGATGGTGCCGGTGGCGGTACCGATCACCTCTTGAGCCTGCGCGAACACCGGCAGCGCAGCGATTGCCGTGGCGGCAAAGAGTCTTTTCATGGCTATGCCTTCCTCAAATCCTGAAGAGACCACCCTAACAGCCATGACATTTGCCGCAACCTAGGCCCTCAGGCGCGCGCCCTCTGCGTCGAAGGGCGGCTCGGCCAGAACGACACCGCGATGGGGGCGGCCCAGGATCATGACGTCCACCTCCTGCCCGGGGGCCACCCCCTTGAGGTAGCCAAGCGCCAGGGACATCCCGACCGAATAGCCGTAGGTGCCGCTGGTGACCCGCCCGACCGGGGTGCCGTCCGGCAGGAAGATCGGTTCGCCGCCCGTGGCATCCGCCGTTTCGACCTCTTGCACATGGACCAGCATCAACTCTTCGCGTGGTGCATTATCCATGATCCGCAAATATGCGCTCTTGTTCAGGAAATCCTTTTCCGTCTTGACCAGACGATCAAGGCCCACCTCTTGCGGCCAGTATTCCGGGCTGTATTCGCGGCCCCAGCTGCCATAGCCCTTTTCCACCCGCAGCGACATGAGCGCCCGGCTGCCCACGGGCCCGCCGCCTTCGGCCTTTGCAGCGTCGAGAAGTGCCCGGTAGAGCCGGGGCTGATCCTCGGTGGCACAGTGCAATTCCCAGCCCAGATCGCCGGTAAAGGAGACCCGCAGGGCAAGGCATCGCACCCCGGCCACGTCCAGCCAGGCCGAACGCATGAACGGCATGTCCTCGGTAGAGAGAGAATTATTCGTCAGAGTTTGCAGAGCCTTGCGCGACGAAGGTCCAGCGATGTTGAAGCCGCAATAGGCCTCCGTCATGACCTCGAAGGTCGTGCCCTCCGGCAGGGGCACCATGGCCCAGAAGCGCTGATGGTAGCGCTCGGCCATGCCCGAGCCGATGACCCAGAATTCCTCGTCCCCAATGCGAGTGACGGTGAAATCCCCGGCAATGCCACCGCGCACCCCGATCAGCGGCGTCAGACAGGACCGACCCACCGCTTTGGGCATGTTATTGGCGAACACCGCGTTCAGCCACTCTGCCGCTCCGGGTCCCTTGACCCGATATTTCGCGAAGTTGGAAATATCAATAACGCCAGTGCTTTCGCGCAGCATCTTCGCCTCGCGCCCAACGCTTTCGAACCAGGGCTGCCGGGTGAACCCGGCACTGTCGGGCGTGTCGGCATCGAAATAGGCGGGGTGCTCCCATCCGTAGTTCAGGCCAAAGACAGCGCCCATCTCTTTCTGCATCTCGTAGACCGGCCGGACCCGCACGGGACGGCCCGCCGCGCGTTCCTCACCGGGGAAATGGATGGCGAAACGGTGGGCATACTGGTCCTGCACGCGCGCCTTGGTAAAGGCCTTGTCCGCCCATTTCCCAAAGCGTGCCACGTCCCAGGCGAACATGTCGTAGCGGCTTTCGCCGGTGGTGATCCAGTCGGCCGCCATCAGGCCCATGCCGCCGGACTGGCTGAATCCGGGAATGATGCCGTTGCAGCAGAAATAGTTCTTCAGGTCCGGGTGCGGGCCAAACAGCACGTTGGAATCCGGCGACCAGATCATCGGGCCGTTGATGACCCGCTTGATCCCGGCCTCGCCCACGACCGGCACCCGGTCGATGGCGCGCATCATGTTGTCTTCGATCCGCTCCAGATCATCGGGGAACAGGTCATGGGCGAAGTCCAGCGGCGTGCCCTCTTCGGCCCAGAAGCGCATGTCGCGTTCATAGGCACCGATCAGAAGGCCCTTGCCTTCCTGGCGCAGGTAATATTCGCCGTCACGATCCGCCACCGACGGCAAGCGCCGGTCCATCGCGTCGATCTCGGCGATGGTTTCGGTCACGAAATACTGGTGCTCGGTCGGCTGGAGCGGCAGGTCGATCCCGGCCAGCGCGGCGACTTCGCGCCCCCAGAGACCGGCGGCATTCACCACCCAGTCGGTCTGGATATTGCCTTTGGGCGTTTCGACGATCCAAGTGCCATCGGGCTGCTGAACCGTGGCCGTGACCGGGGTGAAGCGGTGGATTTCCGCCCCGTTCTGACGTGCCCCGACCGCATAGGCATTGGTCACGCCCGAGGGATCCACGTTGCCCCCATCGGGTTCGTACATGATGCAGCGGATGCCGTCGAAATTGACCAGCGGGTGCAGACGCTCGGCCTCGTCGCGGCTGACCTCGTGGAAATTCATGCCGTAATAGCTGGCCTTGGCGGCCTGCAAGCGCAGCTGATGTTCCCGCGCCTCGGTCTGGGCGAGGTAGAGCGAGCCGGGCTGGAACACGCCACAGCCCTGCCCCGTCTCGGCCTCCAGATCCTTGTAAAGCTGCATCGTGTAGTGCTGGATGCGGCTGATATTGGTGCTGTCATGCAGCCCGTGGATGTTGGCGGCGGCATGCCATGTCGATCCGGAGGTCAGCTCGTCGCGCTCCAACAGCACCACGTCGGTCCAGCCGGCCTTGGTCAGGTGATATAGGATGGAACATCCGATAACGCCGCCTCCGATGACGACGGCTTGGGCGTGGGTGCGCATGTGAAATCTCCTTCGCTGGCTACCCTGCGTGGCGGCCCGCACGATTCCTTTGCACTAAGCGACACATCCTGTCGCAACTGGGCTTCCCCGACCCGGCGGCTGGCCCTAGGGTCTGGCCAAATGACGGAGGCGATATGAAAACGACAACTCAGGTTCTGGTCATCGGTGGCGGCGTGGTCGGGGTTTCGGTGCTTTACCATCTGACCAAACTGGGCTGGTCCGACGTGATGCTCGTGGAGCGGTCCGAACTGACCAGCGGCTCGACCTGGCATGCGGCCGGCGGGTTTCACACCCTGAATGGCGACACGAACATGGCGGCCCTTCAGGGCTACACGATCAAGCTCTACCGCGAACTGGAAGAGCTGACCGGCCTCAGCTGCGGGCTGCACCATGTGGGCGGCGTCACGCTTGCCGACAACCAGGACCGTTTCGACATGCTGGTCGCCGAGCGGGCCAAGCACCGCTACATGGGGCTGGAGACCGAGATCATCGGCCCGGACGAGATCGCCAAGCTGGCGCCCGTCACCAATGTCGAGGGCATCATCGGCGGGCTATACGATCCGCTGGATGGCCACCTGGACCCGTCCGGCACCACCCACGCCTATGCCAAGGCCGCCCGCATGGGCGGCGCCGAGATCGTGCTGCACACGAAGGTCGAGGCCCTGACTCAACGCACCGATGGCAGCTGGGACGTGACCACAGACAAGGGCATCATCCACGCCGAACACGTGGTCAATGCCGCCGGGCTTTGGGCGCGCGAGGTCGCGGCCATGGCGGGGGTTTATGCCCCCCTGCACCCGATGGAACACCAATACCTTGTGACCGAGGAAATCCCGCAGATTGCAGAGATCATCGACGCGGGCGGCGAGCATCCCCATGTCATGGACCCGGCCGGAGAAAGCTATCTGCGGCAGGAAGGCCGTGGCTTGTGCATCGGGTTCTACGAGCAGACCTGCCGTCCCTGGGCGGTGGATGGCACGCCGTGGGAGTTCGGGCACGAACTTCTGCCCGACGATTTCGACAAGATCGGCGACAGTATCGAGTTTGCCTATCGGCGCTTCCCGGTGCTGGAGACCGCCGGGGTCAAATCGGTGATCCATGGTCCCTTCACCTTTGCGCCCGACGGCAACCCGCTGGTGGGTCCGGTGCCGGGGATGCGCAATTTCTGGTCCGCCTGCGCGGTCATGGCCGGGTTCAGCCAGGGCGGCGGGGTCGGCCTGACGCTGGCGCAATGGATGGTGGAGGGAGAGCCCGACCGCGACGTGACCGCGATGGACGTGGCCCGGTTCGGCGATTGGATCACGCCCGGCTACACCCGGCCAAAGGTGATCGAGAATTACCAGCGGCGGTTTTCCGTCAGCTACCCGAATGAAGAGTTGCCCGCCTCCCGGCCCCATCGCACGACGCCGATGTATGACATCTTCACCGGGCTGGGCGCGGTCTGGGGGCATCAATTCGGGCTGGAAGTGCCCAACTACTTCGCCCAAGGCGGTGAACCGGGCTATGAAACCCCGTCCTTCCGCCGCTCCGATGCTTTCGCGGCCACCGGGCGCGAGGTGCGCGCGGTGCGCGAAGGGGTGGGCATCAACGAGGTGCATAACTTCGGCAAGTTCCGCGTGAGCGGGCCAGAGGCGCGGACCTGGCTGGATCGGATCATGGCCGGGCGAATCCCCAGGCCGGGCCGCATTTCCCTGACCCCGATGCTGTCGGAAAAGGGCCGGTTGCTGGGGGATTTCACGGTCTCCTGTCTCGACGATCAGTGCTTNCACCTGACCGCCTCTTACGGGGCGCAGGCGCAGCATTGGCGGTGGTTCAAGCAGCATGAGCAAAGCGGCGTAACCGTCGAAAATATCAGCGACAAGATGAACGGCTTTCAGATCGCCGGGCCCAAGGCTCGGGACCTTCTGGCGGCCTGCACGCGCGACGCGACCGACCTGCGGTTCCTCGACCTGAGGCGCATGACCATTGGTCAGGCCCACTGCCTCGTGCAACGGGTCAGCTATACCGGCGATCTGGGCTACGAAATCTATTGCGACCCGATGGACCAGCGGGCCTTGTGGGAAACCCTGTGGGCAAATGGCCAACCGATGGGCCTGACGCCATTCGGGATGCGGGCGATGATGTCCCTGCGGCTCGACCGTTTCTTCGGGTCGTGGATGCGGGAATTCTCGCCCGATTACACCGCCGCCGAGACCGGGATGGATCGGTTCATCAAATGGGACAAGGACTTCATCGGCAAACCTGCTGCCGAGGCCGAACGCGACAGCCCTCCGGCGCGCAGCCTTGCGGTCTTCGAGGTTCAGGCCGAAGATGCGGATGTCGTGGCCTATGAACCCATTTTCATCGACGGGAGTGTTCAGGGGTTTTGCACCTCGGGCGGCTATTCCCACTGGACAGGCAAGTCCATCGCCTTCGGTCTGATCCCGCGCGATCGGGCGGACCCCGGCCTTGAGGTCGAGATCGAAATCCTCGGCCAGATGCGCAAGGCTGTTCTGCTTGTCGACCCCATCTTCGACGCAACCGGCGAACGGATGCGCGGGTGAAACCCGCTATCCTGATACCGGCGGCGGGCGCATCCTCGCGCATGGGCAAGCGTGACAAGCTGCTGGAGCCGGTTGACGGGGTGCCCTTGCTGCGCCGGATCGTGGACCTGTGCCTGCCTCATGGCCCGGTCGTCGTGACCCTGCCGGCTCAGGATCACCCGCGGGCGGCCAGTCTGCCGGACGGCGCCCGGATCGTTGTGGTATCCGACTGGGAAACCGGCATGTCCGCGAGCCTGCGGGCCGGGGTCGCCGCCATCGCCCCGGACCGTGACATCCTGATCCAACCCGCGGATATGCCCGAAATGACCAGCGATGACATCGCGCAGGTGATCGCGGCGCGGGAAACGGCGCCGGATGCGCTGATCTGGCAGGCCGCGGACGCGGACGAACATCCGGGGCATCCGGTTCTGTTCCACAACAGCCTGCGTGCCGGTTTCGCCAAACTGACCGGTGATGCGGGCGCCCGCGCAATCGTTGCCGAAAATCGGGCCCGGCGGCACCTGGTTCCCCTGCCCGACAGGCATGCGTTGATCGACCTGGATACACCCGAAGACTGGGCCGCCTGGCGCAAGTCGCGCACGTAAAGAAACCGGGGCACCTTTTCAGGGCCCCGGCTCTGTTCGCGGCCCGGGGTATCCCCGGTCGCAGCTGCATATTCTCTTACTTCACCAAGAGCTTGGCTTCGTGCTTTTTCAGGGCCCGGCGCGCGGCCTGGTAGCCTTCGAGACCCGGCTTTGTCGCCAGTTCGGGGAACAGTTCGAAGATCTCGTTCCGCTGGCTGTTGCCGATGCCCTTGAGGCTGTAATCGCCCGGCTGGAAGCTTTCGGTCCAGCAGCCATTGGACAGCACGACCTCGTGGCGATCGAACATGAAGTGGATATAGCTGGTCTGCATCACGTCCAGTTCATGCACGCCGTCACTGCCGACCAAGTGCTTGGCCGCGGCCAGCACTTCCCGCTCTTCGAAGTAAAGCTGGGTCAGGTCGCTGGCCACCAGCACGCGGTGATTGGGCGACACGACCATGTCGCGTTCCGGCAAACCGTTCCCCAGCGCGCCGGCCTTGATCAGGATCGGCTTGAGATGCGGGTTCTTGACCAGTTGCGTGCCGGCCATGTCCTTGCGGCCGACCCAGCGGATTTCCTGGATGCCGTTGTCGCGGGTGATGATCCGGTCGCCCTCACGCAGCTCTTCGACCAGGCGTTCGCCTTTCGGGGTCGCGATCGTGGTGCCCGGCGTAAAGCAGGGGATCACGTTCTCGATCTCCGAGAAGGTCATGGTCGAGCCATCAAGGAAATACACGGTGCCCGCCTCGGGGTCGCCGGGCACATAGTCGATATAGTCGACGTTCGACCCGGTCAGGTCCAGCACGTCCCAGTCGTCGGACTGTCCGTCGCCATCGAGATCGGGGTCTTCGCCGCCAACCACGTTGTCGCCGCCATTGCCGCCAAGGAACAGGTCGTCGCCAAGACCACCGTAGAGGTCGTCCTCGCCCTGGCCACCGATCAGGGTGTCCTCGCCCTCGTCACCGTACATCTCATCATCGTCGACGCCGCCATCCAGGAAGTCATTCCCGGTGCCGCCATAGAGGGTGTCGTCGTCATCGGCGCCATAGAGCGTGTCATCCCCGGCGCCGCCATAGACAGTGTCGTTGTTGTTGAAGGTGACGAGATCCTCGCCGAAGTCGTTGCTGTCGCCATCGCCATCCAGATCGTCAGGCAGGTTCAGCGCATCCGCCGGACCCGGCGTGACCAGACCACCATAGATCGTGTCGTTGCCGTCCTGGCCGTAAAGCTCGTCATTGCCTTCGGAGCCGATGATCGTGTCATCGCCGGTGCCGCCTTCGACATAGTCGTCGTCGATGCCCGCGTCGATCGTGTCGTTGCCCGACCCGCCATAAATCTCGTCATCGTCGTCGCCGGTGGTGATGATGTCATCGCCCTGTTCGCCGAACACGAGATCCTTGTCGTTGTTCGGATCGGAATCCGCAGGGTAGACGCCGGGATAACCGACGTCGGGCAGCGGTTCGTCATCCCCGGAGGTGTCGATCGTATCACCGCCGACGCCGCCGTAGACCACGTCGCTTCCATCCCCACCGATGATGCTGTCCGGGCCGCCATTGCCGGTCGGTGTCAGGGTCGGATCGTAGGTTCCGTAGAAGTCGTCGTAGAGGAGAACCTCATCATTGCCCGGCCCGGTATTGATGGTGGGGCCGTCATCAGGCAGCGGTCCGTTCGTGTCACCGTCGACCGCATAGAAGTTTTCTTCGGTCCCGGCCTTCGTCGATACCCCGGCCACGACCGGCATGCCGACCAGTTCGGGAGACTGCTCGTAGATATAATCGAGCATCTGGCCGTAATAGTCGTCGAGATCATTGCTGATGAAGCCCGACTCTCCGGAGTCCGGGAATTCGTCCACCTTAACGGAATAGTCGTATTCGCCGTCGCCATCACGATCGAAGTAGAAGACGACGTTCGAAATATCCTTGGACTGCTCAGGGAAGTAGTCGGCGCCGTCGCCGTCCCCAACAAGGAAATCATCGCCGTCGCCGCCGTCGATGGTATCGCCTTCCGCACCGCCGTAGATGGTGTCGTCGCCGCCATTGCCTTCGATATAGTCGACACCGTCGCCACCGTAGAGCAGATCGTCGCCGGCGGGACCGTCGACAGGCTCGGTCGGGATGGTGGTGAAGGTCACGTCGGACACCCAGACGCCCTGCGTGGTCTCGCCGCCGTTGTCGTAGTCGATCTCGATCCGCGCCACGGGACCGGCGATGTTGACGAGGATCGACCCCGCTTCAGTGTTCGGGTTCACGCCGGCGTCATGCTCAATGTCGCCGGTGGCCTGATTTCCGTTGATCACCTGGTCACCGGTTTCCGAGGTGATGTCGACGTCGATCAGGTTGCCCTCGGCGTCGTAGGCCCGGATCGTGACCCGGTCGATATGGGTATCGCCGAAATCGGTCGACAGGTCCACGTCGTTGATGCGGAACGCGACGTCCTGGACCTCGTCCTGGTAGTCGCCCGAGGTGGAGGAAAAGGTCAGCTCTGTCGTGGAGGTATCGTCCCAGCCCCCTTCGCCGCCCTGGCCCCAGAGTTCCAGGCTGGAGTTGGAGCCGAAGCCCTCGCCCCCTTCGGCATAAACCGTCGCATTCGAAATGGTGCCCGTGGCACCGTGATCCTGGCTGGTGAAGCCGATGGCAACATTGATGCCGCCCACATCGTGGTTGGTGACGCCACCCAGCTGGGTGCCATCAGCGGCAACCTCGTCCCAGATCAGGACCTTGCCATCCATGCCCCCGGCGGCCCCACCGTCGGTGCCGTCGCCGATGATCGTGTCGTTGCCGGCCTCGCCGTAAACGGTATCGCCGCCCGAACCACCTGTGATGTGATCGTCGCCCGAGCCGCCGTAGACTTCATCGTCACCTTTTCCAGCCAGGACGGTGTCATTGCCGCCATACGCCTCGATCAGGTCGTCATCAGGGGCGGCGCCGGGCAGGATTGCGTCACCGGCATCCACCATGTCGCCTTCAGGATCACCCGTGTAGGCCACGTCGATCACGTCATCGCCGGCAGTGCCCTCGACCGTTCCGTCAGGCGATACGGGGCTGTCGAAGTTCACATTGTCCAGCGCGCCCGAGCCGTAGAAGATGACATCCATCCGCACCACACCGTCGATCGCCCCGAAATCGACGACCTTCTGACCGTTGTTCGCGGTCTGGTAGGTGCAGTCATAGATGACATTGCCATGCTCATCATAGAGCTTGATGCGGGCGCATTCCTCGACATCGAGGAGCGTCAGTTCATTCATCGTCGACGGTGCCTCGAAGTCGAAGCGCAGCACGCCGCCGCAGGCCTCGTCGTCGGGATCGTTGCTGTCGCCGTCTTCCGAGATGATCAGGACGTTGTCGAGATTCGACGTCGCGAGGTCATGATCACCGCCGGTCGGATTGTTCGTGTCGAAGACCATCGCCGGGCTGTCATGGCCGTTGACCACGCCCCCAACGATCGAGGAGATGGTCACGCCATCCGCCTGGTATTCGTTGTCCACGAACGTTCCCGCGTCCAGGTCGTCGAAAGTCAGGTTCACATTGGTCATCACACCGTCTCCCCTTGGCCGCGTCACGCTTGCGGCGCCTCGTATCAAAACTCATCGGTCCGGTGATTGCACCGACCGGGCCCGGACCCCGCTGGGACCGGCCAATTCAATTGTTTTGTCATGACGATGGGTTTCCCCATGTGCAGACAGTTCTTTGCCGAAATAAGCTTCAGCCCGACGCCCCCAGCGCGCCGGAGCCCTACAAAGGGCCTCATCTGAATACCCCCGCAGTTCACGCCAAAAAAGGAAAAAATGTCCGAAAGATGTCAGCAGCTGCCTGATTATGGACGCATTTGGTTCACGCCTGAGCGTAGAATGACCGTTTGAAACCCGGTATTGTTTCCAATTGAGCGACTAGTCCTGCACAAAAGGTTAGGCGGGAAACCCTAATGGCCCCCGAATTGCAACCTAGGGGAGATATTGCAAATAAATTCGTTGAGGTGGTGGCAGGGGGCAAATCGGCCTATTTTTCCCCGCGAAGCGATGCGCAGATAGGCGGAAGTGGTTAACAAATCGTCGACTGGTAGAGATCAATCCTTCATTTGGGCGGCGTTTTCCCTTCGAATTGAAAACAATTCGATTCGACTCCGTTGGAATGCGGCAAAAACAAGGCGAATGCCGTGCCGACCGTGCAGGGCCCTGACCAAGCGGATTGGATTAGCCCCAAGACAAATGTCGGCAAGCTTTTGAGATGGTGCCGGTGGAGAGATTCGAACTCTCACGATGTTGCCATCGGGGGATTTTGAATCCCCTGCGTCTACCATTCCGCCACACCGGCCAGCCGGACGTTCGATAGCCGTCCGCCCCGGCGAGGTCAACGGCCAAACGCCATGCCCGGCATTGACCCTCGCCCGTTTTTCATGCCTAAGGCCGCAACCGACCCGAGCAGCCCGGACCCGCACATGATCCGCCGACTTTACGACTGGACGATGTCCATGGCCGACCACCCGCGCGCCTTGTGGGTTCTGGCCGCCGTCGCCTTCATCGAAAGCTCGGTCTTTCCGATCCCGCCCGACGTGCTGATGATCCCGATGATCCTGGCCGCACCGCGCCGCGCCTGGCTGATCGCCACTGTCTGTCTGGTGTCTTCTGTCGCGGGCGGGATGCTGGGCTATGCGATCGGCGCCTTCGCCTACGAGTCCATCGGGCAGCCGATCCTCGAGGCGCTGGGCAAGGGCGACAGCATGGCCGCCTTCAATCAGCGGTTCAACGACGTGGGGTTCTGGGCGGTGCTGATCGCCGGGCTCACGCCCTTCCCCTACAAGGTCATCACGATCATGTCCGGTTGGACGGCCATGCCCCTGGGCACGTTCGTGGTAACCTCGATCCTGGCGCGGGGCCTGCGATTCTTCATCGTCGCCGCGCTGCTCTGGAAATTCGGCGCGCCCATCCGTGACTTCATCGAGCGCCGGCTGGGGCTTATGTTCATCCTGTTCTGCCTTTTGCTGATCGGCGGATTCTACGTGGTGAGATACCTATGACCAGAACCAGACTGACCGTTCTTGCCGCGGGCGGCTCCTTTGCCCTGCTTGCCGGCGCCTTCCTGTTCCAGGCGTTGGGCTACCCGCCCTGCGCCCTGTGCCTTTGGCAACGCTGGCCCCATGCGGTGGCGATCGTGATCGGGGCCGTTGCCCTGATGATCTGGCGGCCTGCGACGCCGCTCTTGCTGCTGGGCGCCCTCGCCGCCGCCACCACCGGCGGCATCGGCATCTACCACACCGGCGTCGAACGTGGCTGGTGGGAGGGCCCGTCCAGTTGCACCGGCACCGGCGGCGGCCTCGGCGGTGACCTGTTGTCCACCGACATCGCCCCGGTCGTGATGTGCGACGACGTGGTCTGGTCGTTGTTCGGCTTGTCCATGGCCAGCTACAACGCGCTGATTTCCTTCGGCCTGGCCGCGCTCTGGGTCATGGCCGCCCGTCGTTAACCGCGCCGGGTCGACAGAAGCAGGTTGGTTTCCGACCGGGTGACCCCGTCCATTCGGCGAATCCGGAACAGGGTGTTGTCCAGTTCGACCAGCGTGGGCGTCCCGATCTCGGCAATCAAATCCCATGTGCCATTGGTCGAATGCACCGCCTGAACCTCGGGCATGGCGGCGAGCGCCCGCATCACCCGTTCCGTCCCGCGCCCCTCGATCCCCAGCATCATCAAGCCGCGCACGGGGTGCGGCGAGACATCGGCTCGGGTCAGCACGGTGAACCCCGCGATCTCGCCACTGTCGCGCAGTTTCTCAAGCCGCGCCCGCACCGTCGCGCGCGTGACCTTGAGGTCATGTGCCAGCTCCGACAAGCTGGCCCGCCCGTCGCGCTGCAAGGCGACAATCAGCGCTTTATCCAATTCGTCCATTTGGCATGTCCATTTTGGGCTATGATAACCCGGTTCGTGCAAAATGGCGAGTTCCAACTCGCACCAATGCGGGCGATCACGCGGGTATGGAACAAACGCACTGCATTCTCATCGGCGCGCCCGTGGACAGTGGCAAGCGCCGCGACGGCTGCCTCATGGGGCCGGACGCCTATCGCGTGGCCGGGCTGGGCGAACAGTTGACCGCCCTTGGCCATAGTGTCGAGGACCGGGGCAACCTCATCCCCGACACCCCCGCCCTGCCCGATGACCCGCATCTCCATGACTTGCCGACAACGGTGGGCTGGACCCGCAGCCTGATCCGCGCCGCGAAAGAGGCCGCATCCGACGGCCTGCCGATCTTCCTGGGCGGCGACCATGCCCTTTCGCTTGGCTCGGTGGCGGGCATGGCCGAACATGCCGCAGCGCAGGGCCGCCCTCTGTTCGTGCTGTGGCTGGATGCCCATTCCGATTTCAACACCCCGCAAACGACCGAGTCCGGTCACCTGCACGGCACGCCTGTGGCCTATGTGACCGGCCAGCCGGGGTTCGACGCCTTTCCGCCACTCGCCGCGCCGGTTCCCACCGACCGGATCGCGATGATCGGGCTGCGCTCGGTCGATCCGGCGGAACGTGCGATGCTGGCCGAGACGGACATCGCCCTGACCGATATGCGCGCCATCGACGAACATGGCATTGCAGGGCCGCTGGCGGCCTTTCTCGACAAGGTGCAGGCCGCCAATGGCCTGCTGCATGTCTCTCTGGATGTGGATTTCCTCGACCCCGGCATCGCCCCGGCCGTCGGCACGACCGTCCCCGGCGGCGCCACCTACCGCGAGGCCCATCTGGTGATGGAAATGCTGCATGACAGCGGCTGCCTGGCCGGACTGGACCTGGTGGAACTCAACCCGTTCCTTGATGACCGGGGGCGCACGGCCAGCCTCATGGTCGACCTCACCGCGTCCTTGATGGGGCGCCGCATCTTTGACCGTCCGACCCGGAGCTTCGCATGACCCAACCCTCTGAAAAGGCCCTGGTGCCCTTCGTTTCCGTCGAGAACATGATGCGGCTTGTCCATCAGGTCGGCCTTGATGAAATGCTGCAACGTCTCGCCGCCGCGATCGAGGCGGATTTCCTGCGTTGGGAAAGTTTCGACAAGACGCCGCGCGTGGCCTCGCACAGTCCCGTGGGCGTGATCGAACTGATGCCGACCTCGGATGGCGAGCTTTATGGCTTCAAATACGTCAACGGGCACCCCAAGAACACGCGAGAGGGGCTTCAGACGGTGACCGCCTTTGGTCTCTTGGCCTCGGTCGAAACCGGCTACCCGGTGCTGCTGACGGAAATGACCCTGCTGACGGCCCTGCGCACGGCGGCCATGTCGGCGCTGGCGGCGAAGCACCTGGCGCCCAAGGGGGCGACCACCATGGCGATGATCGGCAACGGCGCGCAGTCGGAATTCCAGTGCCGCGCCTTCCAGGCGATTTGCGGCATCGACACCGTGCGGCTCTGGGACAAGGACAGTGCAGCGACAGGGAAATGCGTGCACAATCTTGCGGGCAGCGGCCTGACGGTTGTGCCCTGCACCAGCGCCGAAGAGGCCATTGAAGGCGCGCAGATCCTCACCACCTGCACCGCGGACAAACAATATGCGACGATCCTGTCCGACAACATGGTCGGACCCGGTGTGCATATCAACGCCATCGGCGGCGACTGCCCCGGCAAAACGGAACTGGCCGCCGGTATCCTGAACCGGTCCTCGATCTTCGTGGAATACCCGCCCCAGACCCGGATCGAGGGCGAGATCCAGCAGATGCCAGAGGATCACCCGGTGACCGAGCTGTGGCAGGTCTTTGCAGGCCAGACCCCAGGCCGCACCGATGCCGCGCAGATCACCCTCTTTGACTCCGTCGGCTTCGCAATCGAGGATTTCTCGGCGCTCAAGGTGGTCCGTGACGCGATCCGCGAAAGCGACCATTACCAACTGCTGGACCTGCTGGCCGACCCGGATGACCCCCGCGACCTTTACGGGATGCTGAACCGGGCGAAATGAGCTGCCCTAGTGATAGGTCAGCTCACCCACAACATTGCGCCATTCCCCCGGTGAGATCAGCTTGCGATGGGTGAAGCGGACCGAGTGCAACTCGCCCTCGATCTCGTCGCGCCAGAAGTCGATAAAGCCCATCAGCCGGTCATGGTCCGGGGCCTGGTCATAGTCCTGCCAGATGAAGGTATTGAGCACGCTGGGATAGTCCGGCATGCGATAGAAAAACTCCGCCGTGGTCAGCCCGTAGCCGCGCAAAAGCAGTTCCGTTTCCTGTGTCATCTCCTGCTCCGTTTTCAACATGAGAGATGTGACCGCAGAACCGTCCAACATGTCAATAAAAACAATCTGTTAGCAGACTGGCGAGATGGCTGACAGGCCAGCGGCCCCGGCCCCATTGCACCCCATCCCTCGGGGGTGATATAAGATTTCCAACAATATCTAGACGTGCCGAGTCCCACATCGGCACCAGCAGGCGGACAGCATGAGCGACACCCCGGATACCCCTGAAAACGAAGAAGAAAACCGGCCTGAGCGCCCGGAATACGACGGCCCGTCGATTTCGATCTCGGACGAGATGAAGACCTCGTATCTCGATTACGCGATGAGCGTGATCGTTTCCCGCGCCATTCCCGATCTGCGCGACGGGCTGAAACCGGTGCACAGGCGCATCCTTTATGCCATGCACGAAGCCGGCAATACCCACGACAAGCCCTATCGCAAGTCGGCCCGCGCCGTGGGCGACGTGATGGGGACCTACCACCCCCATGGCGACAGCGCGATCTATGACGCTCTTGTGCGCATGGCGCAGCCGTTTTCGATGTCTCTGCCGCTGCTGGATGGTCAGGGCAATTTCGGCTCCATGGACGGGGACAACCCGGCCGCCATGCGCTACACCGAGGTGCGGATGGACAAGCCCGCCGCGGCGCTGCTGTCCGACATCGACAAGGAAACGGTCGATTTCCAGGACAACTACGATGGGCGCGACCGTGAGCCGACGGTCCTGCCCGCCCGCTTCCCCAACATGCTGGTCAATGGCGCCGGCGGTATCGCCGTGGGCATGGCGACCAACATCCCGCCGCACAACCTGGGCGAGGTCTGCGACGCGACGCTGGCGCTGATCGAGAACCCTGACCTGTCCAGCGAAGACCTGATCGAATACGTTCCCGGCCCGGATTTTCCCACCGGGGGCATCATGCTGGGCCGCTCGGGCGCGCGGAAAGCCTATCTTGAAAGCCGCGGCTCGGTCGTGGTGCGGGCCAAGACCGAGGTGGAGGAGATCCGCAAGGACCGCTGGGCGATCGTCATCCGGGAAATCCCCTACCAGGTGAACAAGGCGACGATGATCGACCGCATCGCCGAAGCCGCCCGCGACAAGAAGATCGACGGCATCGCGCATGTGCAGGACGAAAGCGACCGTTCGGGCGTGCGCGTTGTGGTGGAACTGAAACGCGATGCCACCGCCGAGGTCGTCCTGAACCAACTCTATCGTTTCACCCCGATGCAGACCTCGTTCGGCTGCAACATGCTGGCGCTCAACGGGGGGCGGCCCGAAACGCTGACACTGCGAAAATTCCTGAGCTATTTCATTGACTTCCGAGAGGATGTTGTCGCGCGGCGCACCGCCTACCTGCTGCGCAAGGCGCGCGAGCGCAGCCATGTCCTGTGTGGTCTGGCCGTTGCCGTCAGCAATGTTGACGAGGTGGTCGCCACGATCCGCTCGTCTGCCGATGCCGCCGAGGCCCGCGCCCGGCTGATGGAACGCCGCTGGCCCGCCGGGGACATCGTGGAATACCTGCGCCTGATCGACGATCCGCTGCACCCGGTGAACGAGGACGGCACCTATAACCTGTCCGAAACCCAGGCCCGCGCGATCCTCGATCTGCGCCTCCAGCGCCTGACCCAGATCGGCGTCAAGGAAGTTACGGACGAACTTGAAGAACTGGCCGGTAAGATCAAGGAATACCTTGAAATTCTTGGAAGCCGTGAACGGATCATGGGGATCATCGCCGACGAGCTGCGCGAGGTGAAAGACCAGTTTGCCGTGCCGCGCCGCACCCAGATCGTCGACTGGTCGGGCGACATGGACGACGAGGACCTGATCGAGCGCGAAGACATGGTCGTGACGGTCACGCAGGGCGGCTATATCAAGCGCACCGCCCTGGCCGATTTCCGCGCCCAGAAGCGCGGCGGCAAGGGTCTTTCCGGTGGCGGCCTGAAAGAGGATGACGTGGTCACCACGCTCTTCGTCGCCAACACCCATACGCAGCTATTGTTCTTCACCACCGATGGCATGGTCTACAAGCTCAAGACCTGGCGCCTGCCGCAGGGCAGCCGCACCTCCAAGGGCAAGGCCATCGTCAACATCCTTCCGATCCCCTCCGGGGTCTCGATCGCCGCGATCATGCCGGTGGACCGGGACGAAAAGGATTGGGATGACCTGCAAATCGTCTTCGCGACCAGTGCGGGCGATGTGCGGCGCAACAAGCTGTCGGATTTCACCAATGTGAAGTCCAACGGCAAGATCGCCATGAAACTGCCTGAAGATGGCTCCGTAAGCCTCGTGAATGCAAGGATTTGTTCCGAGGATGACGATGTGATGCTCGTCACCAATTCGGGCCGCGCAATCCGCTTCCCGACCACTGATGTCCGCGTATTCGCGGGCCGCAATTCGACCGGGGTGCGGGGCATCAAGCTCAACGGAGACGACAACGTCGTGTCCATGTCCGTGATCCGCCACTTCAAGGCCGAGGCAGATGAACGCGCCGCCTATCTGAAGATGCGCCGCGCGATGGCCGGCCTGACCGACGAGGCCGAAACCGACGAAGACGATGTGCCGGCAGGCGAGCTCAGCCCCGAGCGCTACGCCGAGATGTCCGCGGCGGAAAACCTGATCCTGACCATCACCGCCGGCGGCGCGGGCAAGCTCAGCTCGTCGCACGACTACCCTGTGCGCGGACGCGGCGGCATGGGTGTCGCGGCCATGGACAAGGCCATGCGGGGTGGCGATATCGTCGCCTCTTTCCCGGTCGAACTGGACGACCAGATCATGCTGGCCACGTCCAAGGGGCAGTCGATCCGCGTGCCGGTCGACGGCATCTCGTTCCGGTCGCGTAGCGCGGGTGGCGTCAAGGTCTTCAATACCGGCAAGGGCGAAGAAGTCGTGAGCGTGGCCTGGATCGCCGATCAGGGTGACGAAGAGGCCGAGGAATAACCGCCGGCCGGGGTTTCCTCGGGGCACCAAGCGCATTATCTGGGCCGTCATGACACAGACACTTCACATCGTCGGCGGCGGCATGGCCGGGTCAGAAGCCGCGTGGCAGGCCGCGAATGCCGGCTGCCGCGTGGTGATTCACGAAATGCGCCCCAAGGTCGAGACCTTTGCCCACCGCACCGGGAACCTGGCCGAGATGGTCTGTTCCAATTCGTTCCGTTCGGACGATGACGAACAGAATGCCGTCGGCCTGCTGCATTGGGAAATGCGTCAGGCGGGCGGGATCATCATGGCGACGGCGGATGCCCACAAGCTGCCCGCTGGCGGCGCG
>PR_CR_10_Liq_1_inCRDRAFT_1000655_pt1 | contig 21123 bp, 31 predicted proteins | sample PRCRCaboRojoPR_3_FD_10241 | JGI IMG/M metagenome (IMG submission 10241)
CGCGCTCGATTGCTTGGAGGGGTTCCCGAGCGGTCAAAGGGATCAGACTGTAAATCTGACGGCTCAGCCTTCGGAGGTTCGAATCCTCCCCCCTCCACCAACAGGCCAACAGCATCGGTCGCGGCCGCCGGGGACCCGGGCTGAGGGTCCGAAAGCTCGGGCGGCGTCTGCGTTGGGCTGTCGCCGAGTGGGGCGCGAAGCACGGGCACCGCGGGTGTAGTTCAATGGTAGAACCTCAGCCTTCCAAGCTGATGGTGTGGGTTCGATTCCCATCACCCGCTCCACACTGCATCAGCTTGGCGGCCGGGGGGCTGAAACCGGTGCTGTGATTCTACCGGTGTGCATGCCGGTTGTTTACTGCCCATGTAGCTCAGTTGGTAGAGCACACCCTTGGTAAGGGTGAGGTCACCGGTTCAAATCCGGTCATGGGCTCCATCGTCGGGGCGCGGCCGGCGCGCGGAGGGATGTCGGCTTGTTGTCGCACGGACGCTGCGTCGGTCCGGGCCGGGGCCGCAGCGAACGGGCCGGGCGGCGCGGGCCACAGCAAAACGCGTCGTGCTTGTTTCGGGCTGGTTAGCCGAGCTGATTTACGGGCTGGTCTCAGCGGAGTAGGGGTCTTCAATGTCCAAAGAAAAATTCGAGCGCAAGAAGTCGCACGTGAACGTGGGCACCATTGGTCACGTGGACCACGGCAAGACGACGCTGACGGCGGCGATCACGGTGCACCAGGCGAAGAAGTTCGGAGGCGAGGCGCGCGCCTACGACCAGATTGACAACGCCCCGGAGGAGCGCGAGCGCGGCATCACGATTGCGACGGCGCACGTGGAGTACGAGAGCGACCAGCGTCACTACGCGCACGTGGACTGTCCCGGCCATGCCGACTACGTGAAGAACATGATCACGGGCGCGGCGCAGATGGACGGTGCGATCCTGGTGGTGTCGGCGGCGGACGGCCCGATGCCGCAGACGCGCGAGCACATTCTGCTCTCGCGCCAGGTGGGCGTGCCCTACATCGTGGTCTACCTGAACAAGGCGGACATGGTGGACGACGAGGAGCTGCTGGAGCTGGTGGAGATGGAAGTGCGCGAGCTGCTCGACAGCTACGAATTCCCCGGCGACGACACGCCGATCGTCACCGGCTCGGCGCTGAAGGCGCTGGAAGGGGACGAGAGCGAGATCGGCACGCAGTCCATCGACAAGCTGATCGAGGCGCTGGACAACTACATTCCGGAGCCCGAGCGCCCGGTGGACGGCACCTTCCTGATGCCGATCGAAGACGTCTTCTCCATCTCCGGTCGGGGCACTGTGGTGACGGGTCGCGTGGAGCGCGGCGTGATCAAGGTTGGCGAGGAGATCGAGATCGTCGGCATCAAGGACACGACCAAGACCACGTGCACGGGCGTGGAGATGTTCCGCAAGCTGCTCGACCAGGGGCAGGCCGGTGACAACATCGGCGTGCTGCTGCGCGGCACCAAGCGCGATGATGTCGAGCGTGGCCAGGTGCTGGCCAAGCCCGGGACGATCACGCCGCACACACATTTCGAGGCGGAGGTGTACGTGCTGAGCAAGGAAGAGGGCGGTCGGCACACGCCGTTTTTCAACGGCTATCGTCCGCAGTTCTACTTCCGGACCACCGACGTGACGGGCGCGTGCGAGCTGCCGGAGGGCGTGGAGATGGTGATGCCGGGCGACAACGTGAAGATGGTCGTGCGGCTGATCGCGCCGATTGCGATGGAAGAAGGGCTGCGCTTCGCCGTGCGCGAAGGCGGTCGCACCGTCGGCGCCGGCGTGGTGGCGAAGATCATCGAGTGATGGATCGAGTCAGAACAGATGGCTAACCAACGTATCCGTATCCGCCTCAAGGCATTCGATCACCGCCTGATCGATCAATCCGCGCGGGAGATCGTCGACACCGCCAAGCGTACCGGCGCCCAGGTGCGCGGCCCTGTGCCGCTGCCCTCCAAGCACGAGCGCTACACGGTGCTGGTCTCGCCGCACGTGAACAAGGACGCGCGCGATCAGTATGAGCTGCGGACACACAAACGGCTGATGGACATTGTCGATCCCACCGACAAGACCGTCGATGCCTTGATGAAGCTGGATCTGGCGGCCGGCGTGGACGTCTCGATCCGGCTCAGTTGACAGAGTGACGATTGTAGCGGCGCCCGTGCACGTCGAAGCTGACGTGGACGGCCGGGCGCCGCGCTGAACGGGAAGGCAGACATGAGCATTGGAGTAATCGGGCGCAAAGCCGGCATGACGCGCGTCTTCGGCGACGACGGCGCCAGCATTCCGGTGACAGTCATCGAGGTGACGCCCAATCGCGTGAGTCAGGTCCGCAGCGACGAGACCGACGGGTATCGCGCCGTGCAGGTCACGGCTGGGGCCCGCCGCGCGTCGCGCGTGACCAAGCCCATGGCCGGGCACTTTGCGAAGGCCGGCGTCGAGGCCGGCGACACTGTGCACGAGTTTCGGCTCGCGGCTGATGAGGGCGCAGACCTCGACGCTGGGGCCGAGCTCGGTGTGGGTCTGTTCGAGCCGGGTCAAAAGATCGATGTACGTGGTGTCACCAAGGGCCGGGGCTTCTCTGGCGGCATCCGCCGGCACCACTTCCGCGGCCAGGACAACAGCCACGGCAACTCGTTGTCGCATCGCGCCCCAGGCTCCATCGGCCAGTGCCAGACGCCGGGTCGGGTGTTCAAGGGCAAGCGTATGGCGGGTCAGCACGGCAACGCGAAGCGTTGTCAGCAGAACCTGGAGATCGTGCGTGTGGATGCTGAGCGCAACCTGCTGCTCGTCAAGGGCGGTGTGCCCGGTCCCGCGGGTGGTCGGCTCGTCGTCTTGCCATCGGTGAAGCAGAAGAACAAGGGGTGAGGCGGTCATGCAGCTGAGCGCGGCAAATGGCGTCACGGTCGAGGTGTCCGACTCGGTCTTCGGCGCTGATTACAACGAGCCCCTGGTGCATCAGGTGGTCACCGCCTACTTGGCGGGTGGCCGTGCCGGCACCAAGGCGCAGAAAAGCCGCTCCGCGGTGAGCGGCGGCGGCTCCAAGCCGTATCGTCAGAAGGGTACCGGCCGCGCTCGGGCAGGCACCACGCGCAGCCCGCTGTGGCGCTCCGGCGGCAAGACCTTCGCGGCAGCGCCGCGCAGCTACGAGCAGAAGGTCAACCGTAAGATGTATCGCGGCGCCATGCGCGCGATCCTGTCCGAGCTCTCGCGGCTCGGTCGCGTCCATGTTCTGGAGTCGCTCGGGCTGGATGCGCCGAAGACCAAGGCGCTCCGGGCCAAGCTCGACGAGCTGGGCCTGCGTGAGGCGTTGATCGTAATCGATGGGCAGGATGACACGCTGGCCCTGGCCGCGCGCAACCTCCCACACGTGGATGTGGCCGCCGCGGTGAGCGTGGATCCTGTGAGTCTGATCGGTTTCGAGCATCTGGTGTTGACGAAAGCGGCGCTCGCGCGGCTGGAGGCGCGCTTCGCATGAATCAGGAACGCTTGATGAAGGTCCTGCTCGGTCCCGTCATCTCCGAGAAATCAACCTTGGCGGCGGATGAGAACAGTCAGTTCGTCTTCCGGGTCACGACGGATGCGACCAAGCAGGAGATCGGCCGCGCTGTGGAGCTCCTTTTCGACGTGAAAGTGGACAATGTCCGCGTGCTGAACGTCAAGGGCAAGCGCAAGCGCTTCGGTGCCCGCAACGGCCGTCGTCCCGATTGGCGCAAAGCCTACGTGCGTCTGAAGCCGGGGCAGGATATCGATTTCGGCGGTGGCGCCTGAGCGGCGTCGCACGGGAGTAAACCGAGATGGCAATCGCAAAGACGAAACCGACCTCGCCTGGCCGCCGGTTCATGGTGAAGGTGACCAGCCCCGAGCTGTATCAGGGGCCGCCCTTGAGCCAGCTGCTGGAGAAGAAATCCCGCAGCGGGGGCCGCAACAACGCCGGTCGCATCAGCGTCCGTCACCGTGGTGGTGGCCACAAGCAGCGCTACAGGGTCGTCGATTTCAAACGGCGCAAGCAGGATGTCCCGGCGACGGTCGAGCGGTTCGAGTACGACCCGAATCGCTCCGCGAATCTGGCCCTGCTCAAATACGCCGACGGCGACTGGAGCTACGTGCTGGCGCCGAAGGGGCTGAAGGCGGGCGATACCGTCGTGGCCTCCGAAACCGCGCCCATTGCTGTCGGCAACTGCTTGCCGCTGCGCAACATCCCCGTGGGCACCGAGGTTCATGCCGTGGAGCTGCGGCCCGGTAAGGGCGCGCAGATGGCCCGATCAGCGGGCGCCTCCGTGCAGTTGGTGGCTCGCGAAGGGAATCACGCCACGCTGCGACTGCGCTCCGGTGAGATGCGCAAGGTCCACGCCGAGTGCCGGGCCATCATCGGTGCGGTCGGCAATGGGGAGCACAGTCTGCGCAAGCTCGGCAAGGCCGGCGCGACGCGGTGGCGCGGTGTACGGCCGACCGTGCGCGGCGTTGTGATGAATCCGGTGGATCATCCGCACGGCGGTGGCGAAGGCCGCACCTCGGGTGGCCGCAACCCCGTCACTCCCTGGGGTGTGCCCACCAAGGGGTTCAAGACCCGCAAGAACAAGCGCACCGACGGCATGATCGTGCGCCGCCGGGGCCGCAAGTAGGAACAGTTTCGAGGTTCGATCCAGTGCCACGCTCAATCAGAAAAGGCCCGTTCATCGATCACCACCTGGCAAAGAAGGTGTCCGATGCGGTGGCCCAGAACAGTAAGCGGCCGATCAAGACCTGGTCGCGTCGCTCGATGGTCCTGCCGGAGATGGTCGGCCTGACCATCGCCGTGCACAACGGCCGTCAGCATGTGCCCATTCTCATCAACGAGAACATGATCGGCCACAAGCTCGGCGAATTCGCGCTGACCCGGACGTTCCGCGGTCACGCTGCCGACCGCAAGGCGAAGAAGCGCTGACTCGGACCAGTTGGAGAAGCATCATGCAAGCGGTGGCGACACTCAAATACGCCCGTATCTCGGCGCAGAAGGCGCGGCTGGTGGCGGATCAGATCCGGGGTAGGCACGTGGAGCGTGCCCTGAACGACCTTCAGTTCAACACCAAGAAGGCGGCGGAGATCTTCCGCAAGATCCTGGAGTCCGCCATCGCCAATGCCGAGCATAACGAAGGGGCCGACGTGGACGAGCTCAAGGTGGTCGCCGTCCAGGTGAACGAAGGCCCCACCATGAAGCGCATTCGCGCCCGCGCCAAGGGCCGGGCGTCGCGTATTTTCAAGCGCACCAGTCACATCAGTGTGACTGTGGCCGAAGGCTGAGGTGGCAAGAGGTCATGGGACAGAAAGTTAACCCGACCGGCATTCGGCTCGGCATCGTCAAGGACTGGACGTCCACCTGGTATGCCGATTCGAAGGACTATGCCGATTTCCTGAACAACGACATCGAGGTGCGGGGCTTCCTCAAGAAGAAGCTCGCCGCCGCCTCGGTGAGCCGGATCCAGATCAATCGTCCGGCGAAGAACGCCCACATCACGATTCACACGGCACGGCCGGGCGTCGTGATCGGCAAGAAGGGCGAGGAAATCGACAAGCTGCGGGCCGAGGTCTCCCGGCGCATGGGAATCCCGGTTCACATCAGTATCGAGGAGATCCGCAAGCCCGAGCTCGACGCGCAGCTCGTGGCCGAAGGGATCGCCCAGCAGCTCGAGCGTCGCATCATGTTTCGGCGCGCGATGAAGCGCGCCGTGCAATCGACCATGCGTGCTGGCGCCGGGGGCATCCGGGTGAATATTGCGGGCAGACTCAACGGCGCCGAGATCGCGCGCTCGGAGTGGTATCGCGAGGGTCGTGTCCCTCTGCACACATTGCGTGCCGATATCGATTACGGCTTTGCCGAGGCACGGACGACCTACGGCATCCTCGGCGTCAAAGTATGGATCTTCCGCGGCGAGGTCTTCGAAGGGATGCCCGAAGAGCCGCAGCCGGCCGAGAAGCGCGGCGGACGTAGGGGGTGATCGATGCTGCAACCGAAAAGAACCAAGTTCCGTAAGCAGCATAAGGGCCGCAACCGCGGCCTGGCGCAAAGCGGCAATCAGGTGTCGTTCGGCGAGTATGGGCTCAAGGCCACCGGCCGGGGGCGGCTCACAGCGCGACAGATCGAGGCGGCCCGCCGTGCTATCACGCGCAAGGTGCGTCGCGGCGGCAAGCTCTGGATCAGGCTCTTTCCGGACAAGCCCATTTCGAAGAAGCCGCTGGAAGTGCGCATGGGTAAAGGCAAGGGCAACGTCGAATACTGGGTGGCACTGGTCCAGCCCGGCCGGATGCTGTACGAGATCGAGGGCGTGTCCGAGGATCTGGCGCGTGAGGCGTTTCGGCTGGCGGCAGCGAAGCTGCCGGTGCAGACCAAGTTCGAGAAGAGGTCGATGCTGTGAGTAAGGCCGGAGAATTGCGGGGCCAGGGCCGTGAGGCGCTGGAGAAGCAGCTGTTGGAGCTCCTCAAGGAGCAGTTCAATCTGCGCATGCAAAAGGGCAGTGGCCAGCTGAGTCGGCCGTCGCAATTCAAGACGGTGCGCCGCGAGATTGCCCGTATCAAGACGGTGCTCGCAGAGCAGGCTGCCACGGTCGGTCCGCAGTAAGCGTCGGTCATCGGGGTTGGTTCAGGCGTGAAGCCGGCGACAACGGAACAGAACAACATGTCCGAAGACAAGAGCAATCGAATTGTGAGCGGTCGCGTCGTCAGCAACGCGATGGACCGCACCATTACCGTGCTGGTGGAGCGGCGGGTCAAGCACCCACTGTACGGCAAGTTCCTGCGGCGCTCCATGAAGCTGCATGCACACGACGCCGACAACGCCTGCAACACCGGCGATTTGGTTCGGGTCGAGCAATGCCGGCCGTTGTCGAAGACGAAGTGCTGGCGCTTGGTGGAGATCGTGGAGCGCGCGCGCTGAGTGTGCCGGCCGTTGCGCCCTGACGGGAGTGCAGCGCAAATGCGCGCACAGCCCCGCGTCGGCAGGGTGGGTACAAGCCGGGCAATTTTGGCAGAGGTAGGTACTGACAATGATTCAAATGCAAACCCGCCTCGCGGTCGCGGACAACAGTGGTGCGCGGGCCGTGCAGTGCATCAAGGTGCTCGGCGGCTCGCATCGGCGCTACGCCAACATCGGTGACATCGTTAAGGTGACGGTCAAAGACGCCATCCCGCGGGGGAAGGTGAAAAAGGGCGATGTCTTTAACGCAGTGGTGGTGCGCACGCGCAAGGGCGTGCGGCGGCCTGATGGGTCGCTGATCCGTTTCGATGGGAACGCGGCCGTGCTGCTGAACAATCAGCTGCAGCCCATTGGCACTCGCATCTTCGGGCCCGTAACCCGTGAGCTCCGCAGCGAGCGGTTCATGAAGATCATTTCGCTTGCGCCCGAGGTGCTCTGAGCACGGCGCGCAGCGTGCAGCGGCAGCCGGCAGGGCTGACAGGTTCAAATTCATGCGTAAGATCAAAGTGGGCGACGATGTCATGGTGGTCGCCGGTAAAGACAAGGGTAAACGGGGCACCGTGTTGCGTGTCATCGACGCCGAGCATGTGGTGGTCGAGAACGTGAACATTGCCAAGAAGCATCAGAAGCCGAATCCGAATCGCGGCGTCGCGGGCGGCATCATGGACAAAGAGATGCCACTGCACGTCTCCAATGTCGGGCTTTACAACCCCAGCAAAGGGGCCGCGGACCGTGTGGGCTTCAAGGTGCTTGGTGACGGTAGAAAGGTGCGGGTGTTCAAATCCGACGGCGAAGTCGTCGACGTTTGAGTTGAGCAAGTATGTCCAGACTGGCAACGCAATACCGGGAAGAGATCGTCGGCCAGCTGCAGCAGCGCTTCGGCTACACGAGCGTGATGCAGGTGCCCCGGCTGGTGAAGGTGACGCTCAACATGGGCGTCGGAGAGGCGATCAACGATAAGAAGATCATGGAGAATGCCGTCGGCGATCTCACGCGGATCTCGGGGCAGAAGCCCATCGTCACCAAGGCGCGTAAGTCCGTCGCTGGTTTCAAGATCCGGGAGGGCTGGCCCATCGGCTGCAAGGTGACGCTGCGCCGGGAACGGATGTACGAGTTCCTGGACCGGCTGATCAACATCGCCATTCCGCGAATCCGCGATTTTCGCGGGCTGAGCCCGAAGGCGTTCGACGGCCGTGGCAACTACTCCATGGGTGTGCGCGAGCAGATCATCTTCCCGGAGATCGATTACGACAAGATCGACGCCATCCGCGGCCTCGATGTCACCATCAGCACCACCGCCAAGACGGACGAGGAGGGGCGTGCGCTGCTGGACGCCTTCAGTTTTCCGTTTCGGACATAAGAGCGAGTTATGGCAAAAAAGAGCATGATCGCCCGCGAGTCGAAGCGGGCGCAGGCCGCGGCGCGTTTCGCCGCCAAGCGCGAGCGGCTCAAGGCGGTGATCAACGACCGCAGCGCTGAGCCGGAGGCCGTCGATGCTGCAGTGGTTGCGCTGCAGAAGCTGCCGCGCGACGCGAGCCCGGTGCGTAAGCAGCGCCGTTGTCGCGTCAGCGGGCGACCGCATGCCGTCTACCGCAAGTTCGGCTTGTGCCGCAACAAGCTGCGCGAGGCCGTGATGCGCGGCGACGTGCCGGGTGTGGTCAAAGCCAGCTGGTAACGGCGCCCGCTGTTGCGGGCAGCACGGGCACCGCGGCATGGGCCGCGGTGGCAGAGACAGACGGGGTATCGCGCCGGCTACGGCGGGCTGACCCGAGGAGACAAACAATGAGTATGTCGGACCCCATTGCGGACATGCTGACGCATATCCGCAACGGCCAGGCGCGCGGCAAGATCACCATTCGCATGCCGTCGTCGAAGCAGAAGCAGGCCATCGCCGTCCTCCTCAAGGATGAAGGTTACATCAACGACTACGCCGTCCATGACGCGGAGGGCAAGGCGCAGCTTGAGCTGCGGCTCAAGTACTTCCGCGGCAAGCCGGTCATTGAAGAGTTGAAGCGGATTTCCCGTCCGGGGCTGCGCATCTATCGCGGTCGGAACGAGCTGCCGCGCGTCTGGGGCGGCCTCGGCATCGCCATCGTGTCGACGTCCAAGGGGCTGATGACCGACCGCGCAGCGCGGGAAGCCGGGCACGGCGGCGAGATCGTCGCCTACGTGGCGTAACCGGAGGCTGGACATGTCAAGAATCGCAAAAGCGCCCGTGAAAGTGCCGTCCGGGGTGGAGGTCAAGGTCACCGGTCAGGACGTCGCTGTGAAGGGCCCCAAGGGTGTCATGGGCTGGTCGGTGCACAACACCGTCTCTGTCGGGGTCGAGGACGGGCTCGTGCGCGTCAAGCCGAACGGTGATCGGCCTGAGCACTGGGCCATGGCCGGCACCACCCGCGCGCTCATCAACAACATGGTGACCGGCGTGAGCACCGGCTTCGAGCGCAAGCTGACGCTGGTGGGTGTGGGCTATCGCGCGCAGGCCAAGGGCAAGGTGCTGAATCTGGCGTTGGGCTTCTCCCATCCCATCGATTATCCGGTGCCCGAAGGCATCGAGATCGAGACGCCGGCGGCGACGGAGATCGTCGTGCGTGGCGCCGACAAGCAGCGCGTCGGTCAGGTGGCAGCGGAGATCCGCGGCTTCCGTCCCCCCGAGCCGTACAAGGGCAAGGGTGTGCGCTACGCCGACGAGTACGTCGTGCGCAAAGAAGCGAAGAAGAAATAGGGGGTCAGCGATGGACAAAAAGCAATCCCGACTGCGGCGTGCGGCCCGTGCGCGGTTGAAGATCCGCGAGCTCGGTGCGCATCGGTTGTGTGTGTATCGCTCACCACGGCATATCTATGCCCAGGTCATTTCGCCATCCGGTGACTGCGTCGTCGCGAGTGCGTCCACGCTGGACAAGGAGTACCGCCAGGGTGCGAAGGGCCACTCCGGCAATATCGCTGCGGCCTCCGCCGTAGGCCGGATCGTCGCCGAGCGGGCACGCGCGGCCGGTGTGGACGAAGTAAGCTTCGACCGCTCGGGCTTCAAGTATCACGGGCGTGTCAAGGCCTTGGCCGACGCGGCGCGCGAAAACGGACTCAAGTTCTGAGGTTAGGGTCATGGCAGCATACAATCCCGCGCCCGAGGGCGACGAGCTCCTTGAAAAACTCATCTCGGTGAATCGGGTCGCGAAAGTGGTCAAGGGCGGCCGCGTTTTCGGCTTCGGCGCGCTCACGGTGGTCGGGGACGGTAAGGGCCGCGTCGGCTTCGGCACAGGCAAGGCCCGCGAGGTGCCGGTCGCCATTCAGAAGGCCATGGAGTCGGCGCGCAAGAACATGGTCGACGTGCGGCTCAAGGGCAGCACCCTGCAGTATCCGCTGGTCGGCCGTCACGGCGCTGCACGCGTCTACATGCAGCCGGCTTCCGATGGTACAGGCATCATCGCCGGGGGCGCCATGCGCGCGGTCTTCGAAGTGGTGGGCGTGCAGAACGTTCTGGCCAAGTGCATCGGCACCAACAACGCCATGAATGTCGTTCGGGCCACCATCAACGGTCTGGCGCAGATGGGCGATGCCGAGCTGGTGGCCGCAAAGCGCGGCAAGACGGTCGAGGAGATTTTGTCATGAGTGCCGCAGGCAGTAAGCCGATCATGCGCGTGCAGCTGGTGCGCAGCATGCACGGGCGATTGAAGACTCACCAAGCCTGCGTGCGCGGGCTCGGTCTGCGGCGCATGCACCAGATCGTGGAGGTTGAGGACACCCCAGCGACCCGCGGCATGCTGAACCGGGTCGCCTACATGGTGCGCGAAGTCACGGAGCAGTGATATGCAACTGAACGATCTGAAGCCCGCTCCGGGGAGCCGTCCCGCACGCAAGCGGGTCGGGCGCGGTATCGGCAGTGGGTTGGGCAAGACCGGCGGACGTGGCCACAAGGGCCAGAAGTCCCGCTCGGGTGGTTTTCACAAGCTCGGCTTCGAAGGCGGTCAGATGCCGTTGCAGCGGCGCCTGCCGAAGGTGGGCTTCCGCTCGCGCGGCGCGTTGGAGCGCGATGAGATCCGGTTGAGCGAGCTTGGGCGTGTCGAGGGCAGCGAAGTGACCCTGGACAGCCTGCGAGCGGCGGGTTTGATCGGCGTCGCCGTGAAGCGCGTGAAGATCATCAAGTCAGGCAATGTGTCGCGTGCCGTTACGGTGCGCGGTCTGGCCGTCACGTCAGGTGCGAAGGCCGCCATCGAGGCCGCGGGCGGCTCGGTGGAGGACTCCTGAGGGGCTCGCCCGACTTACCGACGGAGCCGTGCGGCGCGCCCTGAGGCGCGCCGCCGAGTTTAGGTTCAACCCAAGGGTTCGGCGACAGACCTATGGCGAAAAGCAGTGCATCGGCCATGCAGTCCCTCGGGGGCATGGGCAGACTCACGGAGTTGCGGCAGCGGTTGCTGTTCGTCCTCGGGGCGCTGCTCGTCTATCGCATCGGCACCTTCATCCCGGTGCCCGGCGTGAACCCTGAGGCGCTGGCCGTTCTTTTCGATCAGAACCAGGGCTCGATCCTGGACATGTTCAATATGTTCTCAGGCGGCGCGCTGGAGCGTGCGAGCATCCTGGCGCTCGGTATCATGCCGTACATCTCGGCGAGCATCATCATGCAGCTGATGGCGGCCGTCATCCCGAAGCTGGAGCAGCTGAAGAAAGAGGGTGAGTCCGGGCGTCGCAAGATCACCCAGTACACGCGCTACGGCACCGTGGTGCTTGCGACCTTCCAGGCCATCGGCATCTCCATCGCGCTGCAGGGTCAGACCGCCGGCGGCTCGCCCATCGTCGTGCAGCAGGGTTTCGGGTTCGTGTTCACCGCAGCCGTGTCCCTGGTCACGGGCACCATGTTCCTGATGTGGCTGGGAGAGCAGATTACCGAGCGTGGCATCGGCAACGGCATTTCGCTGATCATCTTCGCGGGGATCGTGGCCGGGCTGCCTGCCGCCGTCGGCGGCACCCTGGAGCTGGTGCGCACGGGCGAAATGAACGCCTTGACGGTGCTGGCGTTGTTCGCTCTGGCGCTCGCCGTGACCGCCTTCGTCGTGTTCGTCGAGCGCGGGCAGCGCCGCATTACGGTCAACTATGCGCGTCGGCAACAAGGCCGGCGGATGATGGCGGCGCAGAGCACGCACCTGCCGCTCAAGCTCAACATGGCCGGTGTGATCCCGCCGATCTTTGCGTCGAGCATCATCCTGTTCCCGGGCACGCTCGGACAATGGTTCGGGCAGTCGGAAGATCTGCGCTGGCTTGCGGACATCACCGCCAAGTTGTCGCCAGGCGAGCCCATTTATGTGCTGTTCTATGCGGCGGCGATCATCTTCTTCTGCTTCTTCTACACTGCCCTGGTGTTCAACTCCAAGGACACCGCGGACAACCTGAAGCGGTCCGGGGCTTTCATTCCGGGTATCCGCCCGGGTGAGCAGACGGCACGCTACATCGACACGGTGATGACACGACTCACTGCCGCCGGTGCGCTGTACATCACAGCCGTGTGCTTGTTGCCCGAGTTCCTGATCGTCGGCTGGAACGTGCCCTTCTACTTTGGCGGGACGTCCTTGCTCATCGTCGTCGTCGTCGTGATGGACTTTATGGCCCAGGTGCAGGCGCATCTGATGTCGCATCAGTACGAGGGGCTGATGAAGAAGGCGAACCTGAAGGCACCGGGCGCCGGCCTCACGCGCTGAGGGCTGTGCCGGAGCCCCGTGCGTGCCCGATCAGGCGGTCGGGCGGATGTCGCTCGGGGCCAAGCGTTCGCGACGGGCGAGGTGAATGACGCCGCCACCCCGGCGGCGGTGGCTGCCGAGATCAGCCTTTTTCGGTGGACAACAAAGACGACTTCCGCAGATTGCGGGGGCAGGCGCAACGCGCGCCAGGAGAGAGGTATGAAAGTTCAGGCATCAGTGAAGAAGATCTGCCGTCACTGCAAGATCATCCGTCGCCACGGTACCGTTCGCGTGATCTGCAAGGACGTGCGGCACAAACAGCGTCAGGGGTGAGAACACGCCTATTGACGCTGCCTCCAATTATTGGTATTCTGCGCGGTTTACGTTCGCGCCGTTAAAAGTAGCGAGGAGTTTCAGGCATGGCCCGCATAGCCGGTGTCAACATTCCGGACCGCAAGCACGCGGTCGTCGCGCTGACTGCGATCTACGGCATCGGTCGGACGCGTGCAGCGCAGATCTGTGACGCTGCCAATGTGCCGGCGGCCACGCGCATCCAGGACCTCTCTGAAGACGAAGTGGAGCGGCTGCGCTCCGAGGTCGGGAAGCACACCGTCGAAGGGGATCTGCGCCGCGAGGTGTCCATGAACATCAAGCGCCTGATGGATCTGGGCTGCAACCGGGGTATCCGGCATCGGCGCGGCCTCCCGCTGCGCGGACAGCGCACCCGGACCAACGCACGCACCCGCAAGGGACCGCGGCGTCCCATCAAGCGTTGAGCGCCCTGTCGGGCTGACAGGCGAGAGAACCCGCAGCCGACGGCTTCGGCGGCGGCTCAGCGGGCAGCTCGTCCGCCGATTTCTACCGGGAGCAACTGGTGGCAAAACAGGTCAAGACTCGCAAGAAGGTGAAGAAGCAGGTGGCCGATGGCATCGCCCACGTGCACGCATCCTTCAATAACACAATCATCACCATTACGGATCGTCAGGGCAACGCGTTGGCGTGGGCCACCTCCGGTGGCTCCGGTTTCCGTGGCTCGCGCAAGAGTACCCCGTTTGCGGCCCAGGTGGCCGCATCGCGTGCGGGTGCCGCGGCCAAGGAGTTCGGTGTGGTCAACCTCGATGTCAACGTCAAGGGCCCGGGACCGGGGCGCGAGTCCGCGGTGCGGGCACTGAACAACGCCGGGTTTAAGGTGACCAGCATCACGGACGTGACGCCGATCCCTCACAACGGCTGCCGCCCGCCCAAGAAGCGGCGCGTCTGAATCAGAGAGAGAGTCTCGAAATGGCAAGGTACGTCGGACCGACCTGCAAGCTTGCGCGCCGCGAGGGCGTCGACCTCGGCCTCAAGAGCCGGGCGCGTGCACTGGAGTCCAAGTGCAACATGGAGAAAACGCCCGGGCAGGCGATGGAGCGTCGCCGCCGCTTGTCGGATTACGGCGTCCAGCTGCGCGAGAAGCAGAAAGTGCGCCGCATGTACGGAATCATGGAGAAGCAGTTTCGCGGGTACTACAAAGAAGCCGCCCGGCGTAAAGGCGCCACCGGTGAGAATTTGCTGCAACTCCTTGAGCGGCGGCTCGATTCCGTTGTCTACCGCATGGGCTTCGGCTCGACACGTGCCGAAGCGCGGCAGCTCATCAACCATAAGGGCGTGTTGGTCAACGGCCAAGTGGTGTCCATTCCGTCCTACACCGTTGCACCGGAAGATGCGATCGAGGTGCGCGAGAAGGCCAAGAAGCAGGTGCGGGTCCAGAACGCCATGGCGCTGGCCGAGCAGTACGGCTTCGTGGACTGGGTGGACGTTGACACCAAGGCCGCGAAGGGTGTGTTCAAGCGCGTTCCGGATCGGGCCGACCTGCCCGCGGACATCAACGAGTCGCTCATCGTCGAGCTGTACTCGAAGTAACGCATTCCAGAGGTATCAACCCCAGAGGTTCCTAGTATGGCAGAGGCCGGGAGCGGATTCCTCAAGCCGCGCATCGTCAAGGTGGAGCCCGTGGATGGCTCGAAGCATCGTGCCCGGGTCTCGCTGGAGCCCCTGGAGCGCGGCTTCGGCCATACGCTGGGCAACGCGCTGCGCCGCATCCTGCTGTCCTCCATGGACGGGTGCGCGGTCACGGAGGTGGAGATTCAGGGCATCCTCCACGAGTACACCACCATCGAGGGTGTGCAGCAGGATGTGCTCGAGATCCTGCTCAACCTGAAGGATCTCGCCATCGCGCTCAACGGGCGTGATGAGGCGACCTTTACGCTGAGCAAAGTGGGTCCTGGGCCGGTGACGGCGGGTGACATCGCCATCGATCACACGGCCGAGATCGCCAACCCCGAGCTGGTGATTGCCAACCTCACCGGCGAGACCGAGCTCAGCATGACCATCACCATCAGGCGGGGCCGTGGCTACGAGCCGGCAACCCAGCGCGATGCCGAAGGCAGCGAGGACCGTCCCATCGGCAAGCTGCCGCTGGATGCCTCCTTCAGCCCGGTGCGGCGTGTGGCGATCGAAGTGCCTTCCGCGCGTGTGGAGCAGCGCACAGACCTCGACCGCTTGGTGATCGACCTGGAAACCAACGGCACCATCGATCCACAGGACGCGATTCAGCGGGCGGCGATCATTCTGCGCGATCAGCTCTCGAGCTTCGTCGATCTGGAAACATCGGTCGGCGGCGAGGCACCGGCGGAGCATGCCCCGAAAGAGCCGCCCTTCGACCCGATCCTGGTGCGGCCGGTGGACGAGCTGGAGCTGACCGTGCGCTCCGCCAACTGCCTCAAGGCCGAGAACATCTATCTGATCGGCGATCTGATTCAGCGCACAGAGGTGGAGCTGCTCAAGACCCCCAACCTCGGCAAGAAGTCGCTTACCGAGATCAAGGATGTGTTGGCCACCCGCGGGCTGTCGCTGGGTATGCGACTGGACAACTGGCCGCCCGAGAACATCGACGAACTGATGGTCAAGTAGACCTGTTGGAAACGGTATTCAGACGGAAGCAAGATCATGCGCCATCGCAAAGCCGGCAGGCACCTCAACCGCACCAGCGCCCATCGCGAAGCGATGTTCCGGAACATGGCCGGCTCGTTGATTCGCCATGAGCTGATCAAGACGACGCTCCCCAAGGCGAAGGAGCTGCGGCGCGTCGCGGAGCCCCTGATTACCCTGGGCAAAACCGATTCCGTACATCACCGGCGCCTGGCCTTTGCGCGGCTGCGGGACAAAGAGGCAGTGGGCAAGCTCTTCACAGAGCTCGGTCCGCGCTACGAGACCCGGCCGGGTGGCTACCTGCGCATCCTGAAATGCGGTTACCGTCCGGGGGATGCCGCACCAATGGCCTACGTCGAGCTCGTGGACCGGCCGATGGTCGACGAGATCGAGGACGATGAGGACGAAGCCGTCTGAGGGCGAAGCCGTCTGAGGCCGTATTGGCCCGCCGACATGCATCTGTCGGCGGCCTCGCATCCTTAAGAATATCGAAGGCCGAGCTCGTCCCGGCCTTTTGCGTGAGGGCCCATGCGTCAAGGCTCAGGCCGATGGCGGATTCCGCGGGCGTGGCGCCCACGGCGCTTCGCGTTGGTCACGGATTTCGGCCGCGGACCCTACACGGGTCAGATCCAGCTGCTGCTCGCGGCGCATCGTCCGCGGCGCCCGGTGGTGGACCTGGTGTCGGATCTGACGCCGTTCCGCCCGGATCTCGCCGGTTTACTCCTTCCCGGTCTGCGCCGCGGCATGCCCGGCCGGACCCTCTACCTGTGCGTCGTTGACCCTGGGGTCGGCGGTGCTCGCGGTATCCTCGCTGCGCGCGTCGGCGCGGACTGGCTGCTCGCGCCGGACAACGGCCTTCTCGTGCCGCTGCTGCGGGGGAGCGCGCCGACGGATGTGCGTCTGTGGCGCGTTCTGTGGCGACCTCCGACCCTATCCGCGAGCTTTCATGGTCGTGATCTCTTCACGCCGCTCGCCCAACAGATTGCGCGCGGGCGGCTGCCGCAGGCGACGCCGGTGGACGTCGCGGACCTCGTCGGTGCCGACCGGCCGGCCACTACTGCAACGGTGTGCTACGTAGATCGTTACGGGAACGTCATGACGGGCATCCCGGCGCGCGAGCTGAGCGATGCCGCCGTGGTCGTCATCGGCGACACGCGAGTCGCGCACGCCCGCACCTTCTCCGACGTCGCCGTGGGTACGCCGTTCTGGTACGAAAACGCCTTCGGTCTCGTCGAGATCGCTGTCAATCAGGGACGTGCTGACGTTGATCTCAGTCTCCACCCCGGCGATTCGATAACATGCCGCCCCTGAGGTACGACTGCGCCCTCGGGTGTGCTTCGCCGATGCGTCTCCCGGCTCAAGGCTGCGCATAACCGCGAGATTGCTCCGAGACCGGCACAACAGAGTGAGCCCGTGAACCTGTTCCCATCACCGCTGCGATTCGGTTGGCCCGCATCTGCGGCCATCGCCATCACCTGCCTGCTGCTCTGGGCCGCGCCTGCGCCCGCCGGGTCCCTGGATGATGCACGGGCCTACTGGGAGCGGGGCGAGCTGAACGCCGCGGGCCTGGTGCTGAAAGAGCACCTGCGCACTGAGGCCGAAGATGCAGCTGCACGTATCCTGCTGGCGCGTGTTTATCTGGATCTTTATCAGGGCGATGCAGCGCTCAAGGAGCTTGAGACAGCGCAACGCCTGGGCGCCCCGCGGGCACGCCTGCTGGAGCCCCGCGCCCGGGCGCTGCTGCTGACTGGCGCCCATCAGCGCGTGCTGGACGAGGTGGCGGTGGCCGCGGTGGCGGACCCGGCACAGCGCGCCGTGCTGGCCGCCCTGCGCGGTGATGCCGAGCGCGGCCTCGGCAACACGGACGCCGCACTCGCCGAGTACGAGCGCGCCCTGGAGCTGGCGCCGGCGCAGACCGATGCCCTGCTGGGCAAGGCCCGGCTCGCGCTCGCAGAGCGCCGGATCGATGACGCACGCGAGCTGCTCGTCGCCGCGACCACTGCCAACCCCGAGGCGGCCCGCGCCTGGGAGCTCCTCGCGGAGGTGGACTTCGCCCGAGGTGAGCACGCCGCAGCCGAGCAATCGCTCGTCAAAGCGGTGATCGCGGGCCGGAACAAATGGCTGCCCCGCTTCAAGCGCGCGCTGACCCGCATCGAGCTCGGCGAGCTTCAGGCCGCAGCGGCGGACATCGACGCCGTTGCCCGCACCTTTCCCAACTTTCCGGGGCTCTCCTTTGCGCGGGGCGCCCTGCTGTTGCAGCAGGGTGAGCTGGACGCCGGGCTGAGCGCCCTGGAGACCTATCTCAAGTACGACCCGAACAACCTGCGGGCCTTGTTCCTCTCCGCCATCGGCGAGGCGGAGCGCGGCAACCTGGAGCTGGCGTCGGACCTGCTGACGCGCTACCGCAAGCGCTTGCCGGACTCGGTGCCGGCGAGCCGGGCGCTGGCCGAGGTGCTGCTGCGCCAGCGCAAGCCGTCGGCGGCGGAGGCGCTCCTGCGCGAGGCATTGCAGGCACGGCCGGACCGCCCCGAGCTGCTGCTCACCCTCGCCCAGGCGCTCAGCCGTCAGGGGGAATGGGAGGCGGCCAGCGCGGCCTTGCTGCGGGTGGTGGACATCCAACCCGACGTCGCCGATCATCGCTTCGCCGCGGCCGAGTATCTGCATCGAATCGGTGAGCACGACGCGGCGCTCGCACAGCTGGAGCAGGCGCTGGCGCTGGACCCGCTGCACCGCAGCGCGCCACTGCTGCGCATCAAGGTCCTGCTCGAGCTCAAGCGCATGGAGGAGGCGCTCACGCACGCGGAAACCCTCATCCGCGCCCGCCGCAACGATCCTTACGCGCTCAACGCGCATGGCCTGGCCCAGCTGGCGCAGGGTGATGCGGCGGCGGCCAGGCGGTCCTTCCGAGCCGCGCTGGATGCGGCGCCGGCCTTCCCGGACGCGGCGCTCAACCTCGCCAAGCTCAGTCTGCGGGAGGGTGATCCCGGCGGCGCCCGCGCCCTGCTGGAGGACGTGGTGGCGGCCGTGCCCAACCATGTCGAGGCCACGCTCGCTCTGGCGGAGCTCGACGCCAGTGCAGGCGACATACGCGGTCAGCAGCGTCGCCTGCGTGCAGTGCTGGACGCCGTTCCGGACGAGCCCCGGTTCCTGCTCGCCCTGGCGCAGAGTTACCTGCGCAACGGCACGCCGGAGCGTGCCCGTCTACTGGTGCAGTCGGCACCGGAGCGTCTGCGTGAGCGGGCGGAAATGATGCTGGTGCTGGGGCAGGCGCAGGCCAGTGTGGGCGATCTCGATGCGGCGCTGGAGACCTTCCAGGCCCTGTTGCTGAAGACGCCGGAGAGTGCGACGCCCAACTTTCTGCTGGCCGCGCTCTACGCCGAGCGCAAGAACCGGCCCGCCATGGAAGAGGCCCTGCTGGAGGGGGCGACCAAGGCGCCGGACAGTCCCCTGCTGCGCTCTGCGCTGGCGGCGGGCAAGACGCTGTACAAAGACCCGGCGCTGCGGTTGAGCCTGCTGGATCGGCTGCTCAGGGTGACGGACAATGCCCCGCGCCTCGTCGCCGCCAAGGCGGACCTGTTGGTGGAGTACGGCGACCACGCCCGTGCCGAGCGGCTCATGCGCGGACTGCTGATGCGCTATCCGGACGACTTCGGCGTGCTGCACAAGCTCGTCGAGATCCAGCTCGCGGGCAATGCCCAGCCCGCCGCCGAGGAGGTGCTCACGGCCTGGCTGGAGCGCCACCCGGACGATGTCACTGCGCGGGTAATGCTGGCGCAGGTGCAGGCGGAGCTCGGCCGCGATGCCGCGGCGCGGGAGCTGCTTGAGGGATTGATGGCATCCGATCCCGCCCTTGCCTCGGACCCGCTGCTGCTGAACAACCTCGCCTGGCTGCTGCGGGAGACGGACCCGGAGCAGGCCCTCAAGTACGCCGAGCGCGCCTATCGTGACGAGCCCGGCTCCGCCGCCGTCAAGGACACCCTCGGCAACTTGCTGGTGCATGCCGGCGAGCTGCAGCGCGGCCTGGGGCTGCTGGAGCAGGCCGCGCGCGCCGAGCCCACGAACGCGACCATCGGCTTCCATTACGCCGAGGCCCTGGCCATGGCCGAGCGCGATGCAGAGGCGCGCGTGGTGTTGCTCAATCTGTTGGACAAGGATTTCCCCGAGCGCAGCGCGGCACGGGCGCTGCTTAAGCGCCTCGGCGGTTGACGCTGCTGCCGCTCCGCATGGCAGCAAAACCGGCCTGTTTCGGACATCGATACTTCCCAGGTCACCGGGCGCGGCGCACAATGCGCCGGCCCGGGCATCCGGTTGAGCGTCGGGCTGAACAGGCGCGGCAGCCGCCGCCCCTGCGTTCTACCCCACAGAGGCAAGGCACATGAGCAATTTCGGCAATCTCATCGGCGCGTTCATGGAAAGCGCCATGGCGCCGTCTGCGGGCAACCGCATCGGCAGCGCACTGGAGCAGCTCCAGCGCAGCGGCTTCGGCGGCGGCGCGCCGGCCGGCGGCATGCCAGGCGGCCCGGGTGGCATGCTCGGCGGCATCCTCGACATGGTCAAAGGCGGGCTCGGCGGCGCTGCGCAGCATCCTGGGCAGGCGGGTGGCCTCGGTGCCGTGCTCGGCTCGCTGATGGGTGGCGGCAAGGGGGCCGTGCAGGGCGGCATGATGGCGGTGCTGGCCAGCGTCGCCATGAAGGCGCTCACCGCAGCCGGCGAGCAGCAGACAGCGAGCGGGCAGGGCGGCGGCCTCGCGGACCTGCTGGGGGGGCTGATGCCCGGCGGTGGTCAAGCTCAGGGCAGCGGCCCCTGGTCCGGTGGCGACGTGCCGCTCGGCATGCGCCCGCCGCAGACCACGGCGGAGGAAGAGGCCCTGGAGTCCACCGCCCAGCTGGTGCTGAAGGGCATGATCAACGCCGCCAAGTCCGACGGCCAGATCTCCCCGAAGGAGATGCAGCGCATCGTCGGCAAGCTCCAGGAATCCGGCGCGGATCAGGGCATGCAGCAGTGGGTCATGCAGGAGATGCAGGCGCCGCTCAATGTGCAGGCGTTCGCGGCGGAGATTCCGAATCAGGAGGTCGCGGCGCAGGTGTACACGGCCTCGCTGCTGGCGGTGGAGGTGGACACCGACGCCGAGAGGCAGTACCTCCAGCAGTTCGCCCAGGCGAGCGGACTGCATCCGCTGGTGGTGGGCCAGATCCACCAGACCCTCGGCGTCCATGCGTGAGCGACTGACGTCAACCCGCGCCCGGGCGGCGCCGAAAGCGCGGCTTCAGCCGAGGCCGAGCTTCCGGCGCAGCGCCAGGGCGGTGTGGCCCGTGCCCGCGGCTGCAATTGCGGCTGGCGGCCCCGCTGCCACCAGGGTACCGCCGCCGGCGCCTCCTTCTGGCCCGAGATCGATGACCCAGTCGGCGGCGGCGATCAGGTCCAGGTCGTGCTCGATCACCACCACCGAGTGGCCGGCGTCCACCAGCCGCTGCAGCACCACGATGAGCCGCTCCACGTCGGCCATGTGCAGCCCCACGCTCGGCT
>PR_CR_10_Liq_1_inCRDRAFT_1000656_pt1 | contig 21102 bp, 21 predicted proteins | sample PRCRCaboRojoPR_3_FD_10241 | JGI IMG/M metagenome (IMG submission 10241)
CGGCCTGCGGCTCGGTCCCGGGGCTCAGTCGGCGCCCGCCGTGTCCGCGGCGGCGGCGGGCTCCGCACCATGCCCCGCAGCGGCATCGCGCTCCAGACGCATGCCCACCGCAAGGTCGACGACATAGAGCAGCATGGTCAGCGCGGGCGCCAGCAGTTGGCCCTTGAGCAGCTGGTGGATGGAGAGCGTCGTCATGATCAGGAAGACGACGATGCGCATGTCGTTCAGCGAGACGTGGAACAGGTGGCGCTCGGCATGCTCCGGATGGAGCTGGTCCTCGTCCAGCAACAGCAGGCCGGTGCGGCTCAGGGCCGACGGCAGGGCTGCCTCATGCACCGGATCGAACCAGAGCAGCACGCTGCCGGTGGCCGGGTTGATCGTGACCTCGTCGATCTCCGGGGCTGCGCTCAGTGCCTCGTACAGCGCGAGGAAGAAGGGCAGGTCGTGCCGGCGCTGCGGCAGGCGCAGGCGCAGGCGGCCGCTGCTGCGGTGGGCGATGCGTGCGGCGGCGGCGCTCACGGTGCGCACATCGGGCTCGGGTGGTCTGAACGGCTCAGGCGCCGCCGCGCGGCCCGTCCTCGGTGTCGCGGTGCATGGCGGCGAGGGCGGCCTCGCGCTCCTCACGCAGTTCGTCGCGCACCTCTGCCACCAGATCGTCCATCATTTCGCCCAGCTCCGCCGCGGTCTCTTTGCCCTTTTCCAACGCGAGGAGACCCGCCTTCACCACCGAGCGTGCCGCCGGTCGCACATAAGGCGCCAGGAAGGTCACGGCCACAGGCACCAGCACAGCGACACCGATGCCGATGGCCGTATTCCGCACCGCTTTGCTCTTGGTCAGGTTGGTCAGCTGGGGCATGTCCCGGGCTCCGTCTGCGTGCAACATCTGTGGCTCCGGGCCGGCCGGCACCGGTCCGTCGGCGCGCAGTCTAACGCAAACGACGCAGCCCGGGCGCCTGCGGTACCTGCGGCCCAGTGCTCCAATGCGGAAGTGGCGAGGTCGCCCCGGGTCTGCCGACTTCAGTAGGCACCCTGGGCCAGGCGGACTTCAGTCCACCGCTGGCAAGTGATCGGAGGGCATCGGATTTTTCGCGGCACTGCATCAGCGATGTGCGCTCCGGCAGCGGCGGTCCAGCCAATGATCGACGCTGAGATAGCGCCCCGCGCCGATGAAGAACAGCACGAGCAGCATGACGAAGTAGGTGGCGGCGAATTCGATGCCGTTGTTCAGCACCACGAAGCTGCCGGCCTCCGTCAGCCAGTCGTAGTTGCCGTGCTCGCGAAGAATCGCCTTGGCGGCAGCGAGGCGCTCGCCGGCCGGACCCACGTCCTCGAGCTGGAAGATGCCGAGCCTGGGTGATGCGAAGGCGGAGCCGGAATCGGCAATGGCCTGCCAGCCGTTCTGGATGTGCACGGTGACCATGGCCACCAGCATGGTCACCATCAGCGGGATGCTGATCCAGCGCACCGCGAAGCCCACCAGCAGCAGGACGGCACCCACGACCTCGGTCCCCGTGGCCAACGCCGCCATCAGGGTCGGGAAGGGCAGTCCAAGACCCCAATCGGGGTTGCCGAACCAGGCGACGGTGTTCTCGAAGCCCACGACCTTATTGGTCCCCGCCACCCAGAAGACGGGCGCGAGGTAGAGCCTGAGGGCCAGTGGGCCGAGGAAGTCCAGGGCGCGGGTGGCATCGAGCAGATCCTGGAGTTTGTTCAACAGCTTGATCACGGGGGTCTCTCCCAGTCTTGGCGTGGACTTGCAGAGGATTCCTCAGCAGAGACCGGGACTGCGGCTGCTTCTTGTCATGCGCGTGTATTCGATCGATCTGCCCAGGGCTGGGCATTTGTCTGGCTACCGGCGGAGTACGCCGATGTCGGCCTCTGCGACGCAGGCCGTCGCGCAAATAAGGTTACCGTCCCCGTATTGGGTCCCCTTAGTCGTGCGGGGTGCGGACGGTGGATGGGACTTAAGTATACCGTCCCCGTTACAGGGTGTAGCCCTTTGGCGCGGCCATGTCGCGGTTTGGGTTACCGTCCCCGAAATTGTTCGCGAAATTGGGGTGGTCAGGTCGTGTTGGGGCGGCCTGTGCCGAGGATGACGTCGCGCCGGCGCAGGTCGGCGAGCATCCTGGCGCCAGCGGCGATGACCTGGTCCGGTGCCGTATGGCCCAGCTCCGTGGCGATGACCTGCATGGCCTCGCGGCCGGTGCGCGGCGTGTCCTCCTGGAGCAGGGTGAGCAGGCGCTGGGTGACGGCGTTGATCTGCAGGAACTCGATGCGCTCGGCGCGGTTACGGTAGACCACCAGATGGGTGGGCGTCGCGTCCGGGGCATCCGGCTGAAAGTCGGGGCCGATGCGGTGCACCGGGAAGCGATAGCTCAGGTTCCAGGCGAGGGGGGAGATCACCGGAATACCGGTCAGCAGATCGCCGTTGGGGTCGGCGTGGGTGGGGTCGGGCTCGTCGTCGCTCACCGCCAGTGCGAGCTCGACCCATTCGTAGTGGGCCAGCTCCAGCAGGAAGGGCGGGTCATCCGTGCTCTGGTCGGCACGGGTGGTGCCGAGGTAGTCGAGAAATTCCTGCGAGAGCTCCAGGAACAGGGGGGTGGCTGCGCGGTGATGCACCATGAAGTCCCGCACCAGCGCGTCCCAGTCCACATCCGACAGTATCCGGCGCAGCACCGGAAAGGCGGCGCCGAGCAGGCCCGAGATGTTCTTGAAGAAAAGCTCCCGATAGACAGCCATGCGGCGCTCTTCCACATCCGCCGGCCGCGGCGCATGCGCCGGGTCGCGGATGTGCGCCGCGAAAGCCCGCTGCAGGGTACGGAAGTCAGCGCCCGTCGGCGCTGCTGTGACGGGCTCAGCCATGGGCCACCTGCCTGTGCTCGGGGCGGCGCTGTCGGGCTCGATGTTGGGCTTGGAGTGCGGCGATGTGGGCGACCTCGGCGTTCAGCTGCTCCAGCGGGGGGATGTTGAAGTCCCGCTCCAGCAGGGTGGGGAAGACGCCGAAGCGGGCGTAGGCATGCTCGAGCAGGTCCCAGACCGGGTCGATGACGTCGGCGCCGTGGGTGTCCACGCGCAGGTCCGGTGCCTCTTCGTAGTGTCCTGCCACGTGACAGTAAACGACACGCTCGGCGGGCAGGGCTTCGAGGAATTCGACGGCATCGTAGCCGTGGTTGATGCTGTTGACGTAGATGTTGTTCACGTCGAGCAGCAGGTCGCAGTCGGCCTCTGCCAGCACCGCGTTGATGAACTCGATCTCGCGCATCGCTTGCCCGGGGGCGGCGTAGTAGGAGACGTTCTCCAGCGCGATGCGCCGCTCCAGAATGTCCTGCACGCGTCGGACCCGGTCCGCCACGTGCCGCACCGCCGCGTCCGTGAACGGGATGGGCATCAGGTCGTAGAGGTGACCGTCGTCTGAGGTGTAGCTCAGATGCTCCGTGTAGGCGCGGATGCCGTGGATGTCCAGAAAGGCCTTCACGCGGTGCACGAAAGGCTCATCGAGTGGTGACGGCGAGCCGATGGACAGTGACAGACCGTGGCAGACGAAGGGGAAGCGCTCGGTCATGGTGCGGAACAGGCGCCCGAAGCGACCGCCGACGCCGATCCAGTTCTCTGGGGCGACTTCGTAGAAGCTCACCGCGGTGGGCGGCTGCTCGGCCGCGGCGGCAAGGAACTCCCGCCGCAGGCCGAGGCCGGCGCCCTGGACGGGGCAGCTTGGTTGGTACATGGCAACAGCCTGGGAGCGGTGTGTCTGCGTTGGCGGCCGGACCCGGCATTACGGGTCCGACCGTCTCAGGGTCGCGGGATGCACCGGGCGTGCATCGGGCGTAGGGCCCGGCGCTCAGCCGCTGTGCGCGATGGGCATCATCCCTCGCCGCACTTACCCTCGCCGCACTTGCCTTCACCGCACTTGCCTTCGCCTTCGCCCTTGTCGCCGCCGCACTTGCCTTCGCCGCACTTACCCTCGGCGCCGGCGACCTGCATGTAGCCGGCGTCGAGCTCGGTGGCGCTGAACAGCTCGTCCGCAGACAGCTCTGCGGTGGCGGCCTGGGCCGTGCTCAGGCCGCCGGCGAGCGCGGCACCGACGATGGCGGCAACAGGGGTGATGCTCTTCTTGGACATTGGATGGTCCTCGGTTTATCAAAAAATGGTCGTGGCTTGTCAGTGGTCGCGTCGGTCTGTCGCTCGGCCGCGAAGGCCGTGGTCCAAGCACGCGCGAGCGTTTTGATAACACGGAAACGGGGCCGTTACCATAGTGCGACGCTGGGTCTTTACGTGTCATCGCCTCTTAGAGACCCTCCTTGGGACTTGGTTCTTTCAAGCGTTCTGGGGGGGCAGCAAGGCGCTTTGGAGTCGATGCACCGCGCCACGGCCGCAAGCAGCCGCAGATGGCTGCGCTCGGTCGGCTGACCGCAGCGGCTGCGGCGAAGCGATGCTGGCTCAGCGATCGACCAAGGAGCCGTACCGGGCGGGCGGCCGACGGTGCCGCGTCGCCTGCTCATAGGCGTAGGCGTATTGGAACAGCTTTGGCTCGCCGAAGGGACGGGCGAGCAGTTGCAGGCCGAGCGGCAGCCCCGACGCGGTGAAGCCCATGGGCACGCTGATGGCGGGTTGGCCGCTGTGCGGGGCGATGATGGGGCTGTTGTTGCCGTGGGGGCTGGCGTCGTCGCCGACGCGCCGCGGCGGGTTGCTCCAGGTGGGGTAGACCAGGGCATCCACCTGCGACGCATCCATCGCCGTGACCACGGCGTCGAGCAGGGCCTTGCGGCGCGGGTCGCCCGCCACATCCACGCAGGGCGGCACCTGGTCGGCGGGGTCTCCGGGCGCCGCCGTCGCCCACTGCATCGCATCGGCATGCCGCGGCAGGAACAGGCCGGCGCTGACGATGGCGTCCAGCGAGCGTACGGGAGCGGCAGGTCCCAGAGTTGCCAGATAGCGGTCCAGGTCGTAGCGGAAGCGGCTGCAAAACCCTGTGCCCTCGGTGACGGCGTCGAGGCGGGGGATGGTGAAGGGGTCCACCAGTGTGGCGCCCGCGCGCTCGAGGTCGGCCAAGGCGCGCTCGAAAACGGCGGTGACCTCCGGGTCCGCCGTCTCCGTGTCGATCAGCGCCCGCAGCACCCCGAGGCGGGCGCCGCGCAGACCGTCGCGCTCGAGAAAGCGCCGGTAATCCGCGGGCACCCGCCCGCGCGCGGCTGCGGTGATGGGGTCCGCCGGATCGGGCCCCGCCAGCACGGAGAACACGATGGCCGTGTCGCGCACCGTGCGCAGCAGCGGTCCACCCACGTCGCGGTTGGTCAGCAACGGCACGATGCCGTCCCGGCTGGTGGCGCCGAGGGTGGCGCGGATGCCCACCAGCCCCGTGTGCGACGCCGGCCCGCGGATGGAGTTGCCCGTGTCCGTACCCATGCCGATGATGCCGAGATTGGCCGCGATACCGGCCGCCGTGCCGCCGCTGGAGCCCGCCGGCACGCGGGACAGGTCATAGGGATTGCGGGTCTCGCCGTGGGTGGAGCTGATGGTGCGGTAGGGACTGAAGGCCCACTCGCCCATGTTGGTCTTGGCCAGGACGATGGCGCCGGCGGCGCGCAGCCGCCGCACCATGAAGGCGTCGTCCGGCGGCAGGGAGCCCGCCAGTGCTGCGGAGCCCGCCTCCGTCGGCATGTCCGCCGTATCGAAGTTGTCCTTGAGCAGCACCGGGATGCAGTGCAGCGTGCGCAGGCGCCCGAGCCTCGCCTGCTCCGCGTCCAGCGCCCGTGCGCGGTCCAGGGCATTGGGATTGACGGCAATGATGGCGTTCAGCGCGTCCGGCGCCGACTCGGGTATCCGCAGGCGGCCCACCGGCGCCCCGGACCCGGCAGCCGATGGTGAGGGCGCCGCCAAACGTGGTTCTGTCGGCTCGCTGTCCGAAGCCTGATCCGGCGCCGGGTCATAGGCCCGGACACGCGCCAGATAGCCCCGAATCAGCCCCTCGCAGCTGAGCCGCCCGTCCCGCAGCGCCGCATGCGCGCGGTCGATGGTGAGCTCCACCAGACCCGGCGTTGCCGGCGGCGCATCCGGCCGCGCACAGCCCGACAGCACCACCACCAAAATAACGGGGACGGTAACCAAAATAACGGGGACGGTAACCTTATCTCGCCACATGCTACACCCTCCAGGGGGTCGACCTTCAGCATGGAGACACCGGCCTCAGGCGGGACCCTCGCCACCCGCGCCGTCACGCGGTTGGGGCACCTCGGGCGATGGCTGCGTCCAGTCGGCGTCAATCGCAATCGATCTCGCCGCGGCCCGGGTAGACCGTGCACTGGATGGGTGCGATGTCGGTGCCGGCGACTTCCAGCGGATAGCCCTCGGTGCTCTGCCGGGCGCGATCAGCGGCTTCGGCGCCGCGGGCCATGAATGCGACCACCCTGAGCCGGGTCACCGTGGTGGGATCGGCGATGGCGTAAGCAGCGCTGCGCTGGAGGGCGTCCCCGGACGCGGGCAACTGCGTGAAGGTTGTGGACAGCGTGAGGCCATCGGGCAGGGGCTCGGTGGGGTCCGACTCCAGGATCTTCACCAGCACGGTGGCGCAGACGTCATCCGGCCCGCTCTCGCCGGTCCAGCCGGGGACGCCCTCCGGTCGGGCGGCGGGGTCGAAGTGGTCCCGGGCCACCTGGCAGTCGCCCGGGAAGCTCAGGTCGGTGACCGACAGCACCTCCCACTTCTCGAAGCAGCCGGCAAGGGGAAGGCAGAACAGCGCGATGGCGAGCGATTTGCGAGAGATCATCGAGACCAGCTTCCTCGGTGGGCAGTCAAGGCGCCTGAGGCTGTTGCTCAGCGCTCAGGACCGGGTGGATGCGCGTGTGGCGGCGCTGCCGGGGCTCCGTTCGGACTCGCTCGGGCCGCTCAAGACTTCTCCGCCAGGCGATGCTCGAAGTGGCTCAACAACCGCGAGCGCAGGGTCTTTTCCTTGTGCTTGGCAGCAGCGGCAAGGCGCTTCTCGGCCACACCGATGAGGGTCTGCTGGGCGCCCTTGGCCTTCTCGTCCTCGGGCGTGCGCTGGGTGTATTGACCGTCGGCGTCCATGTCCCAGGCGGTGCGCTGGTCGGCGAGCTGCACGTCCAGGATCAGGCGCAGCTCCTGGCGCAGCTCCGGGTTGTCCACGGGTGCATGGACCTCCACGCGGCTTTCCAGATTGCGGCGCATCATATCGGCGGAGCCGATGAAGTATTCCTCGTCGCCGCCGTTGTGGAAGTAGAGAATCCGTGCGTGCTCCAGGAAGCGGCCGACGATGCTGATGACCTGGGCGTTCTCGCTGATGCCGGGCAGACCGGGGCGGAAACGGCAGGTGTCGCGGACGATGAGGTCCAGCTTCACACCGGCGCGGGTCGCCTTGTACAGCGCGCGAACGATGTCCGAGTCCTCCAGCGCGTTCATCTTCATCTGGATGTGGCCGCTGCCGGTGCGCTCATGCACGGCGATCTCGCGGTCGATCTTGTCCAGGATGCCGCGCTTCAGGGTGTAGGGTGCTGCTAGGATCTTGCGGTAGCTCGGCGGCGGCGAATAGCCGGTGAGATAATTGAACAGCTCGGTGAGGTCCTGGCCGACGTCCTCATCGCAGCCGAGCATGCCCAAGTCGGTGTAGAGCTTGGCGGTGCCGCCGTGGTAATTGCCGGTGCCGATGTGATAGTACCGGCGCAGCTGGGCGTAGTCCCGGCGCACCACGAAGATGAGCTTGCTGTGGGTCTTGAGGCCCATGACGCCGTAGGTAACATGGATGCCCTCGGCCTCCAGCCGCCGCGCCCAGCCGATGTTGGCGGCCTCGTCGAAGCGGGCCTTCAGCTCCACCAGCACGGCCACCTGCTTGCCGTGCTGCGCCGCCTCGATGAGCGAGTCCAGAATGGCGCCGCCGGAGGTGCGGTACAGCGTCATCTTGATGGCCAGCACCTTTGGGTCCTTGGCGGCCGTGGACAGGAAGCGCTCCACGGTGGTGGAGAAGGACTGGTACGGGTGCTGGAGCAGCAGCGGGCCATTCTCGCGGATGATGTGGAAGATGTTGCGGCGGTCGTTGCCGAGCACGGGGTGGTCGCCGGGGCGATGGGGCTTGTCGCGCAGCTCCGGGATGTCCAATGAGGCGAGCTCGAAGAGGTCCCGCTTGGCCATCATGCCCGGGACCTCATAGACATCTTCTTCTTCGTTGAGGCCAAGCTCCGCCGCGAGCATGCCGCGGTGCGTCTTGTGCATGCCCGCCTGCACCTCGAGCCGCACGATGGGCGCGAAGTGGCGCTCGCGCAGCTCGGTTTCGATGAGCTCCAGCAGGTCGTTGGCGGCCTCCTCGGTGGGCTCGACGATGGCATTGCGGGTGACGCGGAAGAGCTCGCAGCTGTCGATCTCCATGCCCGGGAAGAGCATGTCGAGATTGTTGACGATGAGGTCCTCCAGCGTCACGAAGGTGTTGACGCCGTCCACCTGGATCAGCCGCTTGCTGATGTCCTTGCTGACGGGCACCTTGATGCGGGCCATGTAGACCTCGGAGCCGCCCGGGTAGCGCAGCGTCACCAGCAGGTTCAGCGCCAGGTTGGAGATGAACGGGAAGGGGTGCGCCGGGTCCATGGCGAGCGGCGTGATCATTGGGAAAATGTCCCGACGGAAGTGCTCCCGCAGGCGCTCGCGGGCGTCCTTGGGCAGCGCGTCGATGGTCGCCAGGCGAATGTCGTGGGCTTCGAGCGCCGTCAGCAGCTCCAGAAAGATGCGGTCCTGCTCCGCCTGCATGCCGGCGAGCACGCTGCGGCATTCCTCCACCTGCTGACCGGGGGTGCGCCCGTCCACGGTGGGCGTGTGCACACCGGCGGCGATCTGCTGCTTGAGCCCGCCGATGCGCTTCATGAAGAATTCGTCGATGTTGTTGTTGACGATGGCCAGGAACTTCACGCGCTCCAGCAGCGGCGTGCGCGGATCATCCGCCTCGTGCTGCACCCGCTGGTTGAAGGCGAGCCAGGTGAGCTCGCGGTTCAGGTACAGCGTGGGGTCGTCGAGGTCCGGCGGTGCGGGTGGCGGCACCGCTTCGGTGTCCACGGCGGCGATGTCGGTATCCTCGTCGAGCACGGCGGTGGGGCTGGAATCGTTCATGGCGCAGGGGGCCTCGCGCGGGGCAGCGGTTCGCGTTGACAACAGGTTATGGTACCAATGCCGTCCGGTCGGTGCGTGGCGCTTTTGGTGCCGCCGACTCCGCCGGCCACAGGGTCCCGCCAGCGCTTGCCGCCAGCGCTTGCCGCCAGCGCTTGCCGCCAGCGCCGGCGCAGCCCGTGCCGGACGTGTTCCTCTTGCAGCCGAGAGCCTGCCATGTGCCTGCCATGAGCGACGTCACCGAGACCACCGATGAGCTCTTCGCGGGCGCCGCTCCGCCCACGGACTTCGTGTTCGATGCCCGGGTGGCGCAGGTCTTCCCGGATATGCTGCGGCGCTCGGTGCCGGGTTGGCCAGAGCTGCTGCGCCTGCTCGGGCTGGTGGCGGCGCGGGTCGCGGTGCCCGGGCGGACCATCTATGACCTCGGTGCCTCGCTGGGCGCGACCTCGGCGGCGCTGCTCGCCCGTCTGCCGCAGGCGCGCATCGTCGCCGTGGACAACGCACCGGCCATGCTGGAGGCGCTGCGGGTGCGCCTCGCGGAGCCGGTGGCGGCGGGGCGCATCAGGCCGGTCTGTGCCGACATCGCCGAGGTGCCGGTGACCGATGCCGGACTCGTGGTGCTGAACCTGACGCTGCAATTCGTCCCGCCGCCGGCCCGGCTCGACCTGCTGCGGCGCCTGCGCAGTGGCTTGGTGCCGGGGGCCGGGCTCATCCTGGTGGAGAAGGTGATCTTCCCGGATGCCGACACCGAGCGCCTGCTGGACGGCCTGCACCAGGACTTCAAGCGCGCCCAGGGCTACAGCGCGCTGGAGATCGCCCGCAAGCGTGCGGCATTGGAGGCGGTGCTGATGCCGGATGACATCGAGACCCACGAGCAGCGGCTGCGCCGGGCGGGGTTCCGGCGCATCGAGCGCTGGTTCCAGTGCCTCAACTTCATCGGCTGGGTGGCGCGCTGAGTCCGGCTCGGCAGGGCTTGGGGGCCGGGGCCGCTGCACCGGGACGAGGGCAGTGACGACGGCGCGCTTCGAGCCCTTCTTCGCCCGGCTCGCCAAGACCCGGGCGGGCGCATGGGCCGCCCCGTTGCGCCGGCTCACACACGAGCGTCTGCATCCGGCGCGCCATGGCGACCTGCCGGCCTGGCTTGCCGCGCTGGCCGGGCTGCCGGCCATCGCGGCGGGTGAGGTCCGGCTCGATGCGGCCTGTGTGTCGGTGGCGCCCCAGGCCACCATCGACGCCGCCGCCCGCGCTGCGCTGCACGCCGGGCTCGCGGCACTGCACCCCTGGCGCAAGGGGCCGTTCTGCGTGCACGGCGTCACCCTGGACGCGGAATGGCGCTCCGACTGGAAGTGGTCCAGGCTCGCAGAGGCCATTGCGCCCCTGGACGGGCGCCTGGTGCTGGATGTGGGCTGCGGCAATGGCTACTACGGCTACCGCGCGCTCGGCGCCGGTGCCGCGCTGGTGCTGGGCATCGACCCGACCCTGCGCTTCGTGCTCCAGTTCCTCGCCGTCAACCGGTACTTCGGCGAAGACCGGCTCGCGGTGCTCCCCGTGGCGGACAGGGATCTGCCGGCCGTGGATGCCGCGGGTGCGTTCGACAGCGTCTTCTCCATGGGCGTGCTGTACCACCGCCGCGATGCCGCAGCCCATCTCGCGCGGCTCCTTCAGGCGCTGCGGCACGGCGGACAATTGGTGCTGGAGACGCTGGTGCTGGACGACCCAGCACCTGACTCCGGCGCCGATCGGGTGCTGTATCCGCCGGGCCGTTACGCCCGCATGCGCAACGTCCATGCGATCCCCGGCACCACGGCGCTCGCGCACTGGGTCGCCGCCGCCGGCTTCCGCCGCATCGACGTCGTGGACATCACCCGCACCACCAGCGCCGAGCAGCGCAGCACCGACTGGATGCGCTTCGAGTCTCTGGACAAGTGTCTGGCGCCGGATGATCCGACGCGCACCGTGGAGGGCCATCCGGCGCCGGCGCGGGCCCTGCTGCTGGCGGAGCGGCCCTGATCGGCGCCGGCGTGCCTGCCGCCGAGGCGCGGCTCGACACCGTGCAGTGCCCCCTCGTCACATCAGCCATACCCAGCGGCCCGGCCACGTGCTTGACTGCGGGGGCGATGCCGCATCCCCCAAACCGCCGCCCATGGAGCATCCGCCATGCCCGCGTCCAAAGTCCTGCCTGCCCTTGTCACCGCCATCGCGCTGGCTGCGCCCACGCTGCCACTGCAGGCCGCGGAAGGCCTGCTCGTCGTGCAAAGCCCTTACGATGCGACAGCCACCATGGACAGGCTCGAAGCCGAGGTGGAGCGCCGCGGCCTCACCGTGTTTGCGCGCATTGACCATGCCGCCGGCGCCGTCGACGTGGATCTGGAGCTGAGGCCGACGCAGCTGCTCATCTTCGGCAATCCCAAGGGCGGCACGCCCTTCATGCAATGTGCCCAAAGCGTCGGCATCGATCTGCCGCTGAAAGCGCTGGTTTGGGAAGACGCCGCGGGCGACGTCCATCTCGGCTGGAACGATCCGGCCTACATCGCCGCGCGCCACGGGGTGCCGGACTGCCCGCCCGTCGGCAGGATCCAGGGGGCACTGAGGGGGATTGCGGAAGCCGTCGTCGCGCGCCAATAGGGCCGTTTGCTGGGCACGCGAGGTGTGCGTTGAATGGACACCAATCCACGTGGCAGCGCATGACCGACTTTCCCGACAAACTGCGGCTTAAGGAGCAGGCGGAGGAGGATCAATACTTCGCCCGGCGTGACCGTGAGCTCGTGGCCGCGCTGCACGCCCGCCGGCAGCAGCCGGTGGCCAGGCTGGTGAGCGGCGGGCAGACGGGCGTGGACCGGGCGGCGCTGGACGCGGGGCTCGCCGCCGGCGTGCCGGTCGGTGGCTGGTGTCCGCGCGGGCGGCTCGCCGAGGACGGCAAGATCCCGGCACGCTATCCGCTGCGCGAGACCCCGGACAGCGACCCGGCGCAGCGTACGGCCTGGAACCTGCGTGACAGCGACGGCACACTGATCCTGCACCGCCGCGGGCTCGCCGGCGGCACGGCGTTGACGGCGAACCTCGCCCGACGTCAGGGCCGGCCGCTGCTTGTGATCGATCTGAATCGGGCACCGGCGCCCGAAGACATCAGGGAATGGCTTCGCGCGCAGGGCATACGCGTGCTGAACGTCGCAGGGCCCCGGGAGTCCCAGGACCCGGGAATCGCTGCGGTGGCGCGGGCGCTGCTGCGGCGGGTGCTGGAGCAGTCCCCGGACGCAGTCGAGTCTGCCTAGGGGGCGGCGGTTGCGGTAGACTGCGCGCCTCGCGGACGTCTGCCTCCCCATGAATCTGCCCTTTGTTGTCCTGATCCCGCTCCTCGGCGCACCGCTCGCCGCCTGGGTCTCCCGTTACGGTCGCCTGCATGCCGCTTGGCTTGCGGGCGCGACGGCTGCGCTCGCCCTGGTGGTGCTGATCCCGGCCAAGCCGGCGGTGTTTCGCGGCGGCACCGAGGTTCAGTCGATTCCGTGGATGCCTGAGCTGGGCCTGGACCTGGCTTTTCGGCTGGACGGGCTCGGGATGCTGTTTGCCATCCTCATCCTGGTCATCGGTCTGCTGGTCATCCTCTACGCCCGGTACTACCTGAGCGAGTCGGACTCCACCGGCCGGTTCTTTGCCTATCTGCTGCTGTTCATGGGCTCGATGCTCGGCATCGTGCTGTCGGAGAACATCCTGCTGCTGCTGATGTTCTGGGAGATGACGAGCCTGTCGTCGTTCCTGCTCATCAGCTACTGGCAGCATCGCAGCGACGCCCGAAACGGCGCCCGCATGGCACTGGCGGTCACCGGGCTCGGCGGGCTTGCACTGCTGGCCGGCTTCCTGCTGCTTGGGGAGATGGCGGGCAGCTATAACCTCTCGGCCATTCTGACCCAGGGCGACGCCATCCGGGCGCACCCGCTCTACCTGCCCATGCTGGGGCTGATCCTGCTGGGTGCCTTCACCAAGTCGGCGCAGTTTCCGTTCCATTTCTGGCTGCCGCAGGCCATGGCGGCGCCGACGCCGGTGTCGGCCTATCTGCACTCCGCCACCATGGTGAAGGCGGGGGTGTTCCTGCTGGCACGGCTGTTCCCGGTGCTCTCAGGCACCGATGCCTGGTCCACAGTGGTCATGGGCGCGGGTCTGACCACGCTCGTCATCGGCGCTTACTTCGCGCTCTTTAAGCACGACCTGAAGGGGCTGCTGGCGTATTCCACCATCAGCCATCTTGGGCTGATCACGCTGCTGTTCGGCATCGGCACGCCGCTGGCCGCGGTGGCGGGTGTGTTCCACATCATCAACCACGCCACCTTCAAGGCGTCGCTGTTCATGGCCGCCGGCATCATCGATCACGAGTGCGGCACCCGGGACATGCGCCTCATCAACGGCTTGTGGCGCTACATGCCCTACACGGCCACGCTGGCCATGGTGGCCGCGGCGTCCATGGCCGGGGTGCCGCTGTTCAACGGTTTTCTGTCCAAGGAGATGTTCTTTCACGAGGCGGTGAACTTCCAGAAGTACACCACCTGGGACTGGCTGCTGACCGCCGGCGCGGCGGTGGCGGGTGTCTTCGCGGTGGCCTATTCGCTGCGCTTCATCCACGACGTGTTTTTCAACGGCGAGCCCCAGAACCTGCCGCGGGAGCCGCACGAGCCGCCGCGCTGGATGCAGGTCCCGGTGGAAATCCTGGTGGCCATCTGCCTGCTGGTGGGCATTCTGCCGGCGTATACGGTGGCGCCCCTGCTCAAGGTGGGCGTGGCCGGGATGCTGCAGGCGGAGCCGCCGTATTACAGCCTGGCCATCTGGCACGGGTTCAACGCGGCGCTGGTGATGAGCATCATCGCGCTGGTTGGGGGTGTGCTCGTGTATATCGGCCGCCGCCCGCTGTTCAAGATCGCGCACCGCTGGCATGGTCTGCTGGACGCCCCGGCGGTGTATGACTGGGTGCTGCGGCAGCTGCTGGCGCTGGCCGGCTTCGTGACCCGGATGCTGGACACGGGCTCGCTGCAGCGCCTGCTCGCGGTGCTCATTGTCGCGGCGCTGGCGGCCGGCGCCGCGGGCATCATCCCGCCGCACGTGCCCATCACCGGCCCCGTGCCCATCACCCTGCCGGATGCCGCCAGCGTGCTGGTGGCGGCGGCGCTGGTGCTGGCAGCGTTCGCGTCGGCGCTCGGGCATCAGCGCCGGCTGACATCGCTCATTGTGCTGGGCGCGGTGGGGCTCCTGGTGTCGCTGATCTTCGTGAAGTTCTCCGCGCCCGACCTGGCACTGACACAGTTGTCCGTGGAAATCGTCACCATCGTGCTGCTGCTGCTGGCGCTGTACTTCCTGCCCCGGCGCACGCCGGTGGAGACGGACACGGGCCGGCGGCTGCGGCATTTCCTCATTGCTCTGGGCGCGGGCTGGGGTGCGGGCCTGCTCACCTGGGCCATGCTGACCCGCCCGCATGCCTCCATCTCGGGCTTCTTCGTGGAGAACAGCGTCCCCGGTGGCGGCGGCACCAATGTGGTCAACGTGATTCTGGTGGACTTCCGCGGCTTCGACACCCTGGGCGAGATCACCGTGCTGGCCCTGGCCGGACTCGGCATCTATGCCCTGCTGCGGGACCTGCGGCTGTCGGGCCCGGTCCACGACATCGCCGGGCGGGCGTGGAGCTGGGACCTGCACCCGCCCATCATGGCGGCCCTGGTGCGTCTGCTGCTGCCGCTGGCGCTGCTGGTGGCGGTGTTCATCTTCCTGCGCGGGCACAACCTGCCGGGCGGCGGCTTCATCGCCGGCCTGGTGACCGCGGTGGCCCTGATCATGCAGTACCTGGCCAACGGCGTGACCTGGACCCACGAGCGCATGCCGGGCAATCTGCATCCGGCCATCGGTCTGGGTCTGCTGATTGCGGTGGTCACCGGCACCGTGAGCATGGCGCTTGGCTATCCCTTCCTGACTTCGGCCTACACCCATGTCCACCTGCCGTTCGCCGATTTCGAGCTGGCGTCGGCCATCGCCTTCGACCTCGGCGTCTACCTGGTGGTGGTGGGCGCCACGCTGCTGATCCTGGTGCACATGGGCCTGATGCACGGGGCGAGCCATCTGCGCGATAGCCGGGGCGTCCGGGCCATGGCGCCGCGGGCCGGCGATGCGGATGCCGCAGCACGCACGCAGGGCGCGGCGGACACCGAGCCATCCACCGGGCGCAGCCGCAGCCCGGTGACCGAGCCGACCGACTGACGGAGCTGGACCGCCATGGAAGCCCTGCTTGCCGGCATCATCGCGAGCCTCACCGGCTGCGGCGTCTATCTGGTGCTGCGCGCCTACACCTTTCCGGTGGTGCTGGGCCTGACGCTGCTGTCCTATGCGGTGAATCTCTTCCTCTTCGCCACCGGGCGGCTCACCGTCGGGCAGCCCGCCGTCATCAGCGCCGAGGCCGCCGGCTACGCGGACCCGCTGCCGCAGGCGCTGGTGCTGACGGCCATCGTCATCGCCTTCGGCATGACTGCGTTCGTGATCATGCTGGCGGTCAAGGCGCAGGCGGAGCTCGGCAACGATCACGTGGACGGTCGCCCGGAGGCGGCGGCCTCCTCGCGGAGGGATGCGATGGGAGACGCGATGGGCGATGCGATGGGCGATGGTCAGGCAGATCCCGGGGAGGAGCACCCTTGAGCCAGGTGATCATGCTCCCGCTGCTGCTGCCGCTGGCGGCGGCCATCCTGCTGCTCCTGACCCGCCGGCGGGTGTCGCTGGCCGTGCGCCGGCGGCTGAACCTTGGGGCCACGCTGCTGGAGCTGGCGGCGGTGCTCTGGCTGTTGGCGTTGGTGACGGGGGAGGGCATCCTCGTGTACCAGGTTGGGAACTGGCCCGCGCCCTATGGGATCTCGCTGGTGGCGGATCGGCTGAGCCTGTGGATGCTGCTGATCACCGCGCTGCTGGCGTGCTGCGCACTGTCTTATGCCGTGCAGGGCACGGACAGCGGCAGCCGGCACTTCCATCCCTTGTTCCAGCTCCAGCTGTTCGGCCTGAACGGCGCCTTCCTCACCGGCGATCTGTTCAATCTGTTCGTGTTCTTCGAGGTGCTGCTGCTGGCCTCCTACGGGCTGCTGCTGCATGGCGGCGGCCGGGCGCGGGTGCGTGCAGGCCTGCACTTCGTGGTGGTGAACCTGGCGGGCTCGACCTTGTTCCTGTTTGCCGTGGGTACGCTGTACGGCATCCTCGGGACGCTCAACATGGCGGATCTCGCGGTGCGGGTTGCGGAGACGGCGCCGGAGGATGTCGGCATCGTGCGCGCGGCAGGCCTGCTGCTGTTCACGGTCTTCGCGTTGAAGGCGGCCCTGCTGCCGCTCTATCTTTGGCTGCCGGCCGCCTATGCGCACACCTCTGCACCGGTGGCCGCGCTCTTCGCCATCATGACCAAGGTGGGGGCCTATGCCATCCTGCGGGTGGAGACCCTGATCTTCGGCGACGCCGCCGGCCCGCTGGCCCATCTCATCGAGCCCATGCTCCTGCCGTTGGCCCTGGCCACCATGACCGTGGCCGCGCTGGGTGTGCTGTCCGCCCGGGGGCTGCGCCGCCAGAGCGCCTATCTGGTGGTGCTGTCCATCGGCACCCTGCTCACTGCCTTCGCGCTCGGCACACCCGCCGGCATTGCCGCCGGGCTCTACTATCTGCCGCACAGCACCTTCGCCGCCGCCGCCCTGTTTCTGTTGGCGGACGTCATCGCCCGTGGCCGCGGAGCCCTGGCGGACCGGCTGGACCCGGGGCCGACGGTGCCCGCCGCGCCCGTGGTGGGCGGTGTGTTCTTCTTTCTCGCCGTCCTGATCTCCGGCTTGCCGCCCTTGTCCGGCTTCCTCGGCAAGTGGATGCTGCTGCAGGCGGCGCTGGACCGGCCGGGCATGGCCTGGGTGCTCGCACTGGTGCTGAGCGCGAGCCTGCTGACCATCGTCGCCCTGGCGCGCAGCGGCAGCCTGCTGTTCTACCGGGCCGATGGTGCGGTGCGCGGCGATGCCGCGGCTGCCGCGGTGACGGGCACCGGGAGCGGCTCCGGCGGCGCAGAGACACTGTGCCTTGCCGAAGACGGCCGCGCGCCCGGCACGGTGACCGGCTCCAGGGTGGACTGGCCCCGACTCCTGCCCGTGCTGGGCCTGGCGGGCCTGTGCCTCGCCCTGGTGCTGGCCGCGGGGCTGGTGACGGACTTCACCAACGCCACCGCCGAGGCCGTGCTCGCTCCCGAGCGTTACATCCAGGCCGTGCTGGGTGTGGACGGAGCGCGTTGACCATGCTGAGCCGTCTGCTGCCGCATCCGCTGCTCACTGTCACACTGACGCTCACCTGGATGTTGCTGGTGAACAGCTTCACCGCGGGCCAGGCGCTGCTCGGCGTCCTGCTCGGCTGGGCCATTCCGGTCTTCACCCGCCGCTTCTGGCCGGACCGGGTGCGCATTGCCCGGCCCTGGTGGCTGGTGTTTTTCCTGGTCAAGGTGTTGTGGGACATCCTGATTGCCAATGTGACGGTGGCGGCCCTGATTCTGGGTGGACAGCGCTTCGCGCGGCCGGCCTTCGTGGCGGTGCCCTTGGAGCTGCGCACCGAGCTCGCCATCAGCATTCTCGCGAACACCGTGTCCCTGACGCCGGGCACCGTCTCCGCGTGGCTCAGTCCGGACCGCCGCACCCTCATCGTTCACGGCCTGCGGGTGACGGACCCCGACGCCCTGGCGCATGAGATCAAGACCCGCTACGAGCGGCCCCTCAGAGACATCTTTGAGCCACCATGCTGAACATCGCCCTGATCATCGCCTTCACCCTGGTCTGCGCCGCGCTGCTGCTCAGCCTGTGGCGGCTGGTGGTGGGGCCGGATCACCCGGACCGGATCCTGGCCCTGGATACGCTGTACGTGAACACCATCGCGCTGCTGGTGCTGCTTGGCATCCTGCTCGGCAGCGCGCTCTACTTCGAGGCGGCGCTGCTCATCGCCATGATGGGCTTCGTCGGCACCGTGGCGCTGTGCAAGTACCTGTTGCGCGGCGACATCATCGAATAGGTGATCGATGCTTGAGCTTGCCATCTCGGCGCTGATCATCGTCGGCGCCGCCTTCACCTTCATCGGCTCCCTGGGCTTGGCGCGGCTCGGGGATTTCTACACCCGTCTGCATGGTCCCACCAAGGCCACGACCCTCGGCGTCGGCGCCTTGTTGATTGCGTCGGTGACCTTCTTCAGCACCCGCGGGGAGGGGATCAGCCTGCACGAAGTGCTGGTGACGGTGTTCCTCTTCATCACGGCGCCCGTGAGTGCGCATCTGCTGGCCAAGACTGCGCTGCACCTGCGCGTGCACTCCATCGCGCCGACGCCCGCACAGGTTGAGGTGGCGGATGGTGCGCAGGCGGGTGAAACTTCGCGCTGATCCCGTGGTCTGGATGGGCCAGGGCGACAGGGACTGCGGGTGTGCCTGCGGGGGGGGGCGCGCCGGGAACGGCCGGCGTCCCCTGGCCCGCCTGCTGGTCGCCGGAGGCAACCAGCGCCAGGCTTTTTTGCGATCCGCGAGTGGCGTGAGTGCGGAAGTGGGGAAGGGGGCGGCGCGCGCCTGCGTGCACGCCCTTGCCGGATGAGAACCGGCGGCCCGCGGTCAAGCCACGGCCAGCCTCACGCGGAGACGCGCAGGCGTCAGTGCGCGAAGGCGCCGTCAGTGCCACCCCGGGGCTTGTGCGGTCCCGTCGCCTTGTGCAGCCCGGTGTCGGAGACCAGGTCCAGTTTCCAGTTGACAACGCCGACCTGGGCGCCATCACCAAGCAGCTCACTCATGGAGACCATGGGGCTGCCGGCATTCACCGGGAAGCTGCTGTGACGATAGCGGCTCACCTGGAGATTCAGGCCGCGCAGCGGCTTTTGCTCCAGCGCGTCCATGAGCCTGAGCGCAAGGCGCGCGGGCTGGATGGAGACAAGGCCCCGATGCGAGACCACGCCCGTGGCGGTGTTGGTGAGACGCAGGATGCTGCAGCTGCGGATGGCGGGCGGAAACCGAAAACTGCTGTCGTCGAGGTCGTCGATGACCGTCTGGATGTGGGACTTGAGGTCTCTGCGCGAGACCTGGGGAGGCAGGTTGCCGATGGACAGCAGGATCGCTCCGGTCTTCCCGAACATGCGTGCTCACCTCGTCTGTATAAGGGGGGTTGGACGAGTCGCCGAGTCCGTCTCTGCGGTGCCCTCCGTCACAACCGGCGCGTCGCCGAGAGGCCGGTCGCGGGACCGCATGGCGTCATCCCCACTGCGGCGATATTTTACCCTTCACATGTGACGATGCGGCGTGCGGTCCGCACACATTATGTCGGCTCATTCGCGCCGTCGAGAACACAAATGATTGGATGATAAACACTTATCGTACACGAGCCTAAGGGCTGTTTATTTCGTGTATGTAAGGGTTTTGATATGAGTGAACATACGGGGAGCTCTTATCTATTGAAGCGGACGCAGCCTTCTGCCATGGGGCGCCTGCCGTGGCTGCGGCGCGGGGAAAATGTCGAGCGCCGACCCCAGCGGCGGCGCCTGTTCTGGGCGATTCACCAGTCGGGGATGCCACGCGCGAGTGACGACCCGCGTTGTTCTGAAGGCCCATCACCCCGACTCTGTGTCGGCAGGCGCCGAATCGACGAGCCGTCCCGGCGCACACTTCCGCCGAATCCTTGCCTTCTGCCGGCCTTCGCTGACACATCGTTAAGACCCATCCCGTGCGTACAGTCTTCAAGATTCTGCTGCCGATCCTGGTGCTCGCCATCGGCTTCGGTGCCTTTCGGGTGCTGAAATCCACCAAGCCCGAGCAAACCCCACCCGAGGTTCAGGAGCGCATTTGGCGCGTGGAGGTGGAGCGTGCGGTGCCGCAGCGCCTGGCGCCCGAGCTGACGCTCTACGGACGGGTTGAGACGCCGGACCTGATGCGCGCCACCGCGTCTGCGCCTGCCTGGGTCACGGAGGTGGCGGTGCGCGACGGCGATCGCATCGCCGAGGGGGATGTCCTGGTGCGCCTCGACGAGCGCGACTTTCTGCCGCGCATCGCCCAGGCGAGGGCACAGATTGCCGAGCTCGAGGCCCAGATCGACAGCGAGCGCAACCGCTACGAGACCGACAAGCTGGCGCTGGAGAAGGAGAAGCGGCTGCTGGCGCTGGCCCGGGATGCAGTCGCGCGCCAGGAGCGGCTCAAGACGCAGCGGGTCGGGGCTGAGCAGGCGCTGGACGAGGCCGAGCAGGCCGCGGTGCAGCAGGCCCTCGCCGTGTCCAATCGGGAAATGACCCTCGCCGACCATCCCACGCGGCTGCGTGCGCTGGAAGCGCGGCTCGCGAGCAACCGGGCGCGCCTCGACGAGCTTGAGCTGGAATACGCCCGCGCCACGGTTCGTGCACCCTACGACGGCATCGTCACCGGCGTGGAGGTCACCGTGGGGGATCAGGTCTCCAAGGGTCAGGTTTTGGCGCGCATGTTCGCGCTGGACAGCCTACAGGTGCGCGCGCGCGTTCCGGCGCCCTACCAGGCGGAGCTGGTGACGGCGCTGCGCGAGCGGGGCGAGCTGCCCGCTGAGGCGGAGATCGGCAAGCAGGCGTTGGCGCTGACCCTGGACCGCATCGCCGGCGAAGCTGGCCCGAGCGGCGTTGACGGCCTGTTTCACGTCGCCGGCGATCCGGCGGCGCTGCGGCTCGGGCAGATGCTGACGCTGCGCCTGGAGCGTCCCGCACGCGACGCTGTCATCGCCGTGCCCTTTCGGGCCGTCTACGGTGGCGGGCGCGTCTACAAGCTCGAAGCCGGCCGCATGGTGGGTGTCGATGTGGAAACGCTCGGCGAGCGCCGCGGCGGTGATGCCGGCGAGCGCCTCCTGGTGCGCTCGCCGCAGATCCAGGCAGGCGACCTCATCGTCACCACGCACATGCCGAACGCGGTGGACGGACTGCGGGTCGAGACCCTGGCGGAGGGGCGGGTGGCGAAGGCGCCCGCCGGCAGCGACCGGCCCGGCGGTGCGG